>Ga0325405_1001210_pt1 | contig 25869 bp, 16 predicted proteins | sample PopdelMetagenome_21_FD_205663 | JGI IMG/M metagenome (GOLD analysis project Ga0325405, IMG submission 205663) | Populus deltoides microbial communities from Bellville, Georgia, United States - Xylem-Control-R2 | ecosystem: Host-associated > Plants > Phyllosphere > Stem > Wood/Secondary xylem...
AAAAAAAAAAAGAAAAAAAATCACTTTGTTTGAGTTTTGACCGAATACATGCTTGAAGAAACCTTGATCATTAGGCAATTGGTTAGTCTTGATTCGTGAATCTTTTAATAGTTTTGATTGTGTTCTTGGAAATTTGGGTAGTTAGTTGATTTCTTGAGTTTCTGGAATTTTCTTGAATTAAATTCTTAGTTCTTGGTAATTCGTAATTGTTTAGCTCTTTTCTGATTTTTTTTATTTCGTGTCTTCAAATCGTCATATTATTCTGATTGTTTGTAAGTTGTATTGATGATGTTGGTGCAATCCTGAAATATAATTGTTTTGGATAATTAATTTCATTTACCTTATTAATTCATTTTAAAATTTTGCATTGCTAATTTTTTTAATAGTCGAACTGTAATATGTTGCTAATTTGCTAGTGTTTCTTTATAGCATTATCCTTGCTGGATCTTTTGGCTTTTGCTGTTGCTGGAAGTTTTGGATGCTGTTGTAGTGCTAGTGTTGGATTTTTTTCTTCAAATTATACCGGATTTTTATGATAATTTATTACTGATTGCTATTTGCTAATGTAAACTTTTTTAGTGTGAACACCTCTTTTAATTTGAGGTCTCCAAATTTAATCATGCATCTTGCATATTGCATTAATTTGAATTTTCATAACTTATTTCTTTACATATTAAAGATAGTAAGATATAACATTTCAAATTTATTGTTACTATAAGCATTTCAAAAAAATTTCAATATTTTAATTTCATTAAAAAGCTTATAACAAAATTAATCAAATTAGAACATTTTAAAGAGTTTTGATTAAAAAGCCTATAAATAGCCTAACAAGAAAATTTAACAGCTCAATTTAATCTAAGCCTATTAAAAAAAGTTAAAAAAACCTATTAATTTAATAATTAGATTTCCTGGTTTTTTAGCTACAAAACCAGATTCAACAGAACCAAACCAATTTGATTTGAATTATAATTTAATTTAGTTTGATTCAGTTTAAATTTTTTAAAATATAAATTACTTGATTTGGTTAGTTTTTATGGTTTAAACCAAACCATAAACAGCCTAATTGCCCATATGCGTTGATGGCTTTTATAGCCATCAATTTGTTCGGTTTTCTCTTACTTTCATAGAGAGGCTTTTGCCTATTCAGAAAAGACAAAACAAAGTGAAGTTTTTTTCACGTCTTTCAAATTCAATCTTCCGTCACTGAAATTGAAAGAGGAAAAGAAAAAAAGAAACCCACCTTTCTGTTACTGATACTTTCAATTCTCTCACAAAAGAACTCAAGAAGATCGAAACTTTAGTGTTTTCAGTAGAAAAAACGAGCGACCCCTCTTGTTTATCTTTGTAGTTTTGATGGATCTATAGATCTAACCCACATGTATTGTTTTGTTTACTTTAGATCTCCATCCTTTTCATCTTGTTCAATTCAGTAGCTGACCAGATACTGTATAGAGAGAGCTAATTTTTACTGTAAGTTTGCTGTTATTGTTGTTGTTTTGGCACTTATTTTATGTTTGCTTTGTAGTTCATGTTACTGATTACCTTTTTTTTTTCTTTTCTTAATTCTTTTACTTTGTTGGGTTCTTGAAAGTTGCTTAATTTTGTTTGTCTATGTAGCTAAATCTGTGAAAAGGTTTAACTATAATGTGTGGAATGTAGAATTAGATTTGACCCTTTTCATTTCATGGTTGAACTTCATGTTGTTTCTGTTGTTATATGATTTTTTGGGCCCTTATAGGGTCAAGGTATTTTTTCTGTTTAAGAACAGCTGAACGAAGGTTTTTGATTCTAAACCTTGATTTTGAAATTTAGGATGGAAGTTGAATTCTTTTGATCCGTGTTTTGATATGATTTATTTTCAGTATTAGTTCTGCATATGTTTTTACTTCTAATTTTTGGTCTTGTTATAGTTTGCTGCATGAATTGTTCGGTGTGCAGGTTGGAGACTGGTGAGATTTATTGGAAGGAGTGTTATTGCATCCAATTTGGATGTGGAGGAATTGGAGGCTGGCCCTGGTGAGATGAGGGATGTTATCAAGGTTGATAAACTTTTTGAGGGCCTGCTGGCTGCCGTCCTTGGACCCTTGCATCCACACTGGTTTGGAAGCAGCAGGCCGGCAAGATGGGCTGCTTTGGTACAAAGACAAAGGGCAGCATATGAATGGTGAATTCTCCATGGCAGTTGTGCAGGCCAATAATTTACTTGAGGATCAAAGTCAGATTGAGTCAGGTCCATTGAGCTCTCTTGAGTCTGGTCCTTATGGCACGTTTGTGGGAATATATGATGGTCATGGTGGGCCGGAGACATCACGTTATATCAATGATTATCTCTTCCAGCATCTAAAGAGTAAGAAAACCTAACCCCTGTGATCTTTTGGCATGGAAATTCTCTTGAGTATATAAACTGGATTAACATTTGGTTATGTTATTTTGGAATTTCAATTGATGTCTTAAAGGTAAATATAAGCCTTTATTAATCAGTAGCTGTTAGTATTCATGTTTTAATTGTGTTAGCTGAGGTTGGGAGTCTTATCTTCTTTCTTATGATGGGCTTAATCTTGAAGGATTAACCTCCGAGCAACAATCCATGTCTGTTGATGTGATTCGGAAAGCATATCAAGCAACTGAAGAGGGATTTTTTTCTCTTGTTGCCAAGCAGTGGCCTATGAAGCCTCAAATTGCGGCTGTTGGATCTTGCTGCCTGGTGGGCGTGATCTGTGGTGGTATCCTCTACATTGCCAACCTTGGTGATTCCCGAGCTGTCCTTGGGAGGCATGTCAAGGCAACTGGTGAGGTTATTTCCATCCAGCTGTCATCAGAGCATAATGTAGCAATAGAGTCTGTCAGACAGGAGATGCATTCTTTGCATCCTGATGACTCGCAAATTGTGGTTTTAAAGCATAATGTATGGCGTGTGAAAGGTCTGATACAGGTAAATTCCTTGCCTAGGTATTCTGGTAAATGTTTTGAATGGATAGTCTTTATAATTTCATTTTCCTTGCTGTTTCGTGTTTTAAATTTGAAGCAAGACTTGATTACATGAATGCTATGAAGCATTAGAATAGACTGGAATGTGTTTCAGCTGCCCTTTTCAAATGTGGTTGCGAAGCATCAAATGCCTGTTTTAGTCTTTTGTATTCTCAGAAGGCTTACAGGATTGTGAAGTTAATGTTCTCTTATTTAGAATTCACGGTGCCTGATCATATTTGGGATAAATGGATGGAACATTTGCCAGCATTTGGAGCATGTTAAGTTTTGATGACAAAATTATCTGACAAGCTGATGACTCTGAAGGAGGTTCTTGCTTTGCCCAAAAATCTTGGGGAGATATAGTTTTTGGTTTTTGCAGTTGATTGATTGCGTTCTTGCCCTTCCATGGCAAATTGCAAGCTTAACATTTGTTAGATCATAGCCAGGCTAGCACAGCTGTAAAATAATGGAGGTTTTGGGTGGGATGGAGTTCTATGTTTATCATTGTATCCGCATGATGGAAAGGAAAAAAATTACGTGCTTTGGATTTTAGGTTATGAGCAGGTGCAGAGCTTCCAGACATGTTAGTGCCTTGATGCTTGGTTTAAGAACAAAGCAGATTGAGTGATGGTACTGCAGAAAACACAATGACATTGAAGTAGTTTTTATATTGAGACATTGATTTCCAAGTAAGTTTTTAGGGTTTCATGAATGCTGGACCTGACTTTTAATATAGTAAAATATAATATATACCGTGTAGATCATACTGAAAATAAGAACTTTTGGTGTCATCATTGTCGGATTGCTCTCACTTAAATAATGGTTTGTTTTGCATTTTCACTATGGTGATGAAATACTATAATTCAGTCTATAATGTGGATCTTGACATGGTATTATATTGTGACTTATTATATTGCAGATTTCTAGATCTATTGGTGATGTGTATCTAAAGAAGGCTGAATTCAACAGAGAGCCGTTGTATGCTAAGTTCCGCCTTCATGAACCTTTTAAGAGGCCAATTTTAAGCTCTGACCCTTCAATTTCTGTGCATAGACTCCGACCTCATGATCAATTTCTCATATTTGCTTCTGATGGGCTGTGGGAGCACCTTAGCAATCAAGAAGCTGTTGATATAGTTCAAAATCATCCCCACAGTGTAAGAAATCTGTTCAAGCACTGTGGAAGCTTTTATTTAGTTAAATTAGATATAAGGTTTACTCAAATAAACTGGAGATCAAAAAAAGCTCATTTTGACTAGCAATGAATTTTCCTTCCCATTTCTGCCAAAAAATGATTTTATGGAACTTATTTTGTTTTATGTGGCTACTGCTTTTCCATGTGATCCAATATACACGCTTCTTGGCTGAATTTAATTTCATGCTAATTGCATTGGTCTTTTTTAATTACTAGAGATTGTCGAATAAAATTTATGCAAGAGCATTTTTAAATTGTCTGTTAGATAGTAATCTATAATTCTGGCCATTAATTTTATATGGTTTGTATACTGTTATGCTATATTCTGTTGTCTTTCTAATTACTTGATTACTTTTCTTTATTTTTTTATGGTATTTTGATTTATAGAATTTGTATTTGATTATTTGATGACCCCATTATTCTTGGCTAGATTGATGCACTTTAATTTATAGGAATTTTGGCACAGTTTATGCATGAGCTTGCTATTGTGCACGGCATGTATTGTAGAATTTTGGAATTGAAATACAACTTGAGGAGTGAATAATCCTTTGTTGTGAACTGCATGATTTCTGATAAGTGACAACAGTAGTGTCTTTAAGTGCCACATAAGAAATTTTGAAGGCAAAAATTGTAACCCAATGGTAGCCTGCTTCTCTTAATGCAGGGAATTGCCCGAAGGCTTATAAAAGCTGCATTGCAAGAAGCTGCTAAGAAAAGAGAAATGAGATACTCAGACCTGAAGAAAATTGACCGTGGTGTCCGTCGGCATTTCCATGATGACATCACAGTAGCAGTTGTATTTCTTGACCCAAGTCTTTTGAGCAGAGCAAGCACAGTCAAAGGGCCTTCTGTGTCTGTCAGAGGGGGTGGGATTCATCTACCTGCAAAAACTCTAGCACCCTGTGCCTCACCAATGGAACTTATTGCACCTAATGAAGCTGGCACTTAATACTGTTGTACCATGGGCTGAATCCTTTCTCAGAACTTCCATGATGGTATCTGCTACAATTTTCAAGAGAGGGAGAGAAGGTGCTGTCCTTCCATCAATTTTTCAATGTACAATGTAACATCTTAACTTGAGACCTGTATTTTCTTGGTTTCTGATCATACGAGCTGAAGGAAAAGGAAAGAATCAGGGAAATGGAGCAGCAAAGTTGGGCATTGAATGTTCCTTCTCGAGGACAGACTTCTTGATGCTTTCAACTCTCATTTCGGTCCCTAATCTTGTAGTTTTTGTTCTTTTTGTAAATTATGGGGAAACAGATATGCCCCGATGGAATCAAAGCTTGTGGACCTTGTTTGCATGTTGTGCGTCCATAGAGTAGTAGCCGAATCTTGTATCATTTGATGTAAGAGGTTTAAGGCTGTATCTTGAGACATTAATCTCTTGAATTCAAGAATTGTTGGGGACCTTTGGTTTCATGGTTGGGATTGACAACGATATGGAAAATGTATTGTAAAATTACAAGGAATTTTTTTATTTTTAATCTAGTTCAAGAATTTTAAAATATATTATTCAAATAAAAATTTATATATAATTTAAGTGACGTCAAAATACAATATAATTATTTATGTTTATAAATTTTTATTAATTAATAATTAATAAACCCGTTCATAAATTTTCATTAATTACCGAGATGTCCTAACATGGAATATCCCATCGAAGCAATCGAAAGACCGAGATTTGTTCATCTGGGCTGCTCAGTTTGAAGCCAATAATCCAGTATACCTCCAAAAAAACCTCTCCACCAATATCACAAAATCATCAACCAAAAAAATAAATAATCTGTAACCAGTTCTTCAGGGCAGATCAAGTTGCAACTCTTTTCAGACATGTGAAGAGCTCTCAACACCAATACCTCTTCTTTCTTCTTCTTCTTCTTTACCAAAAAAGGAAATTGGAAAAAACTGATAAAACAAGAAACAAACATGGCCTTGCAAAAGGACTACCACCAGCATAACCCCACAACAGAAATTTATAATAAGCAAAGATCCAACACTTGCCAAAACCTTGTACAGGTCACAACCAATAAATGAAATTAAAAATCTTGCCCCTGCATAACAGGAGCCTGCGTCCCGAAATTCTTCATGAAATTGTTAAATAAAGCAGTACTACTACCCTGTATATGTAATGGAACACGACAAAAATTCAAATTATTTGGAACCCATGAATCGATTCTCAATATAATCTCTAACTAAAACTTTTTCAGATGGAGCTTTAGGCTTCCCTCCATTCAGCACCCAAACAATTGGTTTACACACTTCATTTAGCTGGACTGGGAATAGCAAGTCATTAACTCCTTTCCATTTCTTCTTCTTTCTTTTTTGCCCATCAAAAAATATATGCCGATGAATGCAAAAGGTGGAAAGGAAAATTTCAAAAGAAAATGCACGGTATTTTCCTTTGAGAAAGCACAGGATTATCTTACCAAATGTTAAAAGTAGAAACAATCACACAAATCTTCAAAGGAAAAAGCAATTAAGCAACATCAGCAAAAGAAGCCAGCATATGATAATTTAAATGAATTCTCAAATTTCAACCACAAAACTAAATGCTTTTCATCTGCAAAACCAATAAATTCCTCCATTTTTCTCCTCACACCCAACAAAGAGAGTGTGTGAGAGAGACAAAAACAGCCCGCATTTGTTTTTTTATCAATACAGTGTCGGTGACACTTCAAGTTTTGTTCTTGAATTGAGGGAGAATCAAAAGGGAGCTAATTTACAAGATACAAGAAGAGATAGTGAAACTTTAAGGATGAGTTATAAATGTGCACGTACCTCCAAACTCCAGTTGATTTCCACCTTACAAGAATGGTTGATTTCCACCCTGCTGCTAGTGGTTCTCCACTTGCGAACTTGACAAGCAGCTTTACATGTTTACCCGCTGAACCTACTGGACTGCCTTTTCTTCTTCTGCAAAGCATATTAAAATCAAAATCAAAATCAAAATAAAGTTAAAAAAAAAACCTAAGAGAGCTAGCACATACCAATGTCGTTGATTGCTACAGTGCATCTATGAGAGGAGCTAGAATATTTTTCTCTCGGAGGGGCCAAAACTAATTTAACAAGATACATATTTTGTTCTTCTAATCTACCATGCATTGAGTTGTAAACACAAAAACTACATGATTTAGTTTTGTGAAAAGAAAAATATAGAGAGATACAAAGTTTACTATAAACAAGATAAATATTGTAAAACTTTACTACAAACATAAAAAGTCTTTGTATGGGATGAAATATTACAAGCAATACTAAATTGAATCAAAGTTATAAAATTAATTTCATCTTTATAATGCATCTGTCACTTTAATTTATTGGCAAAGCAAATCAATAATTGTTGTTGTTATCTATTTTGAGGCTCCACATAAATAAAAAATTAAAAAAAAAAGAATAAAAAAATGAAAAAAAATGTTGGAAGAAAATAAAAATATATATCAATGATAAAAATATACCAAAATACCCACGAAATTACCGAAAATTGGTTGAGGAAGATCAAAATATACAAAATTAAAAAATTTGATAGTGTATTTTTTTTTATTAATGAAGGTTTTATTATCAAAGAAAATTCAACTTGAGGAGGGTAATTCAAAACTGGATGTTTAAGGATTCAATTGGATTTTTCAAGGTTTAATTGAATTTATTAAGGGTTTAATTGCATGAAAAAATGATTTTTTGAAGTTAACTTAGGCTTTAATTAGAAGATATTAAAGTCTGAGAGTCAAATTAGGAGCTTAATTGCATAAATTTTGAGTTTGATGGATAATTAGGGGCTTGATTGAAAAAATCCAAAACCAAGGATGAAATTAAAAAAAGGCATAAGAATATAGGGGCTGAAATTGACCAAATTAAGGGTCAAATTAAAGAAATTAAAAATTTATTGGTCAATGATGGTCAAAATGCACAAATTCAAAACTAATGATAAATGAAAAAGGCTATCAATTTTGGGTTTGACAATTGAGTTTGGAAGGGGTGAAGTTGTATGAAATTAAAAGTTTGGAGGCTTATGGGTGCAATTAAAAGCAATTGGAAGAGTAAGGACTTAATTGAACTTTTCCAATCCCAAATTAAAAACCCTAAATAACGTGTCATTCAGACTTAATGAAGAGAAGGTGAGTGACATGTTGTTTGGTCGACTGAGCTTTGTTTTGATGGTTTTGGCTAATCGATGTGACACCTTCAAACGAATGAATGTTGAGCTACAAACTTCCAAATTGTGCAAGGTTGGATCCAAATGAAAGTTTTGAATTCCCTTTACCAACTTCAGGTGGTCTTAGGTGACAATGAAACATAATTGCTCCAACAAGACCTCAAAAGTAAGCAACTCAGTCAGATATGACTAAAACACAATTGTGCAAGAACCAACCATTTTTTTGTGTGATCATACACAGACTCTTAAATGGATTCTTATCAAGGTTTTCAACATTTACCTCAAGATCAAGAGGTTAGAAATGGATTCAAGACCTCCCAAACCATAGCAAAACCCTATAAACACCCCTTTATAGAGAGCTGAAAAAAAAAAGAAGAGGAAAAAGGGGAAAACAGAGGAACATATTCATAAGAAACCTAAGTGTAAATGTACAAGAGACTAACATAAAATATTTTCTAAGTTTTAAAAGGATAGTAAATTGGCGAGAGACAAAATTTCCAAAGAAAAGCAAAAGAGAGAGGAGTTGTTCTAAGTATAATTTCTTATTCAAAAATAAGTTCTTATGGCCTACTTGAGGTTTTTTTATTTTTTTTTATTTTATATTTATGCTTATAAGTAGAGAAAAGAGGTTTGGAATGCTTAACAATTGATGTTGTATTCACCTCTTTGTTGCTGTGTTTTTTTTATTCACTAAAGTTCTTTTGAAGTTTTCTGATGTTTTTGATATAATAAGATTATTGTTTAAGTTGTTTTTTTTTATATATATATAATATTGTTTTAGTCTTTGTTTAACTTAAGCAATGCATATTAAAGCAAGGATGTTCATTTTTGGTTTGCTAGGTTTATTCATGACCAAAATGAGTTTAGTAAACCTATTTTAAATCTATATTGCATGAATAAGTAGCCTGTTTTAAGTTGGTAGCTTTTCGATCTAGTAACTTATGCTTGATTTTAATGTTATTTGTTAATCTTTGTGACTTACACGTGTTTATTTATGGTAGTGTGATTTATTGGGATAAAGAAAACATGTTTTAGAGGTCAAAAATGCTAATTTTTTATGGGTTGATAATGCTGGGTTTATTACTAGGTTTCTGGGCATGTTCCTCGTGTTCTTGTAAAGAATATTGTTTTAGACCCTTGATTCGAATTAATTTTGGTCCATTTCTTTGCACATAACCCTTCTTTATGCCTGATTAGTAAATAATCTAGGGTTTATTTGCATCAATAACAAGTTTTTGATGGAATTTAATCCTAATATTTTGGTTTTGAATTGAAAGCTATTTTGAAAAATCATGATATTTAAGTGCTAATCGAAATGAATGGATGCTATATTATTGATTATTGCATGATTTCCAACATGTATATGCCTTTTGTTTGACCGTATCTGGTCTGATTTGGGTTTCATGTTGTTGGGTTGGGTCTAGGCATGTTCTTTGTGTTCATAGAAAAAAACATTGTCTTAGACCCTTGATTCAAACTAGTTTTGTCCATTTCATTGAATATAACCCTTCTTTATGCTTGATTATTAAATAATCTAGGGTTTATTTGCATCAATAACAAGTTTTTGATGGAATTTAATCTTAAGATTTTGATTTTGAACCGAAACCCATTTTGACAAAATTGTGATAATTAAGTGATAATCAAAATGAATGTATACTAGATTATTGATCCTGACATGATTTCAAGTATATATGTTTTTGAGTTTTTGTGTTCTTCGTGGTTTGATTTGAGTTTTTGGTGTTTTGATCTATTTTTTACTTTGGTTTTGTTTTTAGGTTGTTTTTGGGTCAAACCACGATTTTTTTATTTGATTTATGGCCGAACAAAAAATTTTAGGTGCACCCAGTCGGGTCAATTTAGTCGGGTCGACCTAGTCGGGTTACAATTAGGTTAAGGGGTTAAGACCCTATTTAACTTGCAATCTTTTTCCTAAAGAGATTTTTAGTTAAAGGGTATGTTTGACAAACACACCCTTAGACATGTTTTGGTAGTTTTATTATAAGGAAAAATGAGTTTTTGCAAAACAAAACTTAAATAATAATAATAATAATAATAATAAATATTTTGTTCGTTCTTGCAAATAGTGAAATTCTAAAATTTCCATGCATATTTGTTTTTAGTTTCTTATATAAAAAATTGTATTTTTATCATACTTTGAAAAAAAAATACAAGAACCAATCAAAAGGGATAACTAGTTTATGATTATCTGTTAGAACTTGAACTACATTTCAAAAACACAAAAAACATTATTTGTTTCTTTTAATATACAAAATTATAAACTTATATGTAAGATGTATTCCCGATATTGAATAAAAAGGCAAATAATTTTTTTTTTATATTTTTGCATTAGAATGATTATGTTTTAACTTAATAAGATAAGTACCTCTTTATTGAGGAAGACTTTTCATAAACCCTAGATAAACTAACAGTTAGAAAACACAACAATATCTTAGTTTATATCATAAAAATAAACAATTAAGTTTACCTTAAGTATGATATACCAGGGATGCTAATACTTTTCTTTTATGCAATCAGTTCTTTTTCCAGACTCTGAGACCAATTAGGGTTCCTAGTGATCAAAATATTAGATGATGACTCTCATTCCTTGTCCTTTCCACCTGTATCATCACCAAAGATTCCGCTTTGAGAGGATGATCGCCGCAATGTTGCATACATGTGACAATTCCTATATCATTGTTCATTAAATGTAAGATGAATGTAAATAAAATGTTATTAGCAATTTATTACAAAAATATTGCATCACCACGTTGAGAATAAGTAGATTCATTTGAAGTAATGTTTATAAGAACCAAGCAAGTTTCCCTATACATTTTTATCAGACTACAAATTGATTTGAAATGTGAACTCTATCTACTATCTCTAGGTCATTGCAAATCACTTATTTGATTAACTTATTTATTTGTTTTAATCTCACCAATATCAATTAAATGTTTAATTTGAGTTGCTTGAAAAGCTTGCAATTCATCTTTACACTTGTAAAAAGCACTAACAATGTTGACAATAGAAATCAAATTCTAAAAGAATGTATGAATATCAGATGCTTCTCTAGATGCTGCAATATTATCCAATTATAATTGATGGGCTAAGCGATGCATGCAATATACATAAGGGAAATATTTAATGAATAAAACCTGTAATTCACATATATTACTAGCACTATCTTACTATTGACCTCTAATATTTTGAGTATCAAGATTATGATGAGATAAAACAAAAAAAATTTCTTCTATGAGAGTTAAAGTATTAGTATCTTTGACATGCAAGGTATCCAAAAAATGTTATTGTATAAATCCACTTCTATCAACAAACATAATAACAAAGGTAATTTGCTCTCTTCTGAATTCATATTGAGCTTCATTAACAATTAAACAAAATGTTGCATATCAATCTCACGGTGAATTGAAGACTGAACATTTATAGAAAAGACATGAAAAATTTTCATTTGAATTTGACGTGATGTGTATTTAGTATTTCGTAGGGCATTACCCAAAACAAAAGCACCTACTTGTTCATTTTATGATGCTAAAAGTTTCATCATTTCAAGATAATAACCCCCATTTGTTTTTTTTATTATGGTCGTTGATCATGTCCACTATAAACATATGCTTGAAATGTGAGCCAACAAACAATATCTATTGAGATTTAAATACGCAACCGATTATTTAGAATTTCTTGAGAAGTTTGTCTCTCAACCACTCAATATGACATGATTAATTTTTTAAATTCTTCAAGCACTTGATAGCAAATCTACGAGCTGAATTTGAATCTTTTTTCATATGAGTCAAAGAAGCACATCATTCCTCACCATAACTTTCTTTTAACAGTTGAATCATTTTACAATATATGTGTTTGGTTCTGGCTTTCTAGTTGGTTACTTGTAAATAGATAGCAAGAAAAATAAAATGCCAAAATTTTTCTTTGAATATTCAAGCCATAAAAATTTCTTGAACCAATCAAACTGAAATCCACAAGGATATTTTTTAGCTGTTAGTGGTATATTCAGACATTAAAGGTTGATATGTTTCCAGATTAATGTGTTACCATAAGTTAGTTGATTCATGTTTCTGAGGTGGTAACTACAAATCCAGTGTTTTAGCTAGAAGAAAGTAGCAAAGAACAAGGTTGAAAAAGATTATATTTTTTTTTTACCTCAAGTATAGTAATTGCTCTTTAAAGTCCAATGATGAAAATGGAGGAAAACATTGGCTCAAAAAATTGGAAAGGCATGAATATGGAAAGGGCTTAAATTAGATTAACAATTAGAGAATGAAAAATGTCTAGTGCTCGAGTAGGTCAATGGTTCCATCCATTAGTGATTTAACACTATAGAAGAACTTTGTCCAATTAAGAGATTCAAGATCCAAAAATTAAGACCACAAATTGATGAAATGAGCAACTTTAATTCCATATAAATTCACAGAAACTCAATCAATACTAAAAATTTATGACAATCTAGATGTAAAAACAAAATAAAATGTCAATAAAACAACACAATACAAAAGTAGGAATATACAACGAAAACAAGAAAACAAAAAAAGGAATTTTGAGTTTGGGTTACTTTGTTTTCATGGAAGATAACCCTTTATATTCTTGTTTATATTTTTTTTTCAATTCAATTAGGTAGCTTCAGGCTCTTGCCTCTTTCAATAGAGAGAGAAAGAGAGAGAAAAAAATTGTTTGGTATGGAATGAGAGAGAGTTGAGTCTTTTATTTTTTAATTAATTATTTCTTGCTAACATATTTTAGTATAAACTAAAAGAAATGGAGGTTTTACTATAGCAAATTCATTATTCGTCTTTTCACATATCATTATGGATTTCAATAGTGATTTTTTGTTAAATTTCAATTTGATTCTCAAACTTTTATTTCTCATAATTGAGTGCTTTAAAGCTCAAATTAATACCCAATTGCATATTTTTTTTGAGAGGGAGAGTTGAATTAAAAAAAGAGTACTTAACTGAAAATGGTGGGTAAAATAGCAGGCGGATTTAAATTTATTTTAAAAGTTCATTTTAGTCCCCCATTATTTTTAGCTATAAGGTAATTGATCCCTAAGATTTTCAAAAATTCAATTTGGGTACCAAACTTTATTTTCCTCTTTTTTCAGTCTGTTTTAGTGGAAGAGAAAGAGGAAGTGGCCGCATTCCGGTGTAAAAAGAGAGTTTTCATTAGAGACGGTTTTAACCACTAAAGCGATTGATTTTTGTGTTAAATGGTTCCATGTGACGAGGGGAGCTAAGATTAAGTGCTTTTTTTTTTACCTTGAAAGTGTCTAAAAAATAGATCGGAGATCAAGAAGATATTTTGTTTCAGGATTATTACGTGTTTTGGGGTGGTTTGTTTTGTGTTTTTAAAGGTCATAGATTAATTTAGGAAGGTTCCAAGGGTTTTTCCTAGGTGTTTTCGATCAAAAACATGTTGAAAATTGATTTGTGGGTGGAAACAAATCAAGAACCATGTTTTTTCAGCCAATATGGTGGCTGAAATCTAGGTAATTATAGACCATGCATAGTTGCATTTTTTTGTTTTGTCAAAGATATGTTGTTCGCCCTATTAACTTAAAAAATAAAGGCCCGCGCGCGTGGCCTAAATTTGTAGGATCGCGTGTGAGCCCTTTTTTAGTAGGCCAAGCGTTTGGCCTGGTTTACTAGGCCAACAACACTAAGCCTTATTTTTTTTTCTTTTATTTTTATTTTTAATTTTTTTATTAATACCTTTTTTATACATTTTTTTTAAAATAATTCTGGCCTTTATGTTTTGAATTCCCCCAAAACCAAAGGATCAAAGTGCAAAAGGTATGGAAAAGGCATGTAAGTTCGGGGATTGAAATCATTCAAAATCAGGGGTCAATTTGAAAGAAATTGAAAGTTTAATGGTTGATAGGGGTCAAACTGAACAAATTAAAAACCAAGGACCAATTTGAAAAATATACTCAAATCAAAGTTTTTAGGGGTGCAATTGTAAAAATTAAGAAGTTTCAGGGTCAATTGAGAGTGCATATGCCATAATTGTAATAATAGGGACTATTTTGAAGTTTGCAAATTTCCAATTAGAAAACCCTAATTTCTAGGGTTTAATTTGAATGAGTGACACATTGTCTAGTCCTTATTTGTCATTTTTTTTCAATTGAGAAGGTGATGCAATCCGAGCACCAAAGGATCCATTGGAGTTTCTGGTTTGTCTAGTTACAAGACTTAGAGTTAAGAGGTTCAAAGAGGCTTCCAATGAACTTCTTCAAGATACGTGGGCTAAGGTGAACTTCAAGAGGATATTAAATAATGAGGAGCAAACCATGATTAATCTTATTCATGTTCAAGAGGGGCTTGTTGGTGGAACCAAGACTATTACACGAGGATTGAGAGAAAAAGACAAGATTTAGACAGTTTAACCTTTCTCTACCTTTTTTTTTAAATAATAACTGGAGCTATAAGTCGCATTTTGAGGTGATTTTAGTTGGGCTAGAAACTAGACTTCCATACATTTCTAACGATATATAGCACGACTTCTAATTTTTTAAGACAAGAGAGAACCATTCATTTGAAGTTGGACTTTGCTACTGCCAGACAATGCAGAAATAACTGAACTTGTCTTATTAAATTAGTTGGACTATTAAAATTTCTTTATTTTGTGAGGAAACACTTGTTTGGGTTTTAGACTTGTTTATTTTATTTGTTTTAATTAGTTTAGGCTAGTTTTAGCTTGGGTTGATTATTATTTAAATTGAGCTTATATGTGACCTATTAGGAAAACTATGGTTTTTGATTTAGGGTATAAATACTCCTAAGAATAATTTTCAGCACATTTTTTTGCCTAATAATATTTTGATTTTTGCCGATCTTTGGTTGTCAATCTAGGTTATTGATTGAACTTTCAACTCTTAATCTTTGTTGTGAATTTATACTTCTTTTGCTCGTCTTCAAGTATAGGCGTTGTGATTGGGTTGGTTTGTAGTTTTGTTGCCTTGGAGCAGGTCTTCCATTGTGATAAGCTTATCTTATTTTGAGCAAACTTAGATTAGATAGATCTTGAGTTCGTGAATTCCATTAAATTCCGCTAGGGTTCGCATAAGTTGGTATTAGACCAGATCTAATCATAGGTTATATCCTTCAATTTGTGTCTTTTGTTTCTTAATTTTTTTTTCTTGATTAGTTTTGGCCACATATATTAAAAAAAATTAGGGTTCTTGCATCCTCTTGAATTGTTGAACATCAAAATCATAAGGTAGTGTTCTTGTTGAATTCTTGATCTTACCGTAATATATACATAAAAAAAAGTGTGTTCTTGAATTTTTTTTCTTGATTGCCGAATTGGTATACAAAAAAAAAAAAAGAGGGGCTTGATCTTGAAAATTTTGATTGTTGCCATAAAAAAGAGAGAAGAAAATCAACATTTTGAAGTTTTGGCCGAGAGCTAGGGAAAGAAATTTGGTCATTGGGAATTTGTGTTGCTCTTTATCTTTTTTTTTTCTAGTTTCTATCATTGTTTGATTTAATTTTTAGTTTGGATAGTAAATCTCTTTAGTATTATTGCTTCCATTTAGTTTATTTCGTGTCTTTGAATCGTCATATTACTTGTACAAATTTGCATTGCTACTCGTAAATTTGTCATCATAGTTTTGTTAGTTTCATAAATTTCTTGCTTCTTGAGTCCATATTAAATTTATAAATTCACTGTGTAGTTGGTTACTTTTCTGAATTATTGCTAAGTGATTTCAAGAACTAAAGAAAGACAATTTGAGTGGAAAAGGTGTAGGGAGCATATTAGAGTGAAAAACCTATAAATTTGTGTGATACACGAGTGTGTGAGGTGTTATTTTTATTGCTAATGATTTTCGTGCAAGTTTAAAAAAGTTAAGAAATAATGTCTTCTAACAGTATGCCACAGAAGAAGGGTGAAATCCCAGAAGATGGGCTTTCAGGAATACAACAATAGATGAAATTTATGTTTGGTGAGCTGATGACTAGAATTGAAAAATTGGAGGCTAGGTCTGATGGGGGATGTAGTAAAAAGGGTAGAGAAGCTAGGAAGAAGGAGAGTGTTGCTGGAAACTCTACAGACGAAGCCGAGGATGATCTTAACCATGGTGGTAGGTTCTGTACACATAGGGGAGAGAGGTATGAGAATCGGCCAAGGAAGGGACATATTAGGCCACATAGGGATTTTAAGTATAGAGGGGATTTTGATGATTTGGGTGATGCAGATTGAAATTTAGGTAGTATTAAGTTAAAAATCCCAGCCTTTAAGGGAAAAATTGATCTGGAAGCTTACTCAGATTGGGAAAAAAAAGGTGGAGATGTTTTTTTGACATCCACAGGTACTATGAAGAAAAGAAGGTTAAGTTAGCTGTAGTGGAGTTTACTGATTATGCCATGGTTTGGTGGGAGAGATTGGTGGTAGAAAGAAGAAGGAATATAGAAAGACCATTTAGCACGTGGGAGGAGTTGAAGAAAATAATGAAGAAGAGTATGTTCCTAAACACTATTACAAGGAGTTGTTTAATCGTTTGCAAATGATTACACAGGGTAGCAAGACTGTGGAGGAGTATCAAAAAGAGTTGGAGGCGACTATGATTAGAGCTAATGTTAATGAAGATGAGGAAGTTACTATGTCTAGGTTTTTGAATGGCTTGAATAGAGACATAACTAATGTTGTGGAGTTGCAATCTTATGTTGAATTGGAAAAGCTAGTGCATTTGGCCATTAAGGTTAGAGGACAGTTGAAAAGGAAGGGTAGTGCATGATCTAGAGCTTATTCGAGGTCTTCTTCGGGTTAGAAGATGAATTATAGGAGAGAGGGTAGTGCGCCATCGAAACCCTTGGTGACTTCTAAAGTTACCGACCTTACCTCCATTAAAAAGGCTGATTAGGTTCCACCTTCATGTGAATGAACTTGGCATTTCCGACAACCTCAGAGGCTCAAACTGCCACTAATGGATTAAGAAACACCTCTTCTACAAGGATTAACAATCCTTATCACATATCTATACCTCTTTTAGCTTAATGAACTCAATAACATCTTGTCCTTGATAAACTTTCCTTGCATTTGACAGTTTTAAGTTAATCAAGAGCTCATTTTCCAATAAATGATTGTGGAGTTCTGGACCTTCAAATCAGATGGGATTTGATCCTCATGGTAGATATATATTCCCTCTACAAGGATATGCTACTCTTATCCCATGTTTACATCTAGTTTGTCATGATGATTTCTCTAAAATAGCTCACTCAACCATCCATGATTGAAGAAGAAAACCATCATATTTGTTTAAACTTCGTTGCTGCCTTCTTTTGACAGGTTTGAGCTCACAAAAAAGACAAAGAACTACAATGCACCTTTCTAGGGAGGTTAGAGGAGAGAATGAGTAAGAATCTTCTCTAACAAACTCTTGGCAAAACCACCATGGTTTTACCATTTCTAGTTTTGTTTAGTTTATAAAATGTTGTTCTTGAGCACACCAAAAGGATCCGGAAAAAATTACAAAGAAAAAAAGAAAGAACAAATCAATAGAATACTTAGAATGAAAAGGAAGGAAAGGTAACAAAGATTGTGTTTTAAAAAGAAAGGAGGGAAATCTAGATCAAGATGAGATTGAAAAGAAGTTGAAAATCAAGAGGAAAGAAGTAAATAATCCAGAGAAGGAATCAACTTTCTAATTGCTAGGAAAACCTTCAAATTTTGATGAAGAGGGGGAGGGGGAGCTCAATGAGCAACCCCCTCCTTTTTTATTTTTATCTTTTAAATTACTATTTATGATGTTTGTTATGCATACTTTGAAGTCATTTATTACTTTGAAGGCCATGATTATTGTTTTGAAATGTTTAAACATGCTTTGAATATAGTTTGTATATGCTCAAGTTTTTGTTTTTTGCTTTTTTTTAATGTGTTAGAATATGATTATGAAATAAAAGATGTTAGAATAGAATGTTAGGATAATCTTCTTTGAAGTTATGACAATATATTTTAGGTTTTGATATTGTTGTGGTTTAGTTTGTTTTAGATTAGTTTGTTGGGTTTGCTGAAGTTATAAGCATGTTATTTAAGCTTCAAACAATGTTTATGGTCAATGGAACAATGTTTATGTATAGAAAAAGGCTTTTTCTACTTTCTATCATTATGGTTTTTGCCTGCTGTTTTTGCCTTTAATCTTTTGTTTCTTATTGTTTTGCTGATTCCAACAATTCATGGTAAGCATACTTAAGCTTATGTTACTTTTCTGAATTTTATTGCATTTTTCTAGGTTTAGACCTTTTGTTGGGTTTCTGGGTTTGCTGACTTTTTTAGGTTGACAATCATTCGTTGATCTTTGCCTTAGGTTGTTGTTTTCTGAGTCATTTTGGTTGATTGGTGGTTCTTATGTGTGCACGCATGTTTATTGATCTTTAATATAAGTTTTTTTTTTAATGGTTTAAAAACATTGATTTAAGTTTTTTTTATCTTTGTTTTTGGGTTTATTTGTAAGTTTTTGGTGTTCTCAAGCAAATTCAAACGTTTTACCTCTTTGATCTTTGTTTTTTTTTTCTTTTTTGGTTTTTTGTTGTGATTATAGGTTTGGTCTTTGGGCCAGGAAGCCCAGCCCACGTGGCTAGGCTAAGCCCATTTTTTAATAAGACAGTGTTTGGCATGATCAATTTTTATCAAAGAAAAAAATGCAATATTTTGTCCTTAAGGGTGTTTGCTAAACACAACCTTAAGACATTTTTAAGCTTCTGACATTTAGTTAAGAACATGTTTGGCAAACACGTCCTACTGATTTCCCAACAGTGTTTATATTCTTATTTTTTTGTGCTTTTGCCAAACAAACTCTCAAATAATTTCCAAAAATTCTAAAAATAATTTAGGGATCATTTTGAAATTATTTATGGGCCCCTCACATGTTTTCAATCATTTCACTTAATATATAGGCTGTAGACTTATACTATAAGATACTAACCAGTTATTAAATATATCAACTTTTCTCTAAAAAAAATCCAAAAGTTCTACAAAAAATACAAAAATATATTTTATTTCTTGTGTATACGGCCAAATTATAAAATCTTAATGAATATTTCATAAAAAAAGAATATATAAATTACATTTTATCGTACTTTTAAAAATAAAAAAAAATCTTTAACGGGTATCATAACAAGTTTGTGATTATCCATTAGAATGTGACTAAAATTTCAAATAAAAAACTTTTTAAAATTTTTGAACTTTCAAATGGTTAGGTTTTAACCTGATGAGATAAATATATCTTTACCAAATAGAACTTTTCTTAAAACTTATACTAACTAACGAACAAAAACATGACTTTGAACAATCAATAATGCAACTTACCATAAGTACGATGCATTGGGGGTGATACGTCTTTTTAATGTATAACCAATCTCTTTACCCAGATTCTTACAGACCATTATGTTTTATAGTGATCATAATTCTAGGCAGTAACTCCTGAACCGTTTCAAATCATAGCTTACCATAGGTATGGTGTACTGGGAGTGATACGTCTTTTCTTGGCACAACTAGTCTCCTTACCCAGATTATTGAAGACCATTAGGTTTTCTAATGATCATAATTCTAGGTAGTGACTCCTGAACCCTTTCAAATTATAATGTTATGATTTATCCCAATACATCTAAAACCCCTCGATCAAAGAAGCATGGCCCACCATTCAACATCGTGCATGACATGACATTCTCTATTATTTTTTTAGCTTTTTTTAAATAACAATTATTTTTTTATTATCAAATGGAAGAAATTTTATAGATCAAAATGAAACTAAGTTGGAGACCAACTAGTCAGAATAAATAGACATATACAGACAAAGGGAACATACTCCTTTGAATAAGATCGTGGCCATCAACACATGAAACACATACCACAAAAGTAATGCACAATCCAGCACAGCTGGAACAAGAGCATGGGAACCCAACCCATTACGCAAATAAATACAAATAACAACAATAGAGCCTAACATTGACAACAAAACACAGAGCCAAAGGAAATGACATCAACTAACAACCAAAATAGCAATGTATGATCCGCTAATAAATCAATCATAAGGAGGGAGTAGGAGGATCTGGGTCCTCAGTCCTTTCCACAATCTTGCTAGCAATCCCAAACTAAGACCTAGAAGCTCTATGACATGATCAAAGAGTTGATGTCTTCTCCCAAGTGTAGGAGTATCGAAGTAATAAATAACCCGGCAAGATCGGGGTCGAACCACATGGAGGTTAACTGTATAAACTAGAAATAAAAAAATAGATAACAACAGAAAAGGAGTTGAAGAGAGTTTTGAGATGTGATATTGATATAAGGATTAAACAAGGATAAACTAATTGTCAAAGTTAAAGGATCCACTAATGGTATTTCAAACAAGTATAGTATAAACTCCTTTTATTACTCAACTGGAAACCACACACAAAGGAGGTTCCAATCGGATTATAAATTGTTTACATGATTACATTGGTTATCTTATTCAAATAATGCTAATACTTGTAAATGTTGTTAGGTATTCATGATTATAACTTATGTTAACAACAAATCAAGTTCCTTTCATAGCACAAGTGTCAGTTATACCATACGGTTGGGCTATAAAAGTGCCAAGTATTTGTTGTACCAAGGGTTATACAACATAAATCTAGATTAACCATTTAACAAGCAAAATATTAAAAGTGAACAAGATAACAAATACAAAACATGTTAGTATCAAACATTAAAGTCTATGTTGAGTTTATACTATAGTTATTCTTACACCATTAGTGTAACCTTTTCACCTTGACATAATAAACTTAGCTAAACATAATGAAAGAGAGAAACGTAAATAAACAAAATAAGAACATAAATAACATATAAGTTAACTAAGTAAAGGAAAGGAAATGAAAAGCATAAACAAGAGATTAATATAAACAAAACCTAAGCATTACAAAAATATAAAGAGAGAGCAAGAACATGATCTTGATCTAAAAACCAAGATGCCTAAATGCATGGCAAATGCCTCTTTTTATAGGCAAAAATTTGAAACTATTGATTTGATGACTAATTGTTGAGTGGGTGGCCACATCTTGACTTGGTGACAATCCTTATCTTCTTGTCTGAACAAAACATCATTGCTAATGTCAGAATTTGAACAGATTGTCCCATGAAAGTTCTAGGAAATTGTCTCAGCTTTCCAAAAAAAAAAATGGTGCATTTGGACTTCTAGAACTCGAAATATAGGCTGAACATTGAACAATGTCTAGGCTGTAGGACAGATTCCGATGTCTCCGTTGTTGCTAAGATTTGGACTTCTAGACAACAGAATTGAGTCTTGGACTCCTCATGAATCTTTTAGGCCTATGTCTTACCTTTCCATCCATATAAAGAAGACCTAACTCCATATATGACCTAATGATTGAACAGTGTTCCAGTTTGGACTGAACCAACATCTCTTTTCTAAGCTTAACCCTTTCTTTGTCTTCTCAATTTCAGTAGTTGAACTCATCAATCAATCCTTTGATTTATGTGATATGCCTGCATTTAAGATGAACATTTACCATAAATTAAAGGTATCTTATATTATTAGACATGTTATTATAAAACATGTTCTAGTTAAGGAGTTATTGATACTTTATGTGCAAAATGATGATACAAAACCTTGATAAAATTGCACTTTTAAGTACTAATCACTTTGCCTGTGAATACAGTAGCAACATCAGCAGCTAGAGACTTCCCAGCTCTACTGCAAGCTGTTGCAATGTCGCGGTCGCATAAATTAATTACCCTAGCTTCAAACACAACACACAAGATAGTATAGAGCAAGCAAGGGGTCGATCCCACGAGGAAGTTCAAGTCAGATTTTTATGTTAGATGATATGCAATTTAGGGGGGGTTTGGACGTTATCTAGGCTAAAGCAAAAGAAAATTGAAAACTATCAAACGAAATTTAATAAAATCAGAAAATTATCAAGAGAACAAACCTTGGTCACAAGCACACATCCACCTACAGAAATCAGAACTGATCATGGAAATAAAACATCAATTTATATTCTGAATATTTATCACTTCTTAACATTGGTTAGTTAACGGATCCGCCGTATAACTAACCCTAACCATCAAACAACCACAGTGTCCGCACTAGTAATTTAATTTAATGGTAGCCTTAAGAACTAGATAAGTTGATTAATCAAGAAAACATAATTGTCTGCAGTCTATGTTTGATTTGATTGAATGTTCTCCCTAAGATTAATAACGTAGATCCCCCACAATTATGAAACTCGGTTGCTTCACAAGTTCATATACCACAACTCTGGTTTTGATATCAAACTTAGCAATAGATTGTCTACAATAATAACTTAGAGTACGCTCTAGCAATTAAAATAAACAATCATAGGAAAAATAAGTATAGGAGAACAAACATATTCATCATATAAACTGAAAAAGAAAAGGTAAAATAAATCTCACAGTTCTTGAAATCCGAAGGTTTCCGTGTCCTTGGAACCAAGAAAAAGTGTTTAGCCTTACATGTTTGTTGAACAACTAATAAAAAAAAGAAGGAAGAATGCATAATTTAGGATTTCTTAGAGGAAGGGAGCGTTTTTCTCTTTTTGGCTGGCTGCCCCCCTTCTCTTCTCTCATTCTTTTTATATCTTAGGAAACCCTAGGTCTCTATTTTACAAAATAGTCCTCCATTAAGTAGACTGTTTACATTTAAGTACTTCAATAACTATTTTCCTAAAAAAGGAGAAATACCCTTGCATGAAATCTTCAAGATTTGACTTAAATGAGCTAAATTGCTTAAATAAAAACTTGGATATCGGTTTAGATGCTTCGAAACGTAATTTGGACTCGTTTCTTCACGAAACCTGTTTGCTGGTAGAATTCAGATGTCATCCTTGAAAACTCATATCTCCCTCATATGACATCGGTTTTGGCTGAAATTTGGAGCGTTTATAGAACTTTGAGTCATGAATCTAAAACAATTTAGTTTGCATCAATTGAACTTCTGTAGCTCCAGATATTCAAGTTGGAATGGCTGAAGGTCAACACTGGCAGATTGCAAGATTTGACTTTGAAGGCTGCGATTTCCATGCTCTTCTTTATTTTATTTTTTTGCCTTAGATGTCTAGAAAGGTATGGATGTTAGCTTTTTAATGCCACTGGAATCACTTCATTTCAACCTCTAGAGCCACGCTCTGCACAAAACATCGATTGAAGGTCAAACTACCAATTATCTCCAATTTACTCCCTTTTGCATCTTTCATCCAAAAGTGCCTTCAAAACATAAAATAAAGAATATCAAGGTATTATATATATAAAACATAGGCAAAACACTAGTTGAATGTGGGTGAAACTATTGAATAATATGGTTGCATTATTGTCATTTACAATTCCATGCACGTTGTTAGCACTAGAAGTTGACCTAACCACCCTTTCTACCATGCTCTCATTACGAACAAATAGTTCTACATATGCATACTAGCACAGGTAATCCTCTATGAACCCTTTGTGTAGAAGATGCATTGTTACAACATCTGAATGTAAATACTTTTTATTTTTACACTTCCTGCATAGACACCTAATACTATCTCCAGTAAATTTCTGGGAATAGATTTTGTGAAATTAATAAAACCCTGAACCCCATTACAATAATCCATCCTCCGTTGTTCTTGGGGTGAATCTCGATACATCCATGAACGATCATCCATGACTTCTATCGAACCTCTATAAAATTATGATGACAACATGTATTAATTAACTATGTTAAGTAAATAAATTTGTAAAAATATTGATTTACCTCGAGATTATCCAACAAACTAATTAAAACTTCTCTTAAATATTCATTATCAATTATCAACATCCATACAAATTTATATATATAAATTTATGGAAATTACAACTCCACAATAGCATTGATAAAAATTAAAATGGACCCATTAAACAAGCTATTATTTATTTCATCACAACACATCTAATTTGGTAATTCAACAAAGTTTCAACAATTTACAAACAAATACAATTTTACAAAATCTAAAACAAATCATAACAAGTACAAAATTATATATTTATACTACAAGTTTGTTTGAGAAATAACAATAAAACATATACATACACTAACAAAATACATATACTAAAAAAAATTAACATTTAAATGTTAAAATTAAAAAAAATATAGATTTACTTACAAAAGATGACAAAATCCATAATAAATCAGAACACTGGTGCTGTGACCACAAAAGTTAAAGAAAGATGACTTGTGTTGAGAAGAAGGAGATATTTTTAGGGGGGTGGTTGTTTGCAGTTTGGGAGGGGAGAGTTGAGATGGGGAAGAAGAAGGAGAAATAGAGGAGGTGAGGGTCGGCAGAGCGGTTATATATTAACTTTTACCGATGGTATCATTGATGGACTCGTTCTGTCATTAAATCCATCGGTAGTTCTGACGGTGAATGGGCCATGTCATTGTACGAAGATCCTGGTTTGAATCCCTCAATTATTCCGTCAGTAAAATTACCCGCAAAAACTTCTACATCATCGAACTGCTTTTTTTATAAAATTCTATATATTCCGCTTGTAATTAAGTCGGTAAATTCTATGATGTCTCGGAATGCTGCTTAATTAACCCCGGTTTGTTCTACTCAAGTGTCTGTCTACTGGGCTCTTTTCTTTTTAAATGTGTCTTACATGTCACAAAAAGATGAAGTTCTATTCGGTATCTACAGAAGTAGTTCTCAAGAGAAAAATAAAAGGAATAAAATATAGTATAGAGAAATTAATGCTACGCCTAACTATGGTAGCCTTATAGCTTCAACATGGTCAAGCAAATACTTAAATAAAAGGAATAAAATATAGTATAGAGAAATTAATGCCACGCCTAACTATGCTAGCCTTGTAGCTTCAACATGGTCAAGCAAATGCTTAAATTTAGTCGCGGATGACCATAAAATTAACAGAATCACACGCTAGAGCGTATTGGAGAAAGCCCCAAGGATGATGACTTTTAAGCTATTGGGTGCTTCTTGATTCTCTTATTAGATATTTTTAAAATTTTGTTACGTATAAAATTTAGACGAAATTAAATGGGAATCAATGGCAGATTCAGACCCTTCAACTTTGAAAACCCGTCACCAAAATTACTTGCCACGTTCATGGTAAACACATGACTAATTATACTATAACTCATGTTTAAATTTACATAAGCGTTTGGTTACATTACTTATATACTAAAAACTGGTGGGATTTTCACGGTACATTTATCATTGTGTATTTTTTTTTTAATTTGATCTTCAAATTTTAATTTTGGACAATCAAGTCCTATTTAAGAAGCAATTGATTTCAAATTCTTATGCAATTGTGGGATTGAAAGTTGAAGAACCGAAATGAAAAATATAGCAAACATAGGTGACGTACCATAAGTTTAAAAAACATTCACTTTGGTCTTCCAACTTAAATAATCATGCAAATTATACAATTGCAGTCCCTCAAAATTGTTCCAATTTCATTTTTGTTATTTTTTAGTTCCTGGTTGAGAGAGAAACTTGTCATTGACATCGATTCCGGAGATAGAGAGAGAAACTTGTCATTGA
>Ga0325405_1001212_pt1 | contig 25847 bp, 29 predicted proteins | sample PopdelMetagenome_21_FD_205663 | JGI IMG/M metagenome (GOLD analysis project Ga0325405, IMG submission 205663) | Populus deltoides microbial communities from Bellville, Georgia, United States - Xylem-Control-R2 | ecosystem: Host-associated > Plants > Phyllosphere > Stem > Wood/Secondary xylem...
ACTTAATTATAACTTTGATATATTTTCTTTTATTTTCTAGGAAAATGAGAAAAAAACGTTTTAAACGGAAAAATTTTCATTTTCAATCAGTAAATATATTTTCTAAAATTTTCTATTTCAAGATTTATATAAAAGACTAGAAAATTCTCCACAAATAATTTCTCCAATTCCATCTGTTTTATGAGCAAAGCCCAACTAATAAATTAAGGCCTAGAATCAGCACATAAAATATTTATATTTGTTTATTTTTACATTTTAAAAATATTTTTAAAAATAATTAATTTTTTTTTATATTTTATATTTTAAATTAATATTTTTTTATATTTTTAGATGATTTTAATATAATAATATAAAAATAATTTTTTAAAAATAAAAAATACTTTTTAATATTATTTTAAATAAAAAATATTTTAAAAACTAATTACCACGTAATCTCGAAATCAACGTTCAACTTTCCACCAAAAATTTGACCTTTCCTTCTTCGCCTGCTTTCCTGTAACAATTGATACCATAACAACCTCAAATTATGCTCCCATTTGTCATCTCTCTACTTTCCTTGTCTAAATGTTATTAATTATTTCACTTATTCGATATGGATTCTAACCATTTTTTTTCATTACCCTTCTTGTCAACTTTTCTCGTGTCTTATCTGCAGAATCCTAGAATCATTTTACACATTTTAAGTCATTAAAACTTGCTCAGTCGAGTGAGCTTTTAAGCAATCAAGCATTGATCTTTTTGTGCCTTTTGGGACACATATTGAACTTTGAGAGGTGGGTTTTTGTTATTTTTCTTGATGGGTACTGCAATTGCTCAGTACCCATATGGAATCACTTCACATTCTTTTGTGAAATTCGGTCACAAATTGGAGATTTCAAGCTCTAATTCTCATTATAAAGTGGAGATATCAAGCTATAACTTGTATCCAAGTTCTGTTTCCACCACTAACTCCAAGGTATGTGATATAGATTGTCTTTATAGATTATATGCACAATTGATTAGTCCATTTTTTTAGGAAAGAAGTGAAACAAAAACCCTGTTGAATATACTGTAATGTAATGGAGATAGAGGAAATAATGTACTTATGTACTTGGGGGTGTTTATTTTGTGATATGGCAGTGTTGTTTTGACAATTTTGATTACATTCAATTGCTAATGGCATGGATTAAGCAGACAAGATGAGTGTGATTTATAGAAAAGATAATAGAGAGAATTTGATGATACATGCAAATGTCATGGCAGTAATGCATGAAACTATATAAGAATTAATGTTTTTAATTATGGAGGATTTTTTCTTGATACAGGTGTGTGTTCGTAGAATACGTGCTCTACCTGATATTGATGATATATTTTCGGATATTATTGCAACACCATTACTTGATGTGGTTGAAAACCCTATCCACTTGAAGAATTTAACTATTAAGGTTAGTTCATGAACTTTTTTCCTTTTTCCAGACGTGTTTCATACTATTAATATTTCAGCTTCTAATGATTGGTCTATGCAGGAACTGAAACTATTAACTAGTGAAATACGATCAGAGTTGTCTTCCATAATGTCAAAGGCACAAAAAGACTTTAAGGCCAGTTTGGCAGCTGTTGAACTGACAGTTGCAATTCACCATGTTTTTCATGCTCCAGTGGACAAGATACTGTGGGATGTTGGGGAACAAGTAAGATTCGCAGCTGATTCTGTTCTTTATGGAGGACTGCATAGTCATCAAAGAGCAGATAATAGCATGCTTATCGGGGTCTGTTTATTTTTTTGTTTGTGTTGTGCAGCCCTATACAGGGGCTGCTAGCATGACTATTGATTTCTTTTATAAATATTTTTTAGAATGGGGATGGATTGGGAATTTGTTGATGTTACTGGGTGGGCAGAGTCTGAACCAAAGAATAATTAAAAAAAGTGGCCTTTTGTATATGGAAATGGCTAGTTTTGAGTGACAATCTGGTCCATTTTTAAGTTAGTTCCTTGTTTCTTGTCGGCAGACATATGCACATAAAATTCTCACTGGAAGGAGATCTCTTATGCATACACTAAGACAAAAGGATGGTCTTTCTGGATATACATCTCGGTCTGAGAGTGAATATGATCCGTTTGGAGCAGGACATGGATGCAACAGTATTTCCGCTGGACTCGGTAAAATGCCATGTCCTTGGCTTCTTATACTTTTCTCAACTTTTATTCGCTCACTTGTCTGAATGAGCATACTGTCCTGAAGTTCTTGCACTGCATTTCATAGATCCACCGAGTACATCTCTTTCACTCATGCTTATTACCCTGGAAATATTATTAGTAAGTGTGCTGTCCTGTCAGCAAATGAAATCAGCTGTCCAAGTTTAGGCTCTTAACTTTAGCTTTTATGTTGTACTTAGCTCTTAATCAAGTTGTAAAACTCTTGCTTATATGCTCCAGTATTACTATTAGAAATAAACTTTAGAACATGGCATTTAATTAGTTTGTCACCAGGCATGGCGGTTGCTCGTGATATTAAAGGGAGGCGGGAACGTATTGTTACAGTCATTGGCAATGGCACAACCATGGCTGGTCAGGTCTATGAAGCAATGGGCAATGCAGGCTATTTAGACTCAAATATGATAGTGATTTTAAATGACAGCCGACACTCTTTACACCCTAAGATTGAAGAGGGCTCCAAGACTTCAATCAATGCTCTATCTAGTACCCTAAGCAAGCTCCAGTCAAGCAAATCATTCCGGAGGCTTAGAGAAGTTGCTAAGGTGCTTTCAGTAGTTTCCATTTGCTTACATGACTAAGCTTGTATTAGGATCATTAACTGATAAAACTGCTTAGAGAGAATGGAAATTTTCTGTAATTGAAGATATACATTTTTTTAAGTCAATTTAGAAATCTCTATTGCAATAAGTAGCGCAACAAAATTCAGTCAGATTTTATATCTTGTTTTAACTTCATGTGTTAATGTTTTCATTCAATTGAATGTTCTTTCTTTTCTTATTTCTTATCAAGGGTGTTACCAAGAGGATAGGTATGTATGAATTAGCAGCTAAAGTTGATGAGTATGCACGTGGTATGATGGGTCCGCTGGGATCAACTCTCTTCGAAGAACTTGGGCTGTACTACATAGGCCCTGTTGATGGACACAATATTGAAGATTTAGTTCGTGTTTTACAAGAAGTGTCAACTCTGGAGTCAACGGGTCCTGTCTTGATACATGTAATAACTGAAGAAAATCAGTGTGCAGAACATAAGCAACAGACTGAGGTAATGGAGAACCAGCAGGAAGGTATGTTGAATTCTTATACTTTAATCTTCTTTGATTTTTCATAGATGACTATCAAATCTATGCATTAATTCACAGTCACACTGAACCTGGCTATCCTGGTTATATTTTAGATATCTATGCTGAGGCATATGCTTTGTTCAGGATCTGGCCTTATGTCTAGGGTAGGCTAGGCTAGGCTACAACTTAATGTATAAGAACTCAGGACTGGTTAATTGTTCTACAGCTTTTTAAGTAGAGGAGATGATTTTAATTCTAAAATTACTGCGTACATATTCTTTAATTTGCAGATTGCTTCAAATGCTTATGTCTAGGCTAGGCTAAGCTTTATTTTATTTTCTGTTAAATGAAGAATATAATTGATAAATAGGAAACTAAAGCTGGAGCTTATCCTGCTTACACGAGTTGTACAATCAAATAATCTTAACATCAACTAATGTGTAGATTCTATCATAAGAACTAAAAGTATTTTAAAGATCACTTATCAGTTGTAAAGGAACAAGAGAACTGCAATCTAGACATAAATCAGCATGCTTAGAGCTTTCAATTGCCTCTTGCAGAATTCTGGATTTACACAACTTGTTTTGAACAAAATGTATAAAGCTCGCCATGACTAAGCTTTATTTTCTTCATGCTACAGCTTCCAAGTAATCAATGATTAAAATGTAGCACAAGTATTATGAATATCCATCTGAGATATGTCCACAGTTACCTCAAGTTTATAGTTTTGGACTACGAGGTACCCGTCTGTGTTCAGGCTCAGTTTGTGCTGAGTTTACTTATATCTGCTACCATGCTTTGTCAACATCTTTGAATATCTGACAAGCAGTGCATCTTGTGGCTGACTGTTCAAACCCAAAAATTCCAACTTTTATTTAATTTTTTCATTTGAATGATGTAAATGCACAAGACTTTGTATTAATGCTTGTCTTTTAATCGGTTATTTACTTTCAATGTGAGCCCTGGGGCTCTAATTTTTCACAACAGAAGTCAACTTATTTGTAGTGATTTACTTGGAAGACATCCCCCCCATGTATATTAATCATAGATGCCAAATTATCTCTCCTTGGTATGGCAGAGTGACCATACACACTCTTTTCTGGCTTCAGTGTTTTTTTTTTCTAATTCATATTGTTTTCCCATTCTAATAGGTTTTCTGTTTCTGCAGGTTTCTTTGACTCAGATGCAGTGCTATCCAATATGCATACTCAAACATATAGTGATTGCTTTGTTGAGGCTCTGATCATGGAAGCAGTGAAAGACAAAGATATTGTGGTTGTTCATGCAGGAATGGAAATGGAACCATCATTTCAACTATTTCAGGAAAGATTTCCACACAGGTTTTTTTATGTGGGAATGGCTGAGCAACATGCAGTTACATTTTCAGCTGGCTTGTCATGCGGGGGGTTAAAGCCATTTTGCATAATTCCTTCAGCTTTTCTGCAGAGAGCATTTGACCAGGTCTCTCTCTCTCTCCACACACACACACACACACGCATGCACATTTATGCATGCATGCATGTGTGTGTGTTAGTGTACGCATGAGTGCATGCCAGGAATATTGTTGAATTAGATCTTGCTGGATGTCATTTTAAGCTAGCTAGATTTATAATTGTTTGATTCTTAAGAGAAGTGGAATAGCATGACAACAAGTTTTGGGAACAAAATTGTAACATTGACTGCATTAAAAATCTTAGTTTTTCTAGAATGTTGCTCTTTGTGGCTTCTCCAGGTGGTCCATGATGTAGATCAGCAGAGAATTCCAGTTCGTTTTGTCATTACAAGCGCGGGATTGGTAGGACCTGATGGTCCTACTATGTGTGGAGCATTTGATATAACTTTTATGTCATGCTTGCCAAACATGATTGTTATGGCACCATCAGATGAGGATCAGCTTGTGGACATGGTGGCTACTGCAGCCCATATTAATGATCGTCCAGTTTGCTTTCGGTATCCAAGGGGTGCCATTGCTGGAACTGATCATTATACTCGTAGTGGTATTCCTGTTGAGGTACTTTCAACATGCCTTGCTTGTTAACTTTCTCTCGCCCTTGATACCAGCTTTCCTAAAATGATTATATAGTTTATCTGGTGTTGCTGATGACCATGTTTTTGAAAAAAAGAAGAAAAGCTGACACTGATTTTTGTCATGCCGGCTATCATCCCTGATAAGAAATTAAACATTATTGTTGGAAAACTGAATATTTATTAACAGCACGCATATGTCCCCCAAATGTTCTCATTTAATTTACTTGGCATGGTTTAGCGTTTCTTTGATATTCTTGATTAAGCCTTTGTCAAGTTCTATATTAAATTTTTAAAATTTCATTGTAGCTGCTGATTCCCATTGCTTCCATAAGGTGTTTTTTTTTTCCCCCGGTTAATCTTTCTGGTATAATATTAGTTCCTGAGTTTGTCAGCGGGTTCTTGTGCCCTCGGTTTGACTACTGTTTATGTGGGGCAGATTGGAAAGGGATTAACTCTTGTAGAGGGTAAAGATGTTGCTTTGCTTGGGTATGGTACAATGGTTCAGAACTGCCTCAGAGCTCAGACCCTTCTTTCAAAGCTTGGCATTGAGGTAACTGTTGCTGATGCAAGATTCTGCAAGCCACTTGACATGAAGCTTCTCAGACAGTTATGCAAAAACCATGCCTTTCTGGTCACAGTCGAGGAAGGCTCTATTGGAGGATTTGGGTCCCATGTTTCACAGTTCATTGCCCTTGATGGGCAGCTTGATGGAAGAACTAAGGTAATATCTCACATACAAATAATACCAATTCGCTTGTTTTTACTAGAGACAAATGCATTTTATGCTTCCTGAAGCACGATCACTGCCAATGGAGTAATTTTTGAGTCATAGACACTGTTGATTAATGTCAATACATTACCGATGCCTATATGACTGGATGTGTTAAACTCTGTCCTAATTACAGTTTTTTTTTTCCCATGACTTCTGCAGTGGCGGCCAATTGTTTTACCAGACAATTACATTGAACATGCATTGCCAAATGAACAGCTTGGCCTTGCTGGGCTGACTGGACATCATATTGCTGCAACAGTGCTAAGACTGCTTGGTCGCACCCGTGAAGCTCTCCTTTTGATGTGCTAAAAATCTCTAATTTCTCCTGCAATATTAGAAGCAATGCTCTTGCCGAATCTGCCTCAGAAAAGAGAGCTGAAAACGGAAGAAGCGAAAGGTGATGCTAGTATACACAGGCCATTTTACTGATTTTTTTTTGTAACCTGCAGTTGGTTTGTGAGTTATTAACGTAAAATTAGATTTTCAATTGTATAGAATTGACAAATGAAAATACATGTTTGTAACATTTAGAGCATCTGCCATTGCATTCATCTTGATCTCATTGTTTTCTCCTCGATGATTCTTTCTTCCATGAAATACATCCATTCATGGAAACAAAGAAAAAGCACCTCCCATTTCTGACATAAATCATCAAGAGTCGCAAAAATATGAAGCACTAGCACCAATGCACGGTACCATGTTTACGATTTGTGGAATTCATCCCTAAAGAGAGCCAAACATTATCATTTGTCGTCTTCGTTGTTTTTATTATTATTATTATTATAAAAAATATTAAAACAGAGGGAAAAACACTGTGGATAGTCCAGTGTTTTTCCCATTTTGCTACTCTTAAAACCACCAATTAAATAGCTTTTCGAGGTATTTTTATCATTTCACACGGTCTATTACCATATTTACAGGGATAATCTAGTTTGTTTGCATATGTTATGCATTCTCTGGAATTAAAAAATTTCAATGATTTTATTCACTAATAGAAAGTGAGATTAGCGTGTTAACTTATATTGATTTGTATTTTTTTAATTGTTTTTTTTTTATTTTTTTTCAGTTTTTTAGTCCAATATATATTAGATTGTTTGTAGTTAGGTTTCTAATTTTATTCAATTTACTTTTATTAATAACTTTTTTATCGTTTTATTGACACAAATAATTATTTTATTAAACAAAAAAATTATCCTAGAAAACAAAGTTAATTGGCATAATTGAGTGTATCACTCGTGTCATAAGATTAGATATCTTAATATTATTTATTTTTTAATTAGATATTAATTTATTTAATTAGATGCGTGTATAAGTATTTCGGTTTGTGATGGAGAATTTTTTATACCTAAAAACATGTTAGAAAAATCTATATATTTATTTTTTTATTGAAAAAAATCTACCTAACGGTGAACCGCACGTGACATAGCTAGTGGGGGTGTTTATAGGTGACTTTTCTTCTTCTTTATCTTTATTAAAATAAGCAACATTTTCAATTATACCCAACATAATTGCCAAGACTAGCCTGGTGGAGGATTCCTTTGGCTACATCCCTCGAGCCCTCCAAGCTCGATAGGACTACTAACAGGCGTCATGGTGTGGGCGAAGTCTAGTATGCCTAGGCTCTGAGCACTGCTATTATGCCAAAGGCCATAGGAGGCCCCATAGTTTTCTTCTTCTTCTTCTTGATGACCTAGCAAATCATTGGCCGTGAAGGTCATCGGCATTTGTGCTGATGCTGAAGTATCGACATCGTAGGAACCCACATGGATTGGAGCCTGTCTATTTTATAGTTCCATGAAAAAGCACAGCAAAAATCATAAAACTTGGAGGCAATTGATTCTTCCTAGCTATATATATATATATATATATATATATATATATATATATAGTATATATATATATATATATATAATCCTTGAAAGCTACAAGTAGGGCCGCACTACAATAAACTTTGAGGCCAGTCAGTGCTGAAATGAAGTGGCAATGGTTAGGTATATAGCCAGAGACCGATCCAATTCCAGGCTAGATAATACAAGTATATAACTAAATTAATTAAGATACAAAAAGTCCAAATATTATAAGTTTACATGTATCATAAAAAGATGCTCCACGAATTATTTTTTTCTTATAATCCCTGCCGGAAATCCCTACCGGAGTTTAGATGTTGAAAATGTCGGCGATATCTTTAAATATAAATAATCAAATAATAATTCAATCGATCATCCCTGATTCGATAGCACAACTAATTACTTATAGTCATTCTAAGTACACATATATAATGAATTATATCAAAACATCCCGAAATCTTTCTCACACCATCTTAGTATCATCAATATTTATTTTATATTTCACAGCCTAACAAATAACTATAAATTATTTATTTCATCAACTTCTCATATTTTTTTTTTAAATTACATTGAAAATTCAACTACAATTAAATAACATAATTAAATCTATTTTTATCCCTATCAACATCACAACATATTCTAAATACACGTAACTAATAAACATTTGTTTTGGTTCAAAAGATCTCAACCCCACACCCTTTCCTAAATGACCGACCTTACTTTCACCATAAACATCTAATTTTTCTTTTTCAATTATGTTTTGTTTAGAGTCATTTATATCTTATTTTTATCCAAAAAAAACATCACAATTTTACTTTTTTTTTTCAATTTAACATTTAAGAACTTAATTCAAAATTTAAATTTTTTTGCCTAAACTTTGTTAATCTTTACTTAAACTTGTGCAATCGAGTTTGTAATGTCTTATCCGATAATGATATCAACTTCAAATGTTAACCAGTTTAATTTTTATGCTCTTTCTCTTTTTTCTTTTAATGCCGTGAGTTTTCTCTCTCAACTTCTTTTTCCTCACTTGATTTTTCATGTAGTTCTTGAGTTAGATGTGTTCAATACTCATTTTCTCATTTATCTTGCTTTAAATCATGGTTTCTCTCTAGAGTTTTACTGAGAAGCTCTTATATTTTTTTTCTTTTCTAATTTTTTCAGCACTGACCGGCATTTTAAAGGGGAAGAAGAAGCTGAATTCTCAGTTTTTCCAACTTATTTATAAAAATATCATTAATGAGCCTACATGTTATTTTTTATAAGATAATTGACATTCTCTCATGATTTTTCTAAACTTCGATTACCCTAAAATTTTAACATACGATAGAGCAATGTGTCAGGAGGCTCCTTGTAATATTTCAGCTCAATCTGACGATCAGATTGAGAGTTATGCTCGATAGCATACAACTGGTCAGTAGGTAATTTTACATCAAAATCTGAATCTTTTTATTTAATCATTGCTAGAATCATATCATTTATTTAGTCATCGAGACCATTTTTTTATTTCAAAATATATTTATTTTTTATTTTTATCATTTGTTTCATTTACAAATTTACTATAGTCTTACAGTAACATTATCGATTTTTAACCAAGATTAATTTACACCAACACTTTTTCACAAAATTCTTTCTTAACATTTATTTCTCATTAAATTTCCATTATAATTCCTCATAATTATTTTCTTATTCTCAAAACACATCTATTTTATTTAATCCGTAAACTCGTTATCTATTTTGGCATGATATATATACTTTTCACAAGCTAGCTAGCTACAAGATTTCCCACGTTGTAGACAAAAGTGAATGCTAGCCGGTGGGCGACGGGTTAGGTTTACTAAGTTCGTATTTAAAAAAGGGACAATGCTTGATGCTTCTATGCATGCGACACACACCCCATAACAAGGAAACACGAAGAACACTTATTTTCTATCTACGATTGCTGTCTTGTTTACTCCCTTTTCAACACACAGGGAATTCTAGCAGCTGAGAGTTTTGACAGGTACAATGTTCTCTTAATTTCCCTGAATATTCTTCTGTATTATCTTAATGTATTATCTTGTCATTTCATGCACGATAGTTTGCATGGAATGAGAATAATCGTTTTCAAGGTTCCAGGTGTAATGACAAAAAGCTTGAGATCTGCATAACAGATCTCGAGTTCGAGTCAGGACATATATTTATTATAAAAGTTTAGAATAGTTAAAGTTTTACTCGCTCACCTGTATCCATAAAATATATTTTTTAAGAGGAAGTTTCTTGAAATCCAAAAAAAAAAAAAAGTTTTCAAGTTCAAAGCAAGTACAGGCAATGAATGGCCTCTTATTTTGTTATTCCTCTGGCCTGGATCTACTGTGATAACTAGTCTACATGGCTCTATCCACCTTGAATGGAAAAAACAATGGCTACGAGGTAGGAAATCCAGATTTCCCAGCTCGTTTTTGTCGGAGGACAATGCACATGGGAAATAAAAACAAACAAAAAATTAATTAATCACATGAAATATGCCTATAGAGACGTGCATGTGCTCTGCAATCATATGGAAATTAAGTACATATATGGCCTCTAGGACCCTCCATTTCCTTGTCATCTCTCTCGTTTGTCCAGCAAAGTTGCAGAACCAAAGTTGGCTAGCTCTTCACAAAAGCCCACCTCAACATTCTACAGTTTTGATCAATGATTCAATTTGACACGGTTTCATGAGAGCCTTCTTCCTCACTTCATGCCATGATGCCACAGAAAACATATAAATAACCTTCTTGCACCCTATCATTAAGCAGCACCATCATGCTCCTCACTACATTCATAACACAAACATACAAGCAATGTAAGAATAATTTATGTTCTTGAACATTCAAATTCAATAACTCGACTATAATTAATTTTGTGATTAACATATTTATACTTATTACTTGTAATTTGAAAAACAATCAAGTTCAAAACTCGAGATATAAATTGTGATTATAATTTGAACATAGTTATAATTATAATTTCATGTTTAACATAGTTATAGTTATAACACGAGTGATCTAGTCCAAGATTAAAATAATGAGTCATGAATGACTCGGATTTACTTGAATTTTTTTTAAGTAATAAATCACTATTATTTTATGTTTTTTTATTTTTTTAGTTTAAATGATATTTTTTTATAAGTATTTTCGGTAATGAGCTGGTAAGCTATCGAGTTAAGTTTCAAATTTTATTTTGTAACTAGATTATTAAACCTAAAAATATCTTCCACAAAACTTTTTATTATCCTCATTAAATTATATAAAAATTAAATCAAGAAAAATAATTTATTCTTCATATACATTAAAACTTGCCGTGATGACTGGTAATCCCGAAAAAGAAAGAAGAAAAAAAGAAATTCGGAGCTACCAAATCAAATCCTTGTTGAATTTGTTTTCTTCAAAGAACAGAAACAAACCGACACCAGCTAAAAAACACGGTTCCTCCGGTCGACCAACACAAAACGTAAGCTATTCCCCTGATTATGTAGGACCCACAATCAGGTTGGGCCCCATCAAACTCTCATGGGTTTTTTGAACAAGAAAACACCTTCCTTTCTTCGTTTCTTGTCACTCGACTCACCTCGCCCCAAATTCCTCTCTCCCCCTCGCTCTCGGAGAGAGGGAAAATATCAAGTTTTAGAGAGAAGATTTAACGAGGCCCAGTTGACAACATTCCGATCACCACCTCTCCTCCTCCTCCTCCGGAACTGACAGCATCCTTCATTTTCTTCATTTTTTTTTTTGCTTCTTCAGTAAGTAAAAACGGCTTACTGTATATCATTTTTTTTCATGCATGGTTGGTTTTAATAAAAGAAAGTGATGAATAGTACGATATATGCATGTTTGCATGCATGCCCTTGATAAACATTTTCTTGACCATGTTGAAGAATTTCATCATAAATGTATTCAATGCTAGTGAATTTAGGGATGCTTTTTATTTATTTTTGAGAATTAATGAGGACGTTGTTATAAAAGTGATTTTAAGATTTGTTATTTTCTTTTATTTCTAGATATATTATTTATTATATTAATTTGATTCAAATTTATTATGTATGCTCAACTGGTTTTTTATCTTCTTTCTTTCTTTCTTTTATATAAAAAAGTTGATGAGTGTAACCTTGGTTGATGTTTTTTTGCATTAGAAAATGGAGAGCATGAAGAGTCCATTCAAGGGAATAATAAAAGATGTAAGAGGGAGAACAGCATGTTATAAGGATGATTGGGTTAGTGGACTGTGTTCAGGATTAAGAATTTTGGCTCCAACTTTCTATATCTTCTTTGCTTCTGCACTTCCTGTGATTGCCTTTGGGGAGCAATTAAGTAGAGACACAGGTAATTATTCTCTAATAATATTTTTTTTCGAATTGGAAGATTATTTTTAAAAGCTATAGAATCAATAGGGTCAAAACAAAATTAGTCATAGTAGCATATGCGCGCGCGCGCATGTATTTTATGTTCTGAGGATAGTTTAAGGTGTATCATGTGTTGTGATGATGATGAAGATTGTGTTTGTTTTATGGTAGATGGAAGCTTGAGTACTGTGGAAACCTTAGCTTCTACTGCTATTTGTGGAATAATCCACTCAATTTTAGGTGGACAGCCATTGCTGATTCTAGGGGTTGCAGAACCTACTGTTATAATGTACACCTATCTGTACAATTTCAGCAAAGGAAGGGAAGAGTTGGGGCAGAAATTGTTTCTAGCTTGGGCTGGTTGGTAAGGAATTAAAAAAAAAACTTAAGAATTTTTTAGAGTCATTGAATATGCATATGTGCTGTTATTGATTCTCTCTTTTCCTAACTGTTTTCACAGGGTTTGTGTCTGGACAGCACTCCTGCTTGTTCTTCTTGCAATTTTTAATGCAGCTACCATCATCTTTAAATTTACAAGGATAGCTGGGGAGCTTTTTGGCATGCTGATTTCAGTTCTTTTCATTCAAGAGGCTGTCAGGGTACTGGTTTGTGATTGTTCTTTTCATGGTAGAATTTGCTGTATAATGAGGTTGACCGTGTTAATTTTTATACTACAGGGAGTGGTTAGTGAATTCAATATTCCTAAAGATGAAAGTTCAAAACTGGAGAAGTACCAATTCCAGTGGCGGTATGCAAATGGATTGCTTTCTGTAATTTTCTCATTGGGTTTATTGTTCACTGCCCTTAAAAGCCGTAGGGCAAGATCATGGCGATATGGCACAGGTAATGAGCTGCAGCTTGGTGGGTGGATGGTTAACAGAAGAAACTTGGTTTAAGATTCAATTTACTTATCTTAATCTTTTATTCCATTCTTGCAGGGTGGATCCGAGGTTTTATTGCAGACTATGGAGTTCCCCTAATGGTCGTGTTGTGGACAGCTTTGTCTTATGTCAGACCCAGCGAAGTTCCTTCTGAGGTTCCTAGGAGAGTTCATGTTCCGCTTCTTTCGGATGCTGAATCGGTGCACCATTGGACAGTAATAAAGGTAATAATCAAGAGAATTGTTGTTTCCACTGGGTAGTTTATTTCCGAGGATATTCGGAAATGTTTAGTTCCGAAGTCTTCAGACTGCAGGATTCATATCCTCAGCTGTGGGGCTTCTCTTGCTGTGAGTCTGTGGAGTGCTTGACGGAACAATTATTTGTCCTAGTATTTGGCGAAACCTCATTCCAGCTTTAACTTACCGGTGTGATCTATAATAATGTGTTTCACACACTCAAATTGCAGGACATGGGGAAGGTTCCCTTGACATACATCTTTGCTGCCTTAATACCAGCTGTTATGATAGCCGGATTGTATTTTTTTGACCACAGCGTAGCTTCACAGATGGCACAACAGAAGGAGTTTAATCTCAAAAATCCATCTGCTTACCATTATGATGTCTTGTTGCTTGGTTTCATGGTATGTGATTGATTCATGAGTGTTTCTTCTTTCTAATGTTTAGCCTCTGTAGCCTATCTATATATTTGGCTTACTTGCTGCCTGTTGTTCACGATTTCAGACATTGATTTGTGGGTTACTTGGACTCCCTCCTTCAAATGGTGTCCTCCCCCAATCCCCCATGCACACCAAGAGCCTTGCAGTTCTCAAGAGGCAGGTATGGCGCACCTTCTGACTTCTGAGGACATTTTCAAGTTAAAGTTCAGTTTGTTTAGATTCTTAGATGTTATGAGCTTGATCTGCAGTTGATTAGAAAGAAAATGGTAAAGAGCGCAAAGGAATGCATAGGCCAAAAAGCAAGCAACTCGGAAATTTATGGAAGAATGCATGCTGTGTTTTTAGAAATGGATGCGCCTTCACCTGTAAGTGCTCAAGGCTTGTTAGTTTGCAGCCTGCTACCTACCAGTGTCTTGAAATCTGTTTGTATGCAAGTGTGTTCCTTTCCAAACTTAACAGGAATCATGCTGCAGGATGTTTCAGTGCACAAGGAGTTGGAGAACTTGAAGCAGGCTGTCATGAAATCTGATGATGAAGAGGATGCTAAAAAAAAATTTGATCCTGAGAAACACATTGATGCTTATTTGCCTATGAGAGTTAATGAACAGAGAATGAGCAACCTGATACAGTCAATCCTTGTTGGAGTATCAATGTGTGCTTTGCCTCTGATAAAAAGAATACCCACGTCGGTTCTATGGGGATACTTCGCCTACATGGCTATTGATAGTCTTCCAGGGAATCAGTTCTGGGAAAGGATGCTGTTGCTCTTCATCACTCCTAGCCGGCGTTACAAGTAAGTTATACAACTTGAAATTAGAAGACAAAGCGTGCTGAAATATAAGTATTGCTTATCTAACTCCATGATAACGATGAGTTTTGATTTCTCCATCCATAGCAATCAAACACATCTTGGTTCCTGAGAATACTTTTCAACATATCAGTCGCAGCTGGCAATATAAAGCAAGTGTTCTGTCTAAAAGATTTTATATGAAGTACAAAGTGGAAGGATGTTAAATTTCTGAAAACAATAGATACTTACAGGATCATAATGCATTATCTATGAATCATAGTTTTTCATCATTATCCTAACTTCTTAGCTTTCGGTATCGTTCTGTTGGGCAGAGTCCTGGAAGGTGTTCATGCTTCATTTGTGGAGGTGGTGCCATTCAAGCAAATTGCTATCTTCACAATTTTTCAATTTGTCTACTTTTTGATCTGTTTTGGAGTGACATGGATACCCATAGCTGGAATATTGTTCCCCCTACCATTCTTCCTTCTTATTGGCATAAGGCAGCGCATCCTTCCCAAGCTGTTTCAACCTAACCATCTGCAAGAACTGGATGCTGATGAGTATGAAGAAATTGCTGGTGCTCCAGCACGAAGCCGAAGCCTTTCCCTCATGGTAAATGTTTCCAATTTCTTATATATATGGTTGGAGACTTATGACGAATATATTGCTTATATCTTTAGTGTCTAGGAAAATGATGAGCATACTATTTTAGTTAATTTGTTTTCTGTTAATGACAAAGCCTCGAATGCTGCAAGTGACTGGACTTGTTATGTTGAATTTCTGCTCATTTGACCAAGAAATGACTTGGATGAGCTTCTAGAAATAGACTCTTTCCCTATAGCCCAATTTTCATTTGGTTAAACATCGACCGGATTATAATCTATATGCATATAATTCAAACTCCAGCTGATGATAATTTTGCTTCGTATTCTAGCTTAGCTTGCTATCCATATTAATGCATATGATAACTTGGTGCAGGAAAGAGAACCACCTGATGTGGATTCTGAAAAGAGTGAAGATGATTTCTATGATGCTGAGATACTGGATGAGATGACAACCAACAGAGGCGAGTTGAAACTCAGAACCCTAAGCTTCAAAGAAGATAGATTACATCAGGCAAGAAATACTTATCCCCTTTAAATAATTTGGTGTACTTTCTCTTAGTATCTTAATGATTCATGCTTATGATGGAGTATGATATGGTATGCTTGGCAGGTCTATCCACACGAACAAGGATGACTTTTGAATACAATGAGTACCTCAACAACAATTAGGATATACTAGATAATTACTACGATCCTCTGTTTGACCTAAAGAACATGAAACAAAGGGCCTTTTGAGCAAGAGTGTTGAAGAATATCACTTGTGTCGACGGACGGAATCTGTTGCAGAAGAGAAAGAATGCCAGAAAGAACTGTGTTAATGCGGAGGCTTTATATATAGCTTGTGATTGTTTGCTCACATATATCTACCGCGAAAAAGAAGTTTGAGAGGGAAGGAGAAATGAGATACTATTAGGAATGCAGAAACCCTCATATTATCCCTAACGAAATTAGTGAAATTTTTATTATTAGTATTGTTTTTTTTTTTACTTGAACAGATTGATAGTCAGAAATTTTAGAAATCTTTCAAATTTTTGTACGTCACTTTACATTATAATTAGTTTTCCCAATTTACAGTATTCATTTTGACATAGATATACAATGGCCTGCCCTTTCTAGATTCTCGCTTTGTATTCTCATTGCCATCAGTTAAACCTCTATGGAACCTTGAAGCTGTTTTGATATGCTCCATGCTTTCAAACCGCTAGAGAGATCAGTGAGTGCCATCTCTGGCAAGCATATAGTTTTGGCATGGACTTTGATATGCTTAAGAAAAAAAAAAAACTCATTCGAAAGTGGGAATCTGACTTGAACCGAGTCCCTATCTCACCAGCTTCTCTCCCTTCTGACATAATTTTGTACCTAAAGTGTCATGGTCTATCCCATACTCATTTTCCTAATCCATACAGGTGGAATTTTCTTCCCAAACCTCCATGTTAAGGAAAGTTGCTCATTTTCCAACTTCATGCCACTCATGCTAACTGGTGCAATGCTCACGAGGAGTATATTAGATCTTCTTTTTTTTTTACTGTTAAAACTAAAGCAATCACTGAAGCTATGCTCATTATTAAGAGTGTCTTGCACCTATCCTGGAAGAGTAAATCCTATTGTGGTGGTGTCTCTGATAGTCAAGCTGTGAGAGTGAAAGAGAATTCTGGTGCCCCTTTAATCAATGGGACTCACTTATGCTGATTACAACCCACTTCTAGAGAAGACTACAGCTAGAATTCTTCATTGCTAACAGCCATTTCATCTTCTCTAATAAGTCAATTTTGTTGAAAAAGTTAAAAGAATGGAACTCTGCTGTGTAGCTTGGAACACCTGGTGTTTGTTGTTGAAGTTAAGTTCCTTATGGGTTGCCTGGTGCCATAAATATCCGTTTAGAATAGGAGTGTTTGGAATGTGAGAATCCCAGATGATTGTAGTTTGAATTGGAGGAAAATTTTGAAATTGAGACATTGTGTGGGATCATTTGGAAACGGGAGCAATGTCTTTCTGTGGTGGGACAATTGGCATCCTTTAGGGCCTCTGATAAAGATTTCTGGGATGAGGCTTATACATGAATCAGGAAATAAGATTGCCTTCTACTGCTAAAATTTGTGATGTTATTTCCAATGGTGATTGGAACTGGCCGAATGCCTGGTCTGATACAAAGTGTTCAGGCTGCTACTTGTGGTGTTGTTTATCCCATTTTCTATTGATGATTCTGTACTTTGGAAACCTTCTCCTAAAGGAATTTTCATTTGAAGAAGCTTACTGGAGCAGATTGGTGAAAGAGGGATCAGGCTTGGTTAGCCATCTTGAAAAGGCTATCTGCTATAGTAAGACTGGGAGGCTTGTTAACCCTAAATGTGTTTTCTGCAAATGAGCAACTCAGGGCAGAGATCACTTCTTGTCCAGAAATGAAGAGCATATGCCATTCCATTTTTCAGATTTTTAGCATCCAAAGGTCAGTAGGTGATTGGAGATGTGAACTTCATTTTGCAGAGACTTATTTTCAGAAGAGTTTTTTCAAAACTACCATGATGAGGCTTGCTTGATGCACTATATTTACTTTATATGACTGGAGAGAATAGAAGAACACATGAGAATAACTGCTCTAGTACTTTTAAAGTTGTGAAGAAAATCATTCTATAATATGTTGTTCGAAAATTCTGAAAAACGCTACTGCAAATTCTAATATTGCTGAAATTTGCAGGAGCAACTTTTAGTGCATGTTGCTTTTGATTGTTTGTTTCCAGGACTATTCATGTTTGTAAGGCTCTTGTGCACTCTCACCTTTTGTTTCTTTGATAATGAAGTATTCATCAGAAAAGAAATAATATTCAATAGATAATACAACAATAATATCCTCCCCTTAAGCACCCTCTCATACAGTTGGTACAATGCCAAGATATGGATAGATTGCTTCTCCATATTAATTTTTTTTACTTTTAGGTTGAGCAGGTTCAGTATTCTATTTTCTCCAGGAAAATTGCAGCAAACACATGAGCGGTAGGCTTACTCAAATACTGCATTCCCTATACAATTTAATTTTCAGTTTTAACAAGACAGGGGTCAGCAGGTTTACCCCATATCTAAACAGCTAGGTATTCTTGCAGGTGATCCCCTAAGAGTAAGAAGACAACAAGTTCATCATCGGCAGAAGACAGAAACGAAAGAGGCAGAGATTAGTGAGCAGAGGTGAGCTCACATCCCCTGATACTACTATAGTATCTTGGGACTCGCACCATTCAGCATTACCGCGATAATCCAAACCTCCTCTTTCACTCCACTTCTTATCTCCTTTGGCCCCTGCGACCTTCAGATTTGCATAGCACGTTCATTTCTGTGACTACTGTGGGTGACAAATGTTATGCTAACTTTTCAGATTGTATAATGCATAATCTCCTATTTGCTATCACAGTTTCTCTATTTATACAACATGATCCGGAAGAAAATGTTGAAAGATAGAAAGACAAAGCCAGACTACAGGAAGGACCACCATGTTTCAATCTCAATAGATTGGCCCACCGTGAATCTTGGATAGGTAATCTGAACTCAGAACTCAAACCAACTGACATATTTTAACTTTAAGTGCCAGCATCACTGACAAGAACAAGATGATCGCCATCTCTAAGTACCTCTATATCTTCAATTTCAGCACCTTCCTTGGTTAGAATCTTGGAGGCATTGCACCCAAATTTTTTGGAACCAATATCAAGTAGTTCTTGGAGTGAATTTGGTAAAGCAACAATCTTTCCAGCAACTTCACCTTTATCCGGGCAACTGAGAGTCACTCTAGCACGACAGTTCAAACTTGCGAAGCCAGTAAAACGGGCTGGAGATGAAATTATGTCATTCTCACCTGCAAAATTTGAAATTTTGAGTTTATTTAGAGTAAAAGTTGGCAAAGAAAGAGACTTATTTGTTCAAGAGTGTATAGCAATTGGATAGTTTCTAGTTATCTTTTCAAGGACTGCGTTAATTACAAACTTCCCAATTGATAGGGTGGTCTCTATTTTCCTATGTAATTCAATACCTCGCAACCATGCATTCTTTTTCCTCCTGATTTTCCTGACGTGAAACACATGATTGACCACTATAATTCTTACATCCAGAAGTCATACTTATGTCTTGGTATTAAAAAAAATTCAAGGTATTGAAAAAATAGAAGCGTTCTTACCAGTACTAGCAACTGACATCATCCCAACAAGAGAGTTGTGGAAATTATCTGCCCTTCTCCTTCGAGGTCTATCAGGCCATGAGACTTCAGGGACTGGTGGCATAACATCATGACGAAAAGAAGGAGAAAATGGAGGTATTGTAGGTTCACTATTATACCTTGCCATGGGCTTCCTACCAAATGGCACCCCTGGATGCTTTGGGATTGTGGAAACCGTTTTTTTATTCGTCTGCATCCTATTTTCGAACAAAGCTTGAATTTCCTCTTGGCCCTGATGATCAGCCAAGGCCCTTGGTGTCCATCCATGGAGATCTGGCTTATCAACATCGGCTCCTTGGTCTAAGATGAACTTGACCATTTCAGTGTTTCCTTCAGAGATTGCTGTATGAATGGCAGTAGTTCCACACCTTGCAGGCAGTGTTACATCTCCACCATATTTGACAATTTCCTTGAGCAAATCCAAGTTATTTTGCTCAGCAGCTGTATATGCAAATTGGCCCACGTCACCAGAAGTTATAGTTGCCCCATTGTCTGAAAGAAGTTTAAATACAGATTTATGATTCCCCTGTAGCGCTTCCCATAGAGGAACATTGCCCTCTGAATCTGCATGAATAAAATGAAATTATTGTTAAATTTATTTTGCCAGATGAGTCGGAACAATCGTTACGGGTCTTTATGTTTGCTTATTCCCGAGAGAATACCTTTGATGTTAGGATCTACTCCATACTCCAGAAGTAGGACTACACAGTGCTCATTCCCATTTGAAGCTGCAATATGCTGTGCATTCCGAGTCCATACAATAAAGGAATCCGGGTAAGACAATAAAGTTATGAGTACAAGATTTATGCAATATGTATGAAAGAATATTTCCACACCAGCGCAGTTCGTCCATTTTCGTCCGACTCATTTGGATCTGAACCCTGCTTCAGCAACTGATGCAACAATAGATCATCACCCCTCATTGCCGCGATGCACAAAGTAAGAGGTAAATCCATTCTGTCCTGATTCAGCATGTGCTCTGTGTGTTGCAAAATTCCTTCCATCTCTGGATCATTCAGCTCTTTCAAATGCTGCATCAACCAAAAAAGGCAGTATCAAGTAATTAGCATCTGTTAATAACACAAGTGGTATTGAATTTCAAATTTCTGAGTTATATCTTGGAAGCATTTGGAATGGAGTGTAATCATGGCCTATTTCAGTACAGAACCCAAAATAACATAATGGAAGCACTCATGTTCATGTTGAATTACGTTACACATCACAAAAGCATGACAGATTTTTTACAAGAAGCAAATCATTACTAAATGGCTTTCTCGATGCATTTTTCTGATATATTTGAAGGAAATAAGGTTCCAAACCATAAAGCATGCTGTAAAATAAGCCCAAACCAAAATCTCATTCATTCTATCAAATAATGAAAGATGTCGATACATAAGATAATTATGACAGAAAATGCATGCTTAGCACCAAGTTCCTATTCTTAATTATGACAACAGGTGGTTGATTACAGAAAAATAACCAACGACTAAAGATAGCTAGTATTTTAGAAAATGACAGTATAATATTTATGTATGGTGACAGTATTTGAGAAATGTTGTTGTTAAGAACTTTTGCTGACCTGAAGAAGGTTGTTCATGATTACTGTCCCATCTCCAACATTTGATTGGACATTATTTAAGAACGCAGTTCGATTCAAACGTAGGAGCTGACTCAACCGTTTGGTTCGAACCGTGAATAACTGTGGTCTGTAACATAGCAGACCAATCTCACCAATAACATCTCCAGTTGCAGCCTCACCAACAACCTGCAATCTTCAATTAGACAAATTGCAAATTATTTATCATGGTAAGCATACTCCAATTTAATTTCTAGCTCAATACAACTGATGGAATTGGTGGAAAGAAATTAGAAACGTTTAAATCACTGAACTTGCCTGCTCTATTCCATTCCTGTGCACGATAAGTTCCTGCAAAGTAGAATTGTAAGAATAAGTACATAAAAATGTCCCCTAGAAAATGGAGATCTGAATTCCAAAAAAAGTCGCACAAAGGGAAAGACTATGTCACAAAATCAATTAATGGACTCCGAGCATGATATGCTTACACCAGGGAGGCATATTGAAGTCGTGTTCTTGACCTATCATAAATTGAAACCACATGGAACATGAAGAGGGCGGGGAAGGGAGTTTTAGTTAATTACCACCGCGCCAGTGACTAAAATATACAGATCTGTTGGTGCTTCATTTTGCAAAATTACATCTTCTCTGGGTGGAAAGTACTCAGCTTTCATCTCTGTGACCTTCAATATTAAACAATTTCAAGTTACAGAGATGGAACGAAAAATCAGATATACAAATATGAGTGGCCAACAAGAGGACATAATCTTCTCTCTCTTTTTTATGAGCATCAAATGAACACAATTAACAGCTTCCTCCACCTCTAAAACAGGAAAAAGCTTCAAAATTTCTTCCATAATCCATCAAGAAGATGAAGTAAAAGAATTACCAACTGAAAGAGCAGGTCATTTGATACCCCACGAAACAAGTACACTTTATCCACAAGTGAATAAAAGAGATAGTTAGAAATGCTCGATCGAATTGCTTTAGGAAGAGAACCAATGGTCTCTTGTTGATGCAATCCCTCCGAGTCGGTTCTGTACTTCAAACACAAATGAGCAAGCATCTGTTCTTGTAACCGAATCGGAAGGCGGTTCCTTTGTGCAAAACTTGAGACAGCTTGGATAGTATCTCTCTGAAAATTCCATGCAAGTAATGTCAATAGTCTAAAAAGGCTTTAAGACACTTGAAAACCAAATGATTAAGGTAGAGATAATTCATTTAATCAGTTACAGAATCTACCACAGGCTTGCTAGGCAATCAAAACACAGATCGTAAGACAAGTTACTCACAAATTGCCTTGTTCGGAAGGTGGCATGGACAACCAAATTGGTCATGTTTCCAATCAAATACGATGTAAGTCCAAGATTAAACATCATGTAGAACATGACGAATATCATCTCCTGCGGATTGACAGCATGCAAATCACCATATCCAGTGGTAGAGAGCGTGGTTGTAGACCAGTAAAGTGATTTGACATAACGAATCCACAGGCTCTCTCCATGAAAATCTTCCCAAACGGATCCGATCCATGTTTTACTTGGATCCTTGTAATTTACAGCAATGCGATAGTAGAAGCAACCGGCCATGTGAACTACAAATAGAGTAACCTACAATTACATCATGATCCTATAAGATGGATAGTTTTTTCAAGAAGCTCAAAAATTTTATGAAAATTACCAAATTGAATTTTTAACGAGTGTATATACTCACACATATGAGCTTCACGCATCGAACCACAAAGTAATTGTAGTTCCTATCCTTTTCCAATCTGATGTAATTAATGAGAACAGTGAGGACAATGCTTAATAAATTCAATTGCAGCTGTATATGAAGCTAAAGGCCGAAGATAGCATTTAATTACCTTGAAAAGAATTTACTAACTCGCCGGAGACGCCAGAGGCGAAGCATACTAAAGTACCCGTATGACTGAAGTTTATCAGGCAATATTTCCCTGATAAGCTCAGATGGGATTGTGGAGATAACATCAAGGACCAACCACGATTTTGTATACCTCCAAGCAATCTTTTTTCGGTTATCAACTAGTAGATATGAACTTTTGTCAAGGTATGCAACAAAGAAGGTCAAAACAATATCAATGGCAAAAAATCCATTGACAACATTATCTGTTATGGCCAGACCCCCACTAGGTTTGCTAAGGTAACCAAACTCAAACGGAGACACCCATGCCGTGTAGAAAACTAGAAATACCAAGAAAGTATCCCATAATCTGCATTATCAAACATTAAACATTCATTGTTCAGCTATAACAAAACATGGAGAAGGGTATCACAAAACCTGCAATTCAAGAAAAAATCCAAGGCATTGATCATTAGCTCAACTATAGGAAAGAACATTGAGAAATATCACAATTAAGAGCAACTTTCCAACCACATAATATCTCAAAATTAGTGATAGGATAAATTAATGATAATCTGACCTTGTTCATGTAGACCAAACCCATCACATTACTCGAATCATTGCAACAATAGTTTTAGTCCACATTATATATCCTATGCATGAGGATGTGTGCCTTCATATTTTCATGAGATTTAAAAAGTGTAGGACCATCATGGTTTTGGATTGTTTTTGCAAAACCATGGTTTAACACATCTTGGAATTCCAAAACCACTCATTTTTGTTATCATTATGAAGTTTGAAATTCCAAGGCATCTTTCTTTCTGATTCAAAATAACCAGATACCTTTTTCATTATCATATCATAATTAAAAAAAAAACTAATGCAATAACCTGTAGCGAGGGTCGAAGGGAGAGAGAATGTAGCGACGGAGAATGACACGGCGGTTGCTACGAGCGGTGGCACCTAGAGAAGGGAGAATCTCACCGGTAAGGCTAAAATGGCTGGCATCGTCTCCTGATAATTCATCATGTTCTTTGTCACGTATTCCATTATTCCCTTGTTCACTTCCGTAAAGGCTTCCATTTTCCAGCCCTCCTTGTCCACAGAACAACACCCTCTTCTTCGTCATTCAAATAACGTTAGAATCAAGAAAACTTAAAAGAAAAGGAAAACAACAAGAGCGCCCCAACAACGCCCTTTTCTTTGTTTCTTTCTTGGAAAGACGTACGTAGTAGGTACAGGGATTTGTGCTAGGACAGTACTGCCATATATTGTTGTTGTTATTGTTTACAGGTCTCTTTCTAACTTTGGGTGGCTGTGTGCTGTATTCTCAGTGTTTTTTGGATTGGTGGCAGCGGCCGTCGTGACTGGAAATCTTTCTGTTTCACCTGCACTTATGACGCTTGTCCCTCCATACTTATCCTTTTCAGATTCTAAACTTAGGGTCGTATATTTCTTGGATACTCCTGGAAACTCATAGAATATATAGTTATTTTTTATGAACTCGAAATAGATATATTTAGATGGCAGTGAATAATGGAAGTTTAAGTATGATCTCTGTTATTCATCACTTGCCAAAGCTATGGTTGAAAAAAAAAAATATACAGGGATTTTGCATTGTGATTGCAAGATTTTACTAATTTTATTTGGATTCATTTGGAATTTTTATCAGAGTTTAATTAAGTTATATTAGAAAAATAAAATTTCATGTGCTATTATATTTTACCATCCTAAACAAGTAAAGTTCATGCATGTCGACGCATACAAGAATATATGATAATAGGTTTATTACTGGTTAAAATCAAAATCCTTAAAAACCAAGAATATTATAAGTATAAAGAGACTTTTAAAATACATAATTTTTGTTCATCTTAGTCTTCCTTGTCAAAAAAACTATTATAATTTTTTATATTGAAAAAAACTAGAAAACTTTAATGATGTTGAATATGAAAAATAAAATAAGAAAAATACTTCCTTTAAATATTAAAAAAGAAAACTAGAATAGCATAACAATACAAAATAAAGAAAAATAAAAAATAAAATTAACTAAGAAAAATATTTATTTTCTTGAAAAAACTATTGCATCAGTCTTCCCGAGTTAGAAGGAACTCATCCTCGAGTTCTAACCTTAGTCAACAACTATCATCCACCACAAACATCTTTTTATGTGTGGTCCACCTCATTGTAAATTCCTAACAGTTGTTATCATAAATCTTTAACACAATATTTTTGTGTGGTCCGTCTCATTGTGGATTTCACCATCAGAATTTTCAATAACAATAACTAAAACAAACACACTATTTCTAGTATGTTTTCTCTCTAACGAGGAACTTTCCCATCCAGATACACGAGCATGCTCTCTTTTTAACTAGGAATTGTTGAGCTCTAATACATATCATCTATAATATCTAATCAAAACAATAAAAAATTGTTGGACTCTGATATCAACTGACAAATATGAAAACGAAGGCTAACAAGGTTTGATACAAGTCAAAACTCTCATATATGATTACGGATATCATAACTATGGATATAATGCTAAATTAAATTGCGAGGGTGTTAGATTATAATTATCATGGGACTTAATTTAAAGTTAACATGGGGAAAATGGAATGATGGTCCAAATTCTCAACTAGTACTAAAGCTTTGCCAATCTAATCATTTTTTTCGTGGATCAATAAGAAGCAAAAGAAGCTTTGAAGAACTGCACTCAATAGAAAGCTTTGCAATAATTATTCATATCATTATCTTGCTTTACAATAATAATAGCTTTGAAGTACTATTGTTTTCTCCAAACAGTACTGATCAATTAGGTGTTGATCCGAAATCTATCATGCGGGTCCAAACCAAGACATGGCATGTTGGATTATACATGAAAGCAGCACAAACTTGATTGGTCGATGTTGTTGTGTTTTCTTTCCTTTGGTCTAAAGCATGCCCTTTTAACTCTTAAAATCTTTTAAATCCATAAAATTCTTTTAATTCCTA
>Ga0325405_1001214_pt1 | contig 25835 bp, 22 predicted proteins | sample PopdelMetagenome_21_FD_205663 | JGI IMG/M metagenome (GOLD analysis project Ga0325405, IMG submission 205663) | Populus deltoides microbial communities from Bellville, Georgia, United States - Xylem-Control-R2 | ecosystem: Host-associated > Plants > Phyllosphere > Stem > Wood/Secondary xylem...
GGATCCTCTAACCTTGACATTTGTTGTTATCATTGTTTAATCCTTACGTTAATCTTGCAACTCAAAGTTCTCATCAACTTCTTCTTCTTCTTCTTTATTATTATTATTATTATTATTATTATTATTACTACTATTATTGTTGTTGTTATTGTGTTGTTGTTAACTATAATTTATACAATAAACCTCCCTGTGGTTCGACCCCGGTCTTGCCGGGTTATTTATTACTTCGACACTCCTGCACTTGGGAGAAGACATCAATCTTTTGGTCGTGTCACCTATATTTCAATCTGATGCATGTATGTTAAATGTATAAACATGTGATCTATATGATGAACTCTTTGTATGATGAAACAAGAATCTTGATTCTTGCCCACACTTTACAATGAAAATTTTCTAAGTGACAATCATTGTGTCACCCACAAGTCTTGAGTTCAAGATGCTTCAAGAAGGGTTTACCCTGATGTAAATAAAGATAGCACATACAACCTAAGGATACGTTCTATTCATTATGTGAACATGGGTAGGTTTTCTGCCTGGTCTTAAAAGGGTCTCATATCTACCCAGTGATGATCTTCGTAAAGACAGTATAGGGGCGTTGTGATAAATGGTTAAGGCACGTATACCCACCATTACCAAGCAGACACTCAAATATAAGTTGGGTGTTTCACGCATTTGAACCCTAACTAATGGTCATAGGGCAGATCGCTAATCCCCCACCTAACTTAGAAGTTTGTGTATGCTTTTCAAAAAATAAAGTGTGTGATGCATGAGGCAATTCTATACAATGAATGAACAAATATGTACAAAAATTAAAGCATGTAAGAAAATAAATAAAATGAGCATATGAATAGAAAACACACAAACAAATCAACGCAATTATTAGACGAAAACAATGCTTAGTCTACAAAATCCTTAGTGGAGTCGCCATTCTGTCGCACGTGTGCGGCGTTGCGGCGATCGTCCACCCTTCAAGGAAAATTGTAAAGGTCTATCTGGCAAATGTGGAGAGACAAGGAATTCTTGTCTCTTATCAGTAGAAAATTTGAATGGGAGTCGCCACCTAGTATTCTGGTCACTAGGAACCCTAACTAGTCTCAGAGATCGGGTATGGAGACTGGTTGCGTAAAGGGAAGGTATTAACACCCCAACCACGCCCTACCTAAGGTAAGCTGCATTGTTTTGTTGTCTGATAAAATCCAAAGTCTTGTTGTGGTTTCTAATTGTCGGTCTATCTAAAGGGTCAAGAAAAACCCTCCTCAATAAGGAGATTCTTATCTTAATGGGGTAAAACCTAACCAATCTAATATCATGAATACGTATTACGTATAATGTCATACCCCGGATACTAAAAGACAAACAAAATAATTTTTTTTTTGAAATTTTGGCCAATGTTCTCTTGACTTTAATAAACTGGTTATTAAAGCCAAAATGCATTCTAAAATGTTTTTTTTTATGTATAAAAAAACACAACATGATTTTTTAGCTTTTGAGACACTTGGCCTATACACAAAAACATTTTTTTCTTTTTTTCAAATATTTTTGTATTTTGGAAGTTTTGACGAAAACCGGGTATTTTAATACCGGATTTGTATTTTTACAACGTAAAATACAGACTGATATTAATAAAAATGGCGTAGAAAAATACGTGAAAAAATCCCAATTTTTTCAAAATACTTTTTTTTGATTGGGCCGAACCTGACCCAAAAGAAACTAGGTCGAGATCGGCCTAAAACAAAATCGGGCCAAATCGACCCATAGATAGCTGGTTACTGTGTTGTGCGCACAGTAACCAGTGAATTATAATTAGGTAGTTAATGTGCTCTGCACAGTAACTACCTAATTATATTTCATTTGCTATAGAACGTGAATTGCTCACGTTCTGCATGCAAATGAAAATGAACACCAAAACGGGGACAGAAGAGGAGGAGAAGATTACTTGGAGTGGAGGGGCTTGTTCGCTATCGTTTATGGTGGCTTGCAGTGGCTAAAGTGGTGGCGGTGGCTGGGTGGTTTGCGGTGGCTGCAACCTCTTCTCTTTCTCTCTCTCTGTTTTCCTCTGTTTTTTTTTTCTTTGTTCTTTCAGTCTTCAGACCATTCTCCCTTCTTTTCTTTCGGTCCTCTCGCCTCTCCCTTTTTTGTCTTCTCTTTTTGTGCTCCCCCCCTCTATATTTATAGGTAAAACAGAGGGGAGAGAGGTAGAGGTGACCATTGTGCAGCCGCCCCACAAAACCACCCAAGAGGTGCATCCCCTCTTTTTGGTGGTTTCGGAGAAAGAGGGAACGGGCAAAGCAAGAAAGAAAAGTCTTTTTCTTCCCCTGCCTGGTGCGTCCAGGGGAAGAAGAAAGGCTACAGTGCCGTTCAAAACGGCACCGTTTGGGGCTTTTTCCTTGTTTTTTTTATGAACATTGTATGAAACAACACCGTTTTGGACAAAACGCGTTGTTTCATTTAAAAGGAAATGACAGCAAAATCGTGTCAAAGTCCAAATCAGTCCTCAATTTGTGATTTGTTTAATGAAGTTCTAAATTGCAATTTTGATTTAAAAATCAATGCAATTGCATCCCTGTCAAAAATCAAACAACGACCCTGAAGTTGGCTGTCTTTTTCACTTTTGTCCTTGGTTTTGAATTTATGCAATTTGACCTTCAATTGAGCAATAAACTTCTAATCTTCTCAATTTGGCCCCTAATTTGGTTTTAATTACAACCCCTCTATTTACGCACTATTCCCAGTTTGGTCCTTGGTTTCGGATTTCTTCAATTAAGTCCCTAATTGGCCATCAAACTTTAATATTTATGCAATTAAGCCCCTGATTTGACCAAATTAACTCTAAAAAAATTATAATTTGACCCATAACTTTAATATCTTCCAATTAAAGCCCAAATTAACTCCAAAGTTAATTTTTCTTGTAATTAAACCCTCCATAAATTCAATTAAATCTTCAATAAAATTTAATTGAGTCCATAAACATCTGATTTTGGACTTTTCTTCCTCAAATTGAATTTTTTTTTGTCAACAAGGCTCTCATCAATCAACAAAATACTGTCAAATTTTAATTTTTGTAATTTTGAACCTCCTCAACCAATTTTTAATCATTTTTATAGTGCTTTGGCATCCTCTTTTCACTGTTATATTTTCTGATAATATTTTTTATTTTTTTGTATTGTTTTGAAGAGAGAAAAATATGAATTAGGGAATAACTCAAAAATAGATTATGACAATATCTAGCACTATAATTACGCTACTATATTGTATCATCTATTAATACTCATCATTTTTTTTCATATTGGAGTTGCTTTAGGATAATTTAAAAGTGAGCTAATAAAAAAAATCATTATCAGTATACTATATAAATGCAAGAAACAATACAATCTAGTATTACTAATTATTGTTTTGATGAGTATATTAGTATTACTAATTAAATTACTTAAGAAAAAAATTAATAAATTAAGAAATCCTTAATTAATGCATAATGTTTTTTTTTTAAACAACTCAACTAAAAAATATATATTAGAGAATTACATATTATATAAGGACATAATAGATACAATTAAAAACATATGGAAATATCTCCAATGATCACGAGTTTGAGTCCTTTCAGGACTAATAGAGGCTTATATGGTCGTTAACTTTAGGGTTTGAGGGATTAGTTGAGGTGCGCGCAAGCTAGCCCGGACATCCACGTTAATGAAAAAAACTATTTTTGAAAATCATAACAGTATTTTAATAAATTTTATTATTATTACTATTATTTTGTGCATTGGAATGTTTGGTAAGACTTAAATTATATAATTTCATGTCTCACGATATGAATTTCAATCCTCTCATATTCTAAAAATATAATCGGTCATATTTCAAGTCTTGCCATTTTTTTAATTCATTGATGAATTAAATGAGATAAATAAAATATTTAAAAGTTAAATTATTATTATTATCATCATCATAATCATCATCATCATCATCATCATAAACTAGATCATGATCATTCAATTTAAACTTAATGGTTCCAATTAAATAAAAAAAGCTAATTGGGGTAGTGAATTCACTACGCGCCTAGACTTAATGCATTGTGTACAAGAATAGTGTAATTACTTTTTTAACCTTAAAATAATTTCATTAGGACCAATCAATCATTATTATATTGATTGAGATTAAAGAATTCCTTTTTACTCTTTTTTATACAATGCAATGACTAGAATATCCTTGAAATAAAAATAAATCTAACTTAGATGTAGGGGCAAATTCATCTTTTTGCTTAAAAATGCAAGATGAATTTAATTAGTTACCACTGGAATTAGAGTTTTTTAAACTAGATCTAACGGCTTATTCATCTTTTCATTGTGGTTTTTTTGTGATTATCAAGTCAAGTCAGGTGCAATTTTGTATTTTCAAAAGACTAAATAATATTTTAAAAGAAAAGTTAGTGATGCACGCGCCGACATGTGATGCCACTTTGCACACTTTAAGTGATGCGTGCTGATGCAACCATCTTATTCGATAGTTTCACCCATATTTAACTAGTGTTTTTCCTATGTTTTACATATAAAATGTCTTGATATTCTTTGTTTTATGTTTTGAATGTACTTTTGGATGACAGATGCAAAAAGGAGTAAATTGGAGGTAATTGGCAGATTTGAGCTTCAGTCGATGTTTTGTGTAGAGCGTGAGCTCTAGAGGTTAAAATGAAGTGATTCTAATGGCATTAAAAAGCTAACATCCATACCTTTTTGGACATCTAATGCAAGAAAAAATAATAAGGAAGAGCATGGAAATCGCAGCCTTCAAAGTCAAATCTCACAATCTGTCAATATTGACCTCTGGCCATTCCAACTTGAGTAGATGTAGCTACAGAAGTCCAATTGATGCAAACTCAATTGTTTTCGATTCCTGACTCAAAGAGCTATCCATGCTCCTAAGTTCAGCAAAAAATGATGTCATATGAGGGAGATGTGAATTCTCAAAGATGAAAACTGAATTCTGCCAGCAAATAGGTTTCGTGAAGAAACGAGTCCAAATTGCGTTCTGAAGCATCTAAACCAACATCCAAGTTTTTATTTCTGCAATTTAGCTCCTTTAGGAAAATAGTTAGTGAAGTACTTAAATGTAAACTGTCTACTTAAGGGAGGACTATTTTGTAAAATAGAGACTAGAGTTTCCTAGGATATAAAAAGAAAGAGAGAAGGGAGAATAGGAGATGGCCAGAAGAGAGAAAAATGCCCCCTTCCTCTAACAAACATGAATTCATGTTTTCTTCCTTCTTTTTGATTAATTGTTTAATAGACATACAAGGCTAAACTCTTTTTCTTGGTTGCAAGGACACAGAAACCTTCGGATTTCAAGAACTGTGAGATCTATTTTACCTTTTGTTTTCAGTATATATGATGAATGAATATGTTTGATTCTCCTATGATTATTTCCTATGATTGTTTATTTTAATTACTAGAGTGGGCTCTAAGTTATTATTGTGAACAATCTATTACTAAGTTTGCTGTCAAAACCGGAGTTGTGGTATATAAACTTGTGAAGCAACCGAGATTAATAATTGTGGCAGATCCAGATTAGTAATCTTAGGGAGAACATTCGATTGATCAAATCAAATATAAACTGTGGACAATTATGTTGTCTAGATTAATCAACTCATCTAATTCTTAAGGCTGCCATTGAATTAAATTACTAGTGTGAACATTGTGGTTGTTTGATGGTTAGGATTAGTTATATAACGGATATGTTAACTAATCAACATAAGAAAAGATAGATATTTATAAATTGACATCTCATTTCTATGATCAGTTCTGATTTATGTAGGTAGATGTTTACTTGCAACTAATGTTTGTTTTCTTGATAAATTTTGGTTTAATTTAATTTTCGCTTGATAGTTTTTTGTTTTCTTTTGCTTTAGCTTAGATAACTTCCAACCCCCCCTAAATTGCATATCATATAGCATAAAACTCTAACTTGAACCTTCCTTGAAGGATCGACCCCTTGCTTGCTCTATACTATCTTGTGTGTTGTGTTTTAAGCTAGGATAATTAATTTGTGCAACTGCGACATCGCAACAAATTTTAGTGCTGTTGTCGGGGAAGTAATTTTAGTTGATTCTTGTGCTATTATTTTTATTTGCTGTGATTGTTATTTATTTTTTAGAAAAAAAAAAGAGAAACAACATTTTTGCTTGCTGCGGTATTGTTCATTTACGCCAGCGCTACTGTTCAAAACAATTTTTTATAGTGGAATTAGGACCTGGCCTTTTGTTTCCTAAAAGGAAACGACATTCTGAATAAGACAAGTGGCTCCACTAACCCCACCCTATTAGGGCCAAATTCTGTTGTTTTTTAGGGTTTTTAGGTAGTTTTAGTTTTCTAGCGTAGGATTTTCGTTCAAATTACACTGTTTTCAATCTCTTATGTGGCCGCTTTCTTTTGATTTTTCTTTACAATTTATGCTTGTAACCCGTTATCCTAACCAAAGACAAGTGCAGGTAGATCTTGAAATTGAAAACACTTTACGCAGGTTACGGAAAGAAGCTCATGTCAATACCATGGTTGTTGCACAACAGGAAACACTCAAGAAGCTTGCTGCTCCTAAAGTGGAAAATCAACCATTGTGCATAAATATCGACAATAATGTCAACTTCGAGCTCAAATCTGGTTTTATACATTTTCTACCAACATTCAATGGTCTTGTAGGAGAAGATCTTCATACTCATCTCAAGGAGTTCCATATGGTTTGCGTTGGCATGAAACCGAATGGAGTTGACGAAGAACAAGTTAAGTTGAAAGCTTTCCCTTTATCTTTAAAAAGGGCAACAAAGATGTGGTTTTTCTCTATTCTCCCAGGTTCCATTGAAACTTGGAATGAAGAAGATTTTCCTTGAGACGTATTTCCCAGCATCTCGAGTCGCCAACATAAGGAAAAAAATATATGGGATTCGACAATCTCATGGAGAGACACTCTCCAAATATTGGGAAAGATTTGAGCAACTATGCATTCAATGCCCTATCATCAAATACCCGATCAGCTGCTCATTCAATATTTCTATGAAGGATTGATGCTTACTGACTGTAGTATCATTGATGCTGCTAGTAGAGGGGCATTGGTAGATAAGACACCCAAGGTTGCACGCCAATTGATCTCAAATATGGTAGCCAACTCAAAGCAGTTTGGCACCCGTAGAGACTTCTCAAACAAACGAGTAAATGAGGTAAGTATTTCTAACCTTGAAAATAAAGTCAATGATCTTACTTCTCTTATGCGTTCTTTGGCTTGTGGAAATGTACAACAGGTGAAAGTTTATAGGATATGTTCCTTATAAGGACATACATCAGATATATGCCAAACAATGCAATAAGATTATATTGAACAGGCTCATGCAGTTGATGAAGCATTCAATGGACAGCCCTAATGTAAATATGATCCCTTTTCCAACACGTACAATCCTACATGGAGAGATCATCCCAACTTTATGGGAACCAGCCTCAACAAGGCAGTCAAGATCGACAGTTCCATCCCCATGGATTTCTATCCCAACATAATTATCAAGCAAGACAACCGCCTCCATTCACAAACTCCAATATTACGGGGTCGTCATCCAAAGATGATCTTCGTGAGATGATGAAAACTTTGGCTTCTAACACAGTGACCTTGCAACAAAATGTCATGTCTTTTCAACAGGAAACAAGGTCAAGTATTCACAAATTAGAGAAGCAAATGGGGCAAATAGCTTCAAGTGTAGGGAAATTGAAAGCACAAATAATGGAAAATTGCCCTCCCAAGCATTGAATCCATAGGAGAATGTTAGTGCGATCATACTACGAAGTGGGAAAGAACTTGAAAGGCAAAGGTTGAAACAAATTGAGATGGAGGAAAAAGAAGAGATAGAAACCGAATTGAGTACAAAGAAGAAACTTCCTCCTTTTCTACAAATTGAAACAACGACCAACACTCCAAAGGTAAGCCCTTACTTAATGAATTCCAGTTTTAAAACAATTCTACCCTTTCATGTGAGTTCTTCTAGGTCTAATAAAGAGGAAAAAGAAAAAGAGATTTTAGAGGTTTTCAAGAAAGTGAAACTCAACATTCCTTTAATTGATGTTATCAAGCAAATTCTCAAGCATGCTAGATTCTTGAAGGACTTGTGTACTACTAAGAGAGCCTTCAAGCTAAAAGGCCATGAAATGGTAAGTATGGGTGAAGTTGTATTTGCTGTTGTTCAAAAGAATATGCCTTTGAAGCAAAAAGACTCAGGTGCGTTTACTATCCCATGTGTTATTGGTAATGTTAGTTTTAAAAGGGCCTTATGTGATTTAGGTGCATCCATTAGTGTTATGCCTAAACATGTTTATGATTCTCTTAGTCTTGAACCTTTGAATAAAACTAGTATTGTAATACAACTTGCGGATTGTAGTTTTTTTTATCCACTTGATGTGATAGAAGATGTCCTAGTCAATATGGATAGTTTGGTTATTCCATGTGATTTTTATATTCTTGATATGAAACGTGATTCTTGTGATTCATCAAACAACACTCTTATATTGTTTGGGAGACCATTCTTGAAAACAACCAATACCAAAATTGATTGTGTAAGGATACTTTATCCATGGAAGTAAGAGATGAAAAGATTGAATTTAATTTTTATGATGCAATGAAATATCCTTATAGTAATGTTTATTCTATCACATGTTATGAACAAGTTGATAAGTGTGTGCACCAAGTTTTTGATTTTGATTGTAAAGATGGATTAAGCGTGGCTTTGAGTTATGACTATGATTTTACCGAGATAAAAGAGATGGAGAGGCATATATGTGTTCCCCAAAACATGCAGGAATCAGTATTGGCTTTGCAAGCTTTGCAAACTATCCTCTATGATGCAGGAGTCATTTACCCCATCACGGATAGTAAATGGGTGGCGCCTATCCTTTTGGTTCCCAAAAAGACTGGAATCACGTTGGAAGAGATATGGAATGATGCTTACAAGAATACAAGGATTTATAAACAAAAGACCAAAAGTCTTCATGACCGAATGATTACAAGAAAAGAGTTCCATGTTGGAGACAAAGTCCTCCTTTATCATTCGTGTTTGAAAATTTTTCCCGGAAAGTTGCACTCTCGATGGATTGGATTCTTTGTTGTTTCTAATATTTTTCCTTATGGTGCAGTTAAAATTATGACCGCTTTGCTTAAAACCTTTCTATGAAGGTTGGACGACAGAAATCACTGCTTCCATGGAGTTAACTGAACCGATCCATGAAGCATGAGCATGCGATGTGTCGAGCCAATGACATAAAGCAAAAACGCTTACTGGGAGGCAACCCAGCACACAAAAACAAAAAAAAAATCAGATTTGCTTTCTTTTTTCTTTTTTTTTATTTTTTGCATTTTACTTTATTTTTGTCATTCTCTTCTATTTCAACATTAAGGACAATGCTGCGTTTAAAGTGTGGGGATATTGAGAGAATTTTGGTTTTCTTTATTGCGTAAAAAAAATAAAAAAAATCTATGTTTGATCTTTTTAAACTCCCATTGGTTTATAAGAATATGAGTATTACATATGATAATTAATTGAGATAGATGAAGATATAAATTGAATGAATGAGTGTGCATGCAAGTTTTAACGTTTAATTGGTTTAGAGATTGACTTTGAAAATATATCATGTTGACTTTATAGTGTTATCCAATGCAAGCTTTTGAGCCTTCAACATTATATTTTTTGATTGTGCATTCTTTCAATGATTTGTATCTTTAGAACTTGCTTCATATCTTGTTGAGATTACATTCGCATTACATATATACATGAAGATGATGAAGGCATTAAGAATTTAACCACTTGAACTAAAAAGACAACCTAAAGCATATTATCCTTAGTGAGCCCCTTTTGAACTTCTTTATTTTTTCTTTGCTTTATCCATGTATAAGCCTTAACTTTTTATATGTTTTCCTTTTCCCCTAGCCAAGGATTAGTAGAGCATATACTTGTGATATCTCATGGAATTATGGTTGGAAATTATGTCAAAAGAAATAAGAAGTGATGCTTGATGAAAAGATAGGCAAAGTTGTCAAAGGTGAAAAACAAAATAGAAAGAAAGAAAAAGAAAAAAAAGTGTTCCTTTATGTTCTTAAGATTTTATGTTGAAAGAGCTTGAAATCAAAAGAAGTTAAGCATTAGTGATTAAAAATGGAAAATTTATGTGCTTTGATGGAATATCTTGTTTGAAATATTATTTTTTAGAATGCTCTACTTTTTTTTGTTTGAACGTTTTCTTTTACTCTCTTTTACCTCACCTTAACCTTAACCCCATTACAACCAGAAAATAAAATATTTTGATTCATGCATTGCTTGTAATATGTTGGTAATAGAGATAAGATTGAAGGGCGAGCTTATGGTAGAACATATTCATTGATTGAATTTGGGAGATTTAAACACATAAGCCCTAAACACTCGAGTGTTGGAGTGTATATCAATAAGAGGACCTATCACTTTGGCATGACATAGATTTCATTTAAATCCTGACGATTAATTGAATTTTGAAGTTTGCATGTAAATAAGTTCATGCAAATCTATACTCTCTATCCTTCTTGATTGTATTCTAGTTTATAATGCATATATTCTTGGACATTGATGGGAGATTAAGAGATTGGTCATAGTTATTTTCAATTTGATTTTATCTATCCTTTCTTGAGGACGAACAAGAGCTAAGTGTGGGGGTATTTGACGCAACCATATTATTCGATAGTTTCACCCAAATTTAACTAGTATTTTGCTTATGTTTTATATATATAATACCTTGATATTCTTTGTTTTATGTGTTGAAGGCACTTTTGGATGAAAAATACAAAAAAGAGTAAATTGGAGGTAATTGACAAATTTGACCTTCAGTCAATGTTTTGTACAGAGCGTGAGCTTTAAAGGTCGAAATGAAGTGATTCCAGTGACATTAAAATTATAACATCTATACTTTTCTGGACATCTAAGGCAAGAAATTAAAATAAAGAAGAGCATGAAAATCACAGCCTACAAAGTAAAATCTCACAATTTGTCAGTGTTGACCTTCAGTCATTCCAACTTGAGTAGCTGGAGCTACAGAAGTCCAATTGATGCAAACTCAATTGTTTTGGATTTCTGACTCAAAGAGCTATCCATGCTTCAAATTTCAACCAAACTAGATGTCATATGAGGGAGATATGATTTTTCAAAGATGAAAACTAAATTCTGCCAGCAAATAGGTTTCATGAAGAAACAAGTCCAAATTGCGTTCCGAAACATCTAAACCGACATCTAAGTTTTTATTTAAGCAATTTAGCTCCTCTAAGTCAAAGCTTGAAGATTTTATGCAAGGCTATTTCTCCTTCTTTACGAAAATAGTTAGTGAAGTATTTAAATAGAAACTGTCTACTTAAGAGAGAATTATTTTGTAAAATAAAGACTAGGGTTTTCTAGGATATAAAAAGAAAGAGAGAAGGGAGAGAGCATATAGAAGAGGAGAACGGTCAGCCAAGGGAGAAAACGCATGAGAAAGGATTGCCTGGAATTATTGATCATTATGGTTGGTGTACCTGGGATGCCTTTTATCAAGAAGTGACTCAAGAAGGGGTAGAAGTTGGGCTACAAAGTCTAGCTTCTGGTGGTAGTCCGCCAAAATTTGTGATCATTGATGATGGATGGCAATCAGTTGGTGGTGACCCAGAAAAGGAAACCAATGGTCAAGATGTGAAGAAATAAGATCAGAAACTGTTGCTTAGGTTGACTGGGATTAAAAGGATCAAGACCATAGTGAATATAGGTAAAGAAAAACACGGGTTAAAATATGTGTATGTGTGGCATGCTATTACTGGTTATTGGGGTGGGGTTCGTCCAGGAGTCAAGGAGATGGAGGAATATGGGTCAATGATGAGTATCATCCAATGGTGTCAAAGGGGGTGGTAGAGAATGAGCCCACATGGAAAAACAATGCATTGGCGTTGTAGGGATTAGGGTTAGAAAATCCAAAAAATGTGTACAAGTTTTATAATGAGTTGCATAGCTATTTGGCAGCAGCTGGTATCGATGGGCTTAAGGTGGATGTTCAATGTATTTTGGAGACACTTGGTGCTGGATTAGGAGGAAGGGTTGAATTGACTAGGCAATATCATCAGGCCCTTGATGCTTCTGTTGCTAAGAGCTTCCTTGATAATGGCTGCATTGCTTGCATGAGCCACAATACTGATGCCTTGTACTGGTAAGTTTCCTTTTCTTCTTTACCTTGTTTATTTTTTTGGTAAGCTAAGGGCTTTTTCCTGATGTGATATGGTGCACATTGAAATGTTATGGCGCAGCTCCAAAAAAAACAGTAGTGGTGAGAGCATCAGATTATTTCTACCCACGTGATCCAGTATCACACACCATTCATATAATAGCAGTGACATATAACAGTGTTTTCTTGGGAGAGTTCATGCTGCCTGATTGGCACATGTTCCATTCTTTACATACAGCTGCAGAGTATCATGCTTCTACTAGGGCTATTAGTGGTGGACGTCAGGTAATAAATCCTAGTCCTTCATCATCAATCAAAATTTCAATGTTAAATTAAGATATCATCAAATATTTTTGTGCTATGTCATTTGCTAAATGTTTGTGGTAACATTTTTGATGAGCAATGATGCACCTGGGAAGCACAACTTTGAGCTACTAAAGGTGGTACTTCTCGATGGGTTTATTCTTCGAGCTTGTTTGCTTGGAAGGCCCACCTCTGACTACTTGTTTTCTGACCCTGCTCGTGATGGAGTGCGATAAGTCTTTTTCTTTTTGATAGTTTTGTCATCTAAGCTAGCTAGCATGATGAAAATATTTTCATCTAAATTTTAGCTAATTTCTTATCCTAGAAATGTTGCATTATGGAGAATTTTCTTAAACAGTTTTTCTTTGATTGCAGCTTAATTGAAAATATTGAGCATGAACAAGTTCACAGGGTCCTAGGTATCTATAATTGCCAAGGAGTAGCTTGCACTGAAAGAAAGAATGCTTTCCGCCAAACCACAACTAAGGCCCTAACAGACACTATTAGGGGTCGTGATGTTCACCTCATCGCTGAAGCTGCCACGGACCCCAACTGGAATGGCAATTGTGTTTTATATTGTCACCAAACAGGATAATTAATCACCCTCCTTTACAATACAGCCTTGCTAGTGTCACTCAAAGTCCTTGAGCATAACATATTCATTGTAACACCCATCAAGGTTTGAGCAACTGGGTTCAGCTTTGCACCCCTGGGACTAACCAACATGTTCAATGCAGGTGAAGCCATTAAGGGGCTAAAGTTTGAAGTGAAAGGTGGTGTTGAATTATAGCTTGATGATGGTTACAGGGGTGAAAGTAGTGGTGTGACTGAAGAGAGGGTGGAGAACAATAGCAATGAATTGGTTGCGAAAGTTTGCATAGAGATTAAAGGGTGTGGCAAGTTTGGTGCTTATTCATCTGCTAAGCCAAGGAAGTGTATTGTGGATTTAAATGTGGTTGATTTTGTGTATGATTCGAATTCTGGGTTGGTTGGTTTTAGCTTGGATAGTTTGCCTAAGGAGGGCAAACTTCATGTTGTTGAGATTGAGTCATAGAAAAATTATGTTAGAATAAAGTTAAGGGCTACTTGGAAGGTTTGGGTATTGGGATATCTATTGTACTTGCATGTTTCCCCTCTAATTTTCTTCCCTTTGTAGCTTACTAGTTCATGTAATCATGTGAGAAATTGAGGGGGAATGGTCAATTAAGAATTTTGCTACCTACCTGTTTAATTAATACTCTGTTCTGAACTAAGCTCAAACAACTTAAAAGACTCTTGCAAAAATCTATCTTCATGCTGTTTGATATAATCTGAATCATTGAAAATGGTGATAATCAACCCATAACTAATGTTTCCTCTTTTTATTAATCAACATAAATGAGAACAGCTGGAAATCATAAAAGAAAAGGGAATGCACTTCAATTACTTCCTTCAGTAAAGCATGATTCATGATGTATTAATAATAAAATGTATTGAATAATCCTGAGATGATTGTGACACTAACATGAATCCAGTGGACCAAAATAAACGACAAAAAACCAATCTGAACTTTATATACATTTTAAATCAATAATTATTCAATCATCAAAAGTAGACATGGATGGCATGAACAGGAAAAAAAAAACTTCTTGGTACTAGAAGGGTAGGATAAGGGGCCTAATGGAACTGGAAAAGCTAGGTTTATAGACTTCATGAGGATGCAGACCAATGGCAAAGAATAACATTAAAAATGACTAGTTGTTTCAAGATGCCATTCTCAACATATACTGACAAACGTTTTATACAGAGAGATCTTTTTTGTGTTTTGATAATAAATACAGTAGCTTGAGAAACCTATCCAGAAAACCAATCAGTTTTCTCTTTCATAAACTGAAAAAAGTCCTAGGGATAGTCTTGAAGGGAGGTTCGAATTGCAGCATTCTAATCACAAAATTCTGCAGATTGGAATGATCACCTTGTTTGATAATTATGTCCTAAACCATGGGATTCCTATTTGTCCTGGTTTTTGTAGCATAATTCCTCACCATTTTTTTGCTATATTATTAGGGTTGTTTTACAGAAAGTTATAGCTCCAATTCATGATTACATTCATCATCCTCTTATTTTTGTTGTAGCTGTTCTTCTTCAATTAGTTGCAGTTCCAGTTGATGACTAAATTCATCACCAAAATCATCATCGTGTTGTTCATGTTTTTTGTGTTGTGGTTGATATTGTTGCTCATCTTTCTGAGCATGACGTTGATTCAGTCCTGTTTGCTGATAAAACACTTGCCTTTGGACGTTCAGATACTGAAAGAATTTTGAAAGGGAAATATAAATTGGAGACTTCATGATATCTGGACCAAGCATATTTAACATGGTTTAGATAGTATTAATTGATATGTGCTTCAAAGTTTATACAGCACCATAAATGATGTGGAAAAGAATCACATAGAAATTTTTAGGTTGAGTAACAAATCGACAATAAGAATAAACACAAACTCTTATGGAAATAACTAAGCAATCAAATATATTTAGAAAAACTCTACCACCCCCGCCATTTATCCTAGTAAAATTCAACAATTAGATAAATTCAAAAAATCACGGCCAAGTAAATGTAGCTTCTTAGTGTTAAAAAAAAGTGAATTGATAAACTAGTTTCGCATTTGGTAACGGCTAGAATCACTAGCTCTGTTAGGCCGTACAAATACACGTATATTAAGGAAGAATACACATGTTACTTTCACGATTTGATGCTTATTCAGTCTATAACTTTTAAATAAGGACATGAGATGGATAAAAGAACATACCTCTGATGGCATGTTTCTTCGCCTCTGCATATTCTGTTAACATTTTCTTGAGCATCTCTAATGCGGAACAATAAATAATAAGAATTAAAGCAAGAAAAGAAAGAAGCTTTTAGAGAAGAAGCTGAGAAGAGAAATCAAAGAAAGAGAAGAAAGGGAATTGGAGATATGGAAAGTCTGCAATATTTTCATTAATCATTAGAACTCCGTAACATTTAGCAAAATGGGATATAAATACTAAAACCCTAATTAGAACAAGTGTTTGGGCTTATGGTCCACTAAATAAAATACTCAACAATAATTAAATCAAACCCAACAAATAAAACCAAATTAATAAATCTTAACCACAAGTTCATATAAATTAAACCAAAAAACATAAGCAAAATTCCAATTTCTCAAGGTTTGGGCTATCCTCCATCGTCTATGATCATACGCGTGCGTAAACAATGTTTCTGGTTCGGTGTCCCCATCAATTCTCCCTGGGTTGGAAGAACTCGACCCCGTCGAGTATAGGTTAAGGCAGCTCCGATAATGCTCTCAAAGATAAGGATCAAGTTGTTGTGATGTCTCTCTGATAATCCGAGTATAGTTTGAATCTGGTCGTCGAGTCCATATACTGGGATTTGCTGAAGTTCATCATCCCTGGTAAAAACAACTTGTGCATTCAAAGTAGCGTTAATATGTTCCTTTTGTGCCAAAGATATGGATAATGAGGCAGGGGTATCAAAAGAAGCATCAGGGATAGGTTGTATTTTATAAATATTGAGGTCTTTCATGTTAAAAGTAGAGCTAATATCAAAGTTTAATGGCAATTTAATGACATAATTATTTGATTTAATCATTTGCAACACTCTGAATGGTCTAGCACTACTTATTTGCAATTTATGATCGGTTTCCAAAGGACACCGTTCAGGTCTAATCTGTATCATAAAATAATCTCCAACATTAAGTGTATCATGATACCTAAGTAAATCAGCTTGAAATTTGTATTGTTCATTACTTGCTTGAATTTGTTTCATGATCTCAGTATGCAAATTATGAACCCTACATGGTAACGACTCAACTGAATTAGACATCCTATCATGATGAGATATAGGAAGGTGTTCTATAGGCTTCTTAGGTTTGTAACTATGAACACTAAATGATTGAGGGTGTGGAATGATGCAAATATTATTTGAAACCTGTGTAGATATGGTATGGACACATTCAAATAAACTAGGATTATCTTTATCTTCCTCATCACGTGCATGAGGTAAGGGGTCAAGAAGTTCAACATGTTGCTCTAAACTTATGATGTGCTGGACACCAAGCTTGTGGGGTGAGGAATCAGGTAATTTAGAAGGACTAATATCATGAGACTCTTCTAAGACCATACTTATCTCTATAGGCGATTCTACTGAAGAGTTCCCTAAAACTTCCTCTACCATTAAAGCAGATATCACTATTTCTTAATCTCATTCTCAAGCTCATGTAGACTCATTGTGTTAGGTCCTTCTTCTTGCACATCCTCGTCTTCCAGGTCATTAAAATCCTCAAGATTAGGCTCATACACTTCAACAGTACAATATTCCTCTTTATCTATATTCTTATGTTTTTGGATGACTAAGGGTTTAGAGGTGCAATCTAAAGAAATATAACCAAAACCTAAACAATTAGTACACTTATCCTTTGAACTCACCTTAGACACTTAATTGACAATTTGTTTGCCTTTATCTTTCTTACAAAGTTGGACGCTACTAGGATTAGGTCTGTGGGGTGGAGCACCTAACAAAGAATTACTACTTCTGAATTGGGACCTAGTCGGGATACTATAAGAGCCCTGACGATTCATCCACTGATTCTCCAAAATTTATTGGAGAGATGTTGAGCATTGTTTAGAGATGAGAGGTAAACCTCCTATAATTGATTGGATCAAAATGAAACAAAAACTTCAGGAGAAGTACCTACCCCAATCTTATAGGAATAAACTCTTAGACCAATGGAACAATCTAAGTTAAGAGAAAATGTCTATCAATGAGTATATAACGCAGTTTAACGATTACATGTGCCATAAGAGAGAATGAAGCTATGACTTTGCGTAGATTTTGTAAAGGGCTTCTATTTTGTTAGGACTCAAGACTCGCTCATCAAAGTCATCGTGTTTAGAGTAACCTAAATGATAGTCATATTGGTGGCACTCAGAGTGAACTTGTCCATAATGATTATTCTTGTGCTATTTATTGGTCTTTGAGTGCCTTATTCAAAAACTCTCTTGGGGCTCAATTCTTCTAAACATGTTGATCACCTAAGTTTGCAGTTCCCTTTAAATGGTCGTTGAGAGTATCACTAAAGGTTGAGTCTACAATAAGTGTGAACTTAAGCTTTGACACTAAATGATCATGACACAAATGCATGCAACACTAACTTATAAATGGAATTGAGATCACAAATGGTTCTTGCATGTAAAATCACAATACAAAAATAAAGCTATTTTTTTCTTTTTTTTATGTGAAAATTAATCAAGAATAGATTATGCCAGGAAAATTATAAGCACGCAATGCTAGACCTTTTAAGTGTAAATGATTAATCAAATAATGGTCACAACTTTTACTAGCTTCAGCAAGCTCAACAACTAGTTGTTAAATATCAAAGAAGAAAATGGTTAAGCAAGAGTGAACAGATAAAAATGCAAGGTGCGATTTTTTTTCCTAGGCACAAAAGTAATATTAACGACAACTTTGACTACCAAGTGCAATACCAAAAGTAAAATCAACATATCAAAAAGTAGAGTAATTTACTGACTAGACTACTTCGGAGTATGTTGGAATTTGATGTTCGATTATGTGGCGAAGACAATAACATGGCAGACATCGACATGGCAGCTGAGATGGCAAAAACTGACTACGTGGCAGCTGGTGTAGCAGCCCTTGACTGATGTGGTGATGATGCGGCTTCACTGGTTGATGTGGAGCTAATACGGCTTCACCGGCTGATGTGGCAGTAATGGGCTTACATGGTTGGTGACGTGGCAGGGGCTGATTAATTTGCCTGAAAGCCTGCAGTGAATTCCATGTTGCTGTTACTTGCGGCCGTACTCATATAGCTATATTGTGCAAGGATGCAACCTGATCAGCTGCTGGTTGCCATTGGCTGTTATGAAAGTGAACTGTGTTTGTGGCAGCTGGGATGGGTCTGGTGCGGTAGCTAATCTAGCTGAGAAGAATGATAATTATTCTATTGCTGGAGGCGTGAAAGAATTGGCTTTTTAGGACTCGGCAAAGATGACTGAAATTGTGTTGTTCCCGTAAAACCCAAACTTGTGCAAGAGGATTACTTTGTTGTTTTGCTGCATTCCTTACAATTCCTCTCTTGCTTTCTTGACAGCACCTTAGACTTGCAAATTTTTTTTCTTTAAAAAAAAAACAAATCAACAAGAAATTTCGCAAGCCCTAATAGATCGATTAATTATGAGAACAATTAAAAATTCAAAGCTCTGATATCAAATTTGATGCGGGACAATAAATAATAAGAATTAAAGCAAGAAAAGAAAAAAGCTTTTAGAGAAAAAGCTGAGAAAAGAAATCAAAGAAAAAGAAGAAAGGGGATTGGAGATATGCAAAGTCTGCAATATTTTCGTTAATCATCAAAACTCCCTAACATTTAGAAAAGTGGAATATAAATACTAAAACCCTAACTAGAACAAGCGTTTGGGCTTATGGCCCACTAAATAAAATATCCAACAATAATTAAATCAAACCCAACAAAGAAAACTAAATTATTAAACCTTAACTAAAAGTTCATATAAATTAAACCCAAAAACATAAGCTAAAGCCCAATTTCTCAATGTTTGGGCTATCCTCCATCGTCTATGATCATACGTGTGCATAAACAATGTTTCCGATTCGATGTCCCCATCAATCTCTAAATCAAATCACATACCCTGCAGATGCAGATGCAATTCAATCCACAAGCTTATTCAGAAGGAGGGAAAAAAAAGGAGGAAAACCATAGCACCAACTGTGAGCATCGTACAATCATTATACCTACAAGCATCTATTTTCAAAACAGGAAGAGAAGGCGGGCCTATTTGCAACTATTGATCTAGTGGAACCTAAGTAAAACCTTTACATGAGTTATGCAACATACCACCATGTCCATATGGAGGAATTGCTCAATCCGAATATCATCAAACAACCTATTATAAAGAAAGCGGTGGAGCAATAAGATGATCCATAGAATGTTTTGAAACCTGAAACCTGACTAATCATGTTATTATATTAGATTGGAATAAATTATATAATTTTTAGAAAACATACTTCTTATATGCAACTTGCACACGGGCATCTTGCAATTCTGTGAGTTGGTTCACTGTCTCACTGACAGAACCTTCATGTAAATCCACAAACCCAAAGAGAAACATGTTCTTTTCTAGCATCCTTTTGACCAAAGCAGGTACTACTTTTATTCCATGTTCTTTTGCATTTATAACAAGGGTCTTGAGTTTCTTCAACTCTCCTGTCAGATAACATGAAGAAATAAGATGGTGAAAAGGAGAAGCAAAAACAAAACTTCAGTTAATCATAACTTCATTATTACTATCATCACTAAATTCACCTCAACATAATCAAGCATGATCAAGAGCAATAAAATGCTTCCACAAAAGAGAGAGTTCACACAAAGAAAAACCCTTAAGCTTGTTCACTTTAAACCTAAAAGTCCAACCAATGAAAGAAATTAATCACAACGACACTGACAATACAATGCAAAAACCCAGTTTGTTCATGGCTGAATACAAGAGTGGCCCCATAAAGAAGGGACTTGTCCATTACCAGAAAAAATCCTTGATTTACTTTCAAGGAGACAATCATCTAAATTCACTATGAGCATGGTAAGATTAAACAAGCTCTCACTTACATGTCTCAAGAAATATGATGACATGGCAACATGAGCCAAAAACTATCCAGCCCTAGATGGGACTTGTCCATTACCAAAAACGGGCTTTATAAAATATAACCAGGGCAACAATTTTTAAATTGAAGACAAACCAACGACGACAACTGGATTCTAGCACAGACATTATTTGCTTCAATGACAATACAAAAATCAAGTCAGTGAGAGATCACCAATTGTATGAGCATACAACGACTGCATAAAGAAGGCCAATTTGGTAGGAGAACTAGCCTCAAAGATATAGGTAAAGTTCCCGGAAAGCCATACTCATTTCATATCAGCCAAAGTTGTAAACTCACCCTAACAGTTCCCGAACACCACAACTGTTAAAACAATCAAAACATAATAACCTTCCTGAAAAACTATAGCTAAACAAAGCAAAAACAGCCCAAGATAACAAATCCAAGTAAACACCTCAACAAACTCATTTATAAGCTCATCAATGTCCAACTTGAATGGAGACAGATCCATAACACTAGAGACTCTTCAAATCTTAAAACACAGACAGTATTAATTCCAGTAACCCTTTGGAATTACAAAACAATATCAACAAGAAAAATAAGAGCCCAAGTAACTATTGAGTTCAATTTCAAGATTTTAAACAGAGAAAGAAAGCAAGAAAGGGACTAAATTCAGATCTCTAACTGAACAAAATTAAACCCATTTTAAGAATTGAATACACAATATCCTCGAATGAGTAAGCACTGACATACACCATAGAAAGGATCAAAAAAGAGGGTTTTTTTGCCATAAAGGTCCTATCTTTATTTGAATAATCTTTCTTTTTTGTTAACATAAAAAAACAAAATTAAAACAGAGAGAAACCTTAAAAAAAACAGAAAAAAAGAGAAGGTTTTTGTGTTGCTTTGGTTTTAGATTGTTTCAAACGATGGTGCTAATTTTCTCATGTGGAGTGTTTTTTACCTTACAGGTTATGGTCCCTCATTGAATGTTTTTCAATCTCCATCCTCTAAAGTGATTGGATCCAAGCAGAGTTGAGGTGCATCTTAAGCCACAATATAAAGTCGTGGCTTGCAAGGACAAGAGAAAATAGTCCAACAAGTTTGTTTTATTGATTTTAACTATTTTTTTTTGTCTTAGAATATAATTATCTTAGTTATGAAAAGAAATAGTCAAGGCCTACGTCTTTTATTTGTTTCATTAACACCCCCCCTTTCTTTCATCAAGTATATATATCTTGTTGGATGCAAAGTGCGTATGCACTAAATTCAAAAATATAAATTCTGTTGAATTCTCGAAACAGGAGAAAGCAAAACAACCTTGCACATGTGAAAAAAAAAAAAAAGCATATCAAACTTATGGAGTATGGGTCCCTATAAGGAGTTGATTAAAACCATGCATAAATAACAGCACACCCAGCACCTCTAGCTATTAGAACAAAAAAACCAAATTGTGAAAAGGCAAGATGAGGACATAAAAAAATATTTTTCATGTAATATATGAAACTTTTTCATTCGAATGAAAATACCTAAAGCACTGCACTCTTATAATATAGAGACAATAGCACACTGTGTCAAATATTTCAATAATATGAACACTACATCTGAATACCATCCACTTATGGAAGAAAAAAACACTTTAAAAAAATGGTTGATTAAGAGCCACTAGATAATGCAATAATTTAATCCTGGATGGTTCATTGTAAAATAATTATGGGCACAATAACCAAAAGACATAAGAGACAAAAAGGGAAAAAACCAATAAATATATCAGTATTAATTAGAATAAAAGAAGATTAAACTACGGTTATAATTGACAATGACACTAAAAATTTTGATTCACATTGCCTTCATTATTATCTAAAAAACAATCTATGAAAACTAAAAAGAAATTAAAATTGTGAACATTAAAAAAATCACGCCCCGGAAAGATTTAAAATCATATTTCAAAGTCTATTTAAATTGTAGTTATAGATGTGCTCAAACCCCGGCTTATCCGTCGAATTGAACTTCAATCTAAAATAATTTGTGAATCATTTCTAATTTCAAATGTTTAACTTAAACATTTAGATCCAAATAGGAAATAAGCATATAATGAAAAAGAAATCCAATAAAATTGTTAGGAAAGCTTAACAAAATTACATACTTGGCCTCAACAAAACATCTCTAATTTCTCAAGCTTCTTTATAGCATATATATGATCTGTCGACTTTTCTCTACAGACTCTAACCTGCAATTTATAAAGGAGAAGTTTAAAAAAAAATTACTAAATAAATTATAAATTGGTTAAAAAAGCATCACCACTACAAACACGCAAATGTAAATTTGAAGAAATAGATCCTAGTTAATGTTCACTTCACTTCAAAAAAACAAAAACCCAAGAAATAATATATGTGATATTAATAAATTCAAAGATTCCATTTTCTATTAATTCAAAGAAACCGGAAGATGAAAAATCAAAATCAATAATTTTTCTCACCCGACTTCGCCTTCCTTGCTTCTCTCTCTTCTGTCTTTAACTCCTAAAAAAAAATGCAAAGACAAATCAACCATAATTTCAATGAACATATGATCTAAAAGGGATTTGCCTGTAACCTAAAATAGAACAGGAAATTTCCAATTTGTGGTCAAATGAAAACGAGAGCACTCTCAGAGCCTTTGTTTCTCCCGTTAAGAGGTTTGATTCTCAATTATGTGGTTAGGTGAATATCAATAATTAGCCCCAGCACCTGTTAATATTTAGCCTTGACAATAGATAATTGCTAAGCCACAGCAAACAAAGTGGAAGGAACTCATAGAATCAGAAAAGCTACTGTAAAAACTGAAGTTCTCGTGTTCAAACAATCTAGATCAAAATCTAGCCTAACGTAGAGGTAGAAGATTATAATCGAGACTAACAAGGAACCTATAGTCAGTGACACTAAGCACTAAGATCTAAGATCCTCTACTTTCACAAAAGCATTAGAAACTTGTGTAGCAGATCTGTACTGAAGCCAGTCCTTTGCACACACAAGGGCTTCCACGGCTTCAGGTCTCAAAGAACTCCGATACTCATCCAGCTCTTTGATCTCGGTATCAAATACAGAGTCAGGATCAGCAGTAGACACCTGCATGGTCAATATATCACGAGCCATTTTTGAAAGAACTGGATATTGGAGCTTGTTCTCTTCCCACCATTTCAGTACATCCATCTCTTGGAAGCGAGGCAACAAAGACTCTTCTAAATACTGCTCCAGCTCCGACTTCATATTTTGGCTAGTAGTCTCCACATAAGCATCAAAATCTGTGAGCTCATTGCATGAAATTTCTTCAGTCTTCATGTTCTCAAAATTTCCATCTTCAGCACGAGCTGGTGTAAGAGCGAGAGGAAGCGCCGCATATTCGAGAAAAAGCTCATGGAGCGCATCATCAACAATCTTAATGTATCTGCTAGCTTCTATACCATAGAATTTCACAAAACTGAACTCGATCAACTTCATCCTAAACCGAGGATCCAAGACTACAGCAATTGCCAAAGCTAGGATGCACTCCTTCAAATATTTGTCTATCTTTTCTTGCATTATTTCAGCAAGACTGATGACAAAGGGATCCCCATGACTTGTAATAGAATGATACAGCTCATGCATCTTCCAGACTTCATGGAAGAATGTCTTCTGGTTTGGGTTAGTTCTAGAGGCAAGGAAGTTGGCTGCATCAAAAAGAGGTTTCAAGTACGTGCATATAATGTCAACCCGCTTCCAGTCTTCCATGGATGGAGCCTCTTTGTAATCAGGATCGGAAGTATCTAGGCAAGAAAATACTTCCTTCAACTCTGAAGCAGCAACCAGCATCTGATACGTTGTGTTCCATTGAGCTTGGTTGTCAAGAGATAGGTCTTTTTCACTGGGGACTTGAAGCTGTTCCTTGAGCTCAAGGAACTTTTGCTCATGAAATTCTGATGTCTTCACATATTTTACACTGTAACGGACTTTCTTAATGATCTCTCGCCCTGCCCATAGCACTTCTTTTGCAAAGTTGCTTAAAGTACGAGCACTGCAGTTCCCAAGGATTAACTGACCATTGATGATAAGGGGATTTTTTACAGAGAGTAGAGATCTGAGGTTTTGAAGCCCAGGTTCACCCACTGGATGATTGAAAGTGATAGAAAATAGCTTGCCTTCCAAACTCCAATCAGATAGGCAAGTAGCAACAGCATGGCTAAGAGCTGCATCTGAGTTAGGGTTCGGTTCCATCACAACATTGAGAATCCGCCTCTGTGGTTTCCAATAACCATCAATGAAGTGTCCTGTTATAAACACATAACCTAAGCTTTGGCTAGATGTCCATACATCCAGTGTAAGGCAAACACGTCCAGGCAAACCCTCAATGAACTTCATAACATTTTGCTTTTCCCTCAAGTAACTTGAGACACAATCTCCTTGGACAATATTAAAGCTCACCATGTCAAATCTGGGTTCAAGACTCTTGAGAAAAGTTACAAATCCAGAATGTTCGACCATGTGAAGAGGGTAATCATGGATTATCATCATTCTGGCAATTTCAGGGCGGCAACGGTCTGAATCAAATGAAATGTAGGCTGAGCTATGGGATCTGTAGTGACGTCTTGGTGGATCAGAAATACTGCCATTTCCATTCATCCCTGGTGTACCAGGTGTTTGTTGATTCCCCTGATTGCGTAGTAGTGCTAGACAAGTTCCCTTGGCAATGTGACGTTTAAGATGGCTGGTACCAGCTACTTTTGAACCTGTGCTGTACGCAAAGCCTTGCTTGCACTGCTTACAGAATGCCCTTCTACTTTCAGCACTTACAGTTTCTATGGTGAAGTGTTCCCAAACCATGGACTTCCTTTTCCTCCTCTTGTTAGGCTGTGTTTCAGGAGCAGGCATGGAATGATTTTCTTCTTCAAATGTTTCCATCTGGTATTCTGGAGTAGTAATCAGCTGATTATTCTCTTCAAGGGTTGCCAACTGGTATTCAGGAGTAGTAATCAAGTGATTATTGTCTTCAAGGGTTGCCATCTGGTTTTCTTGAGGTGTCATCAGCTGATTATTCTCTTCAAGTGTTGCAATCTGGTTAAAAAAAAAAGAATTCGTACTTTATGCAGCAAAATGAAACGTAACTGCACATTTATTATAAGATTTGACCACGGCATAAAATACTGATTTCAATGTGGTTATATCACAAATGGATTTCATGCAGGAAGCATGGACATTTTAAATTGCAAGGAGATATACTCATACAGAATATTTTCAACATGCTATGCAGACAACCACTGATACAAATGAACGTAGGCAAACAAACTAGAGAGAGATCGATTTTGGGCTTGGAAGCAAACCCAAAACCCTAATTGGACCAAAAAGGGAAACATTTTGTTTAAGGATTCAAAACTTTTGAGATAGGCAAGCACGATAGTTTTTTTTTTTTTTTCTTGTGTGTGTGTGTGTGTGGGCTTTAGCCTTTAGGATCCATGGTTGCTGTTAAATACTATACTAGAATTAAAATTATTGTGACTCGGCCCACCGTCCCTTCAATTGTTACGTGTGACTTTAGGACTTTTTCTTCTTTCGGAAACAGGCATTTAGCCCACATTTGGACCCCCTCCCCTTTGTGTGTGTGTGTGTGTGTTGGTGG
>Ga0325405_1001218_pt1 | contig 25827 bp, 16 predicted proteins | sample PopdelMetagenome_21_FD_205663 | JGI IMG/M metagenome (GOLD analysis project Ga0325405, IMG submission 205663) | Populus deltoides microbial communities from Bellville, Georgia, United States - Xylem-Control-R2 | ecosystem: Host-associated > Plants > Phyllosphere > Stem > Wood/Secondary xylem...
CGAAGCACAGGCCAAGTCAAAGAAATAAAAGAGGTCCTTGAGTCAAAACAAGGTGGTAATAAATAGAAAATGATTAAAGAGAAATCTAGTCAATAAAAGGATTTTAAAGAGGGAAATCCATGAAAACATATAAAAATAAATTCCAGACGAGCAATCCATGAAACGAGTCAACTTTTCTTACATTAAACAAGATTTTTCTAGTTGTCCGTCAACCACCCAAAAAAGCATTAGATTATTGAGTGCCCAAGAGACATAAGGAAACAAATTAATATTTGAAAAAATGAAGAAGAAATTAATGATTTTATCAATAATCTGCATCCTCTTTGAATGAGACTCGCTCTCCTATATATCTATAGCAAGCATAAGCAATACTCTTCACCCCTTCTCTAGCTCCCATTCTCACCCTCTTCTTCCTAGTCTCTCCATCTCTCAAATATACCGTCATCTCTTCTTCTCTTCTACATCTTCCAAGTGCTATACTCTTCCTCTTGATTTCCTTTCTCCTGTATCCCCAGAGATATATAATTATAGAGATATGGTAGTGGCATCTCCAACTAAACTTCACAGTGAAGAACACCTGGCCATTGAGCTTCCTACAGTAGACCTCTCAGGAGATAGATCAATGGTTTCCAATCTCATTGTCAAAGCCTGTGAGGAATATGGTTTCTTCAAGGTGAAAAACCATGGTGTTCCTCATGACATCATTGCCAAAATGGAGAAAGAAAGTTTCAACTTCTTTGCCAAGCCATTCGATGAAAAGCAAAAGGTTGAGCCGGCCAAACCCTTTGGTTATGGCTGCAAAAATATTGGCTTCAATGGTGATATAGGAGAGGTGGAATATCTACTTCTTAATATCAACCCTCTCTCCATAGCTGAAAGGTCCAAAACCATCTCCAATGACCCTGCAAAATTCAGGCAAGTGCTTACACCCTTTATATTGCTCTGAACTTTTCATTAATTATTGTACATGGGAATTTAACACTACTTCATTTAGTTATCCATGATTCATTTTGCAAATGCTTTTTATTATTTTTTTAAAAAGGATATCTAGCAATGTTAATTACTCTTATGCATATATTTGTTCGAGAGCCACCGACTTCTTGAAAGTGCAAGAGATGATTTGTCTTTGGTTTTCAGTGCTGCCTTGAGAACCTGAGATAAAACATGATTAGCACAGCTACTTGTAAGAAATTGGTGAACAAAGTTAACAAACACAAAATGCTGCAAAATCTACAAACCGAGAAGACTAAAACTACTTCTAGTTTTTTAAAAATTAAAATTAGGGTGTTTCCGAATTTTGAAAATGATGCCACCATGCAAGTTGCTAGTTCAATCTCCCAAATACTTCGACACACACACACACACACACATGTAAACATAGTGCTGGATGGGAAATTTCTTGAAATTGAGCAGTGTTTTCTAAACCCGAGTATTCAAATGCTCTGTCCTTTCCTAAAAAAGAAAAACAAATCTAATTTGCTGCGGGAATCTTTCTTAATGAATTTCAGGGTGAAACAAACTTGCCTTCTTTAATATTTAATGGGACCAGAAGACTCGGTGCATGCTATAATAGGAATTTCATTTATTATTGTCGTAATGTTTGGTATGAAAGGAACATGAAAATAAAGAACTGGGCTTCCTTATATCGAACAGTACTACTGGCTATGAAATTATATTATATATACTAAAGGTAAACACACTTCTACGGTAGAAGTAGAACAACTAAAATTTTCTTTTTTTTTCTTTACATTTTTTTAGGAAAAAAATTATTTCTACCCTTCTTTTTATTTTTATCTTTATTTTTTAGTTTTTTTTCTTTTGTTATTTTAAAAAAATCTTATACACAGACTAAGTAAATTAATTAATGGGTTTCAATGTAGTAATTGTAATATTATCTTTTTTTTTCTATTACATTAAAAAGTAAAAAAACTTGTTAATAATATCTATATATTAATTTATTTGATTAGAAAAAACAATCATTCAGCAGTTGGGCGATTTGTTTAATAAACACGGAAGCATTTGTTATTATTAGATCCATTTTAAAACACCAAATCACAAGGGAATATGGAATTATATATGTCCTCCTGGAAGGTGAGAGATAACATGCCACAACTTTCTTTCACTTGAAAGTTGAAAAAATAGCCTCCTTTGTCTTAATTTGTCAACATCCCCCATTAATGCTTGAAAGACTATTTTTAAAACAAGAGAAGTTTCATGTGTTGTAACATTGTGTTTGATTTACTGGTTAATGTCTTCTTAAAGTTGCATGGCCGGTAATCTCAGAAGAGGAGGAGAGGGAATAGTGCTGGCTGGTTAACAATCAATAGTTTCTTTTTATAAATAAAAAAAAAAGAAAAAGAAAACAATTATCAAGAGTCTCCTAGGGTTTGAATTTGAGTTAGTTAAAAAAAAATTATACCGTGTCAGATTTGTCATCTCAAATAAAGAAATTGTTACACAAACATGGCTCATGTGGGGGGGTAAAGTACGGATGAATCCAATCACATTACAATCTCACTGACATGATTATCTCCTGTGAAAATTGTCTATGATTCTTCCTTGATACATGAATGTCGTCCAGTGGTTTATGATGGAATTAGTGAAATCCAAACAATGCTTACGCTTTTATTAATCAAATAAAGAAGAAGAGCAATTTTATGTTGACGAAGCTGTCCAGTCTCAATACTCTGAATAAAATATTCATCATCCATCTAATCTTAAACGTCAGGGCTCACATGTAAAATTTACTTGGTGGCATCAAACATGATAAAGTTTTTTCTCGACGACAATCACTATTAATCCAGAAAATTCGAAAAGAAAACGAAGATAAGGTACTTTTAGCATGAAAAGATTGGAGAATCAAATGGACAAGTCAGACAGATACATGTAAGATGGTCTTATCAAATCAGAAGAAATAATAATAAAAAATAATAAAGAAAGAAACTCGAATGCCCAAATAATGCCACAAAGGAATTTAATAAAGAGAAACTGGAAAAAGGCAAAGGAGAAGCAGAGCAGCAGGTCCATCGTACTTGTCCAATGTGCGCGACTGTATGGTTTCTATTCTTTCCAAGCCTTGTTAAACTGTTATATTCACTGATGATAAGGTGTGACTTTTCTCTCTTGGACACAGCTCTGCTGTGAGTGCTTACATAGAAGCAGTTAGGGAGCTGGCATGTGAGTTGTTAGATCTGATGGCGGAGGGGCTGCGGGTCCCGGATAGATCAGTGTTTAGTAGGCTAATCAGAGATGTTGACAGTGACTCCCTCATCAGGTTAAACCACTACCCCCCTATGCCTCTGCTCTGCCAGGATGAGGACTCGTCACCTTGTAACCAAAACAAGGTAGGGTTCGGAGAGCATTCTGACCCTCAGATCTTGACCATCTTGAGATCCAACGATGTGGGTGGCCTTCAGATTTCCTTAAATGATGGTGCGTGGGTCCCAGTAACACCTGATCCCGCTACCTTCTGGGTTAATGTGGGTGACTTGTTACAGGTTGGTCCACTATTTTTCTCTTATCTTGTAATCATAATCAAGTGTGAAAAAAGTTGATTGGGATTTGATGGAAGCCACTGTTCCTATAGCTGAGCTAGCTATCTAGCTGTAGCTATCTAGGCAGGCTTTGGATTGGGTTCTTGATGCTAATGGGACCCAAATCTACAACATTAGTTTCCATCCAGTGAACATTATGTGAATGAGTAATTGAATGACCAACTAGATTCAGAACAATGGGAACTGAAAAGCACCTGACCCTTGGTTGGTTGCTTACGGTGTTCCTAGAGGCTGACTTTAAGTTATCGAGGAAATATCTCGGTGATCTGACTAAATCATTTCCAAGATATTTTTGTGGAATATCGGTTTTCTTGGGTCTCTTTATTGGTGAAAAGATGACAAAGATATGTTCCTAAAGTAAGGTCTTTACAAAACCAGGTTTTTTCCCGAAAGTTCTGTTTCTGAAATTTATATTTTCTAGAACTGAATGATTGTTATCGTCAAAATCAAAGCTTTGAAAACAACGTTGTACCAACCGGACCTTGTACTTTGTCGCGTTGATTCAAAGTACGCTTCCTGGTTTTCATTTACTTTTTACATGACCCTCTGCTCAGTTCAATGTGGTGCCATTTTGTTCAACCATAGAAGTCTGTAATTCTATTGCCTTGTTAAATTTTGTAGGCAATGACAAATGGGAGATTTGTAAGTGTGAGGCACAAAGCCCTAACCAACTCTTCCAAGTCTAGAATGTCAATGGCCTATTTTGCTGGCCCTCCACCCAATGCGAGGATCACTGTTCCACCAGAAATTATTACCCCCACCAAGCCGGCATTATACAAGCCCTTTACCTGGGCTGAATTCAAGAAAGCTGCATATGCTATGCGACTTGGAGATAGACGCCTTGCTCTATTCAGGATGGAAGGAGATGAGCAAGTTGCTTGATGAGTTTTTGTTTTTTGATAGTCGAGTATTATGTAGTAAATATGTAAGTTTAGTGTCTCTTTCTGGACGCCTGCCCTAGAAAGAATTTTGCCGTTGGATATCCTTTTCATTGCCACTGCTTATAACAGGATATCCAGAGACGGCGTTGTAGTACGGGGGATATGAGTAAATGGTGCGGTAGTATCACCTTAGTCTAGTCATCAGTGTAAAAAACTTTCTTCTGAATCCTGTCTAGTGGCCAGTAGGTGGCGGTTAGCTCTATCATGGATTCTTTCCACATGACGAGCAGATCGATAGTGAAAGCCCTACCAGGATAAGAAGATGTTATATGAAGGTGAAATAAATTTGAATATGGAAAATCAATCTCTTGTAGGGCACAAGCTAGAATCAAGGAGGAAGTGGAATTACCAGCTCTTTTACTCGATTTGGAAATGCGATTGCAATGAAAAACATCAGAATTGATATCTTGAAGATATTAAAATTATTAGAAAATATCTAAAAAGCATAAATTCAATGACTTTTCAATTGGAAAACATTTTAAAGCATAATGAAAAACATACTTCGTTTATTGCATTTGTCTACCACACGAGTCAACGAAAATGCTAGGCTGATTTGTGACACCAAGAAAGGGATTGATCATATCTATGGAAGAGAAGTTTACACATGTCATGCCAAGGTCGAAGGGAAATTCAAGCACGAAACCATGCATTATTACAAGTAGCTTAGAGGCTCTCCTAAAACACAGAGCCATCTAATTCAAATGAGTCATGTGCTTCAACAAGAGGTACAACAATCAGCACTTCAGAGTAGTTTGTCTGTCATCACATTGAAGTCACCCTTTAAAATATTGAGTTAGGGCTGCAAATGATCTTTTCTGTTATCGTTTTTACCACGCTATATAGCTATCGGGTCAGGAAATACCTAATCAGACAAGAATTTGAGATCTTGCAGCAAAGCGTGAGCACTTCTTCCGGCCAGTTTTGCTAAGTGCACAAACACATATCTCCAGGAGCTCATAATCCTCTTCCAAGAACAACAAGGATGCTTTATCTGGATTCTCTAAAAGCATCTTTGCTGTTAGGAAACCAGAGATTGTCCATGTCTGAAAAAGCCTGGACTGTTTGCCTATAAACCTTCCACTGCGAGTGTCATAGTATTCAGGCCATTGATCCATTGATAATCTCGTCTCTGCCAAAGCAACTGCCTTTTGTGCTAATTCTGGTTTCCCCATCTTGATACAAGCTAATGTGAACTGGAATAACAAGCAACATTGTATTATGGAACCCATTTTTTCACGACTTGATATCAGCAATGTAAGCCAACACCCAAACATAACATTCAAGTATCACAATTTTGAGTCTTTGACAAATATTACCTGCCACAGCAATGTTGGCCAAGATCCACCATTGTGATATGACCATGGGCTGCAACAAATTAGAGAGATAATTACATTAAACAGAACCGCTATGCAACTAAGCCAATCTACATAAAGCACCCAGGAAATAATGGGAGCCTCACGTGTTCTTTGGATCACTGCCAGTAATTATACGCCATTCTTCATATTCCAAAGCAGGGTAACAAATCTTAAGAGGCATATGGCCCATGAGATCATCCCACCTGGCCTCGATCAAATTTAGGATACCCTCATTTTGTTTTGAGGTTCCCAGAGAAGAGACGATGGCCCAAAGGTTCCCAAGAGTAAAAAACCTAAAATCCATATGAGCCGGCTGTAGATTGCCAATGAGGTAACCACCTTCCTCAGGAATCCAATCCACTAGCCATGAAGGAATTTGATCGGGGTATATGTTGAACTTGTTGACTGCATCTGTAGAGTATTCTTCAGTGTTGTAACGGTAGATCTCATTGATCTTCCTCATGTCCACCCAATAATACTCTCTGATATGGAATGAGAGTGCACTGAGTCGATTATTTATTGCAGCCGCCAGATTCTTGGTTTCATCATTGACTATGAGCATCTCACGAGCACATCGCAAAGCAGAATAGAACAAGGCCTGAAAAGGTATGCTAGTTAAGCAAATGGCAAACCAAGGACAAACATAAGCATGCTGGTGAAAAGTCTAAAGCTTCAGAAACTTGAGCACTCCCTTTTTCCAAAAACTTAAATGCTTAGGAGAATTTTCTCAGAAGTATAATGACAAAACTGCAAGAAAAAATTCACTGCTGGAACAAACAACAGCTCCATCTAATGTACTTCTGCAGCTTAAGCACGTCAAATGACTAGTTTATATTTTCTATATTTATAATAGTTGCATGCGTTCTAGCATATCTGCAGCTTAAGCACGTCAAATGACTAGTTTATATTTTCTATATTTATAATAGTTGCATGCGTTCTAGCATAACAGGTCCTTGGTCAGTGTGGTCAGATATCAACCTTACACAACATCATAACATCTCCATAATCAACAAAAATAATCTTCCGCGTGCAACATAAGCGAAACAAAATTGAAGGCTGCACTGAAAATATTTAACTTACTTGGATTTCAAGAGGGTGTCCATGGATACCCATCCGTCTATCAATCATGCAGGAACCATCAGTGACTAACAGCGTAGGAAACATATCAAACCCGTCAGATAAACACAAATTTAGTCCGAGTCTGATTCCTGTCTGGACATCAACCCTCTCTTGCAATGCATAGTCGCCTGTTATCTTCCCATAAGCTCTCAACAAAATTATCCACCACAGCCCTGAGAGTGTCATGAAAATATGTTTCAGATTACAATAATTACACAAATGTAACTGGAAGAAGGAAATAACTGGATACATAGACAAGACATGAAGAAACTGAGCACTAAGGATAAGATTTTGGACCAATACTCAATTCATTGAATACAGAAAGACTTCTTATTATATACAGTACAGAGAACAAAACTAAGAATTATCTTACCAGAATCAACAGGCGCAACACGCCCAATGGCTGATTCACCAAAATCAGGATCCAAAACCTCCTCAAAACCTCCATCACTACCGTCAAGAGGCACTGTTTTAACTTTAAAACTTGCTGGCATTAACCCTTGCCCTGGACTGTAACAGTCCACTGTTTTCTCCCAGCTCTGACATGCACAAGAGAGAAGTTTAAGTTCAAATTGATTTTTGAAGAATTGCTACTTGTCATTCTCTCTTTTTATCCCCCATAAAAAGCAATCTCTCTCTCTCTCTGTGTTTTTTCTTTTGATAAACATAAAAAAGTAAACATGTAATGGGCTAATTTTGGTGAAAATTGCAATTATTGATGCATCATTTCAAAAGTTCAACTTCCCCAAGTCAAAGCTCTAAGCTATGGTCACTTTTTTTTTTGGAGATGAAATGCATCCATGGAGTTGGCAATATTATCATCACAGCCTGTTGCCCATAAATTTGGTTTCTGCAGAAGGTGGCTATTCTTTAAGGCAGTAGTCACAAACATGGAAAGCACTATGAAAAGTGAGTATAAATGTGTAAGCAACATGAAAAGTGTGAATCAATGCGACCACTGCAAAAGTGTTATGCTGTAAAAGAACATCAAATGTATGCCAGAGCAACAGATCTTTGTTTCAAATGCAAACACAATTGCCACTTTATTAAGCAGCAGAACATCAGAACGTAACTCAAATGTGAGCACAGACAAAAATACACACTACATATGCAAAAAAATAAGTAATGGAATGTTTGGCTTAATATACCTGCAACTGCAAAGTGTGAAGAAGAAAATTCTTCACAATCTCCATTTCTCCATTAAGCAAAAAAGCAAGTGCGGATGGAACAAAATCACGAATGAAGACTTGGTCATAATTCAACGGTTGCCTGTCGGCAGGATCATTAGCAGCGACAGTCCCTACTGGATTCCCACAGTAATTCACAATGGTGCCTCGAAGCAACTGCCACGCTTCCTTCTCGATCTTAGACACCTCTCTCTCAACAACCTTAGGAGTTGTGCTCTCATTCAAACCCTTGAAGAAGTTTGTATTTACTTCGGATCCATTAATCTCCACCCTATTACTAGATGTTTCCTCTTTTCCTCCTTTAGCTGCATCACTTTCTGTTTCAATCTTTTCTATCACTAAAGGCTTCACATTCAACCCTCCTTGAATGTAAATACTCTCAAATCCTTTAGAATTAACATGACCCTCTACCGAAGTCGAATGGTTCCTAATGTCTGACGCTACTTTGGGAATTACTAAAACACCCCTTGAACTACTACCCTTATCGACAAGAAAACCTGAACTAAAACCCCTAGCATGACCCCAATTCCAATCGCAGACATTAAAACCTCTGCGATCCAGATTAACTATACATTTATGACCCGTATCTTGTGACCAACTACGGTTATTACAGCAGTGGAATTCATGATTATATACCGATTTCGGGTGTGATTTCGACAAATTGGTATGAATGACTGAATTATTATTAGATCTTGAGAGAGAAACCCCTAAATGTGAAAAACTTCTGTAACTAATTATGATTCTGCAACAGGGTTTCATTGTCGAGATACCAATACAACTACTACTGTTCATCTTTTATTTTTATTATTATTTATATCTATATATAAATGTAGAGTGTAATTAAATTTCTGCTAGCTTGAAAAAAAATGAAAAACAGAGTATTTATTAAATATAGATAATGACTAAAAAAACAAAAAAACGGAAAATTAAGATATAATTAAGAAAAAAGAACTGAAATTTGAAAAGTTTGTTACTTACAGTTAGAAGAGACGTTGAAGAAAAGCTGTGTGTGCGCGTGTGAGAGAGAGAGAGAGAGAGAGACCGCGTTTGGAATGATAGATTTTGGAGGGGGAACCCCAGCTGGATTTATATAGAGGAGTTGAAGGAAATTCCCACTTCCTGAGTGCGGGGCCTACGTGGTATGTTATTACAATAATATCCCTGCTCGTGCTTCTGGATCTTTTAGATGATGTTACACGAATAGCCTTCGCATTTTTCCAAAATGTCATGAGTTGTAGTCATCTCGTGGTGACATGTAGCCCCACCAATGGATGGATTTAATTTTTATATGTAAGAGCTATCTTAGAAATATGTTTTGGCCGGAAGAAAAGGGTAATTTACATGGTAATTAATGGATTTTTCATTGAAAATGTTAAAATATTATGTATTATCAATTCATAAATGTGATTGTATCATCATCAATGTGAAAACAAAATATTCATGTTTTTTTTTTATATATAGCTAGGCATCAATCTTATTTTGTTTTTATAACTGATTTTATTTTTCTTGAAACAATGAAATTATAAATTTTATTGTATTGTTTTTTAATTATTTTTTATTTTAAAAAATATTTATTATTATAATTACAGGAATACAAGAGCTGTAATAAATTATTTTTACGAGGTTTGAGTGTGAAAATAAATCATGAAACTTTAGGTGAGAAAAAAGTTAAGGCTGTGTTTAGTAAAAAAACATGAGAGGGGGAGGAAAGTGGGTGGAAAGAATGAAGCGGGGAATGGGACGGATAAAGGGCAGCTTAGGTGGTGCAAGAAGTATACTATTCAAATTTTTGGTTTTGGATAAAGGGTAAGATGGTCTTACGGGTAACGTGGTTTGCTTTTGACAAGGGACCACAAAGGTCGGTTCCGGACGCAGTCAAGAAAACGTGCAGAAATCAAGAAACGTCAGGCTTTGTCTTTTTACACACACACACACACACACACAAAAAATAGTGTAAGAGGAAAAGAAAAGAAACAAAAAAGATATATTGATTCTGGCAGAAAAATTGCTTTTATGGCTAAAATTTTCCGGAGAAAAGAACATCGCGATATTTTTAAAAGTCAGAATTTTTTTTTTTGTTAAAAAAAAGTTTTGAACTTTCTCATTTATAAGCGTTTTATCAATCATTTGTGCGCAGAATTTGGCATGTCAATTTTGTTTTTTAACGCATCAAATCTGTTGTGTTTAAAATTAAATATAATTTTATGAAATTAGTTTCGTGAAATAATGTTGTGATATTATGTTAAGTAATTCAAAAAATAAAAAAAGGTTAGAGTTTTGTCAATTTTGTTTTTTAACGTATCAAATCTGTTGTGTTTAAAATTAAATCTAATTTTATGAAATTAGTTTTGTGAAATTATGTTGTGATCATGTTAAGTAATTCAAAAAAAAAAAGGTTAGAGTTTTATCAACACTGCATGATGTGATTATAAATAATTTTAAAAAATAGATTTAATCTTAATATAAAAAAATTATATATGGGCTAAACTAAAAAAAAATAATTTTAAATATTTTTTATGTACCAATATTAAAATTAAAATTAAAAAAATATATTATTTCAATATATTTCTAAATAAAAATTATTTGACAAATGATCAATACTACAATATTAAACACAACCTAAAAGTATTCAAGAATCCAACTAAGCTAAAACATATTTGAATATCTGATTTAACATTGTTTGGTATGGGGTTAAAAAAACAACTATCTAAAGTACCTGGACTTGCTATTAGTACCTGATTCAGTTTAGACATTGTTTGGTAAGTGGTTATAGTTTGATTTTTAAATTTGTTTTCTCATTAAGTATTTATCTGCACATTACTTGATTTTCTTGTTATTTGATATGTGAATAGCTTCGGTTATTAAACGAAATCCAAACATAACAAGGCCTAGATTATTCTTAGAAATGTTGCTAACCCGTTTGAATCAAGGTAGAAGGGAGTAGACATTGGAATTGAGATTAGTTGCTGCTCTTCCTTGCTGGGTCTCGTTCTTTCAGGAGAAGGTCTGTGTCGGGGCGAGGTCCTTTACAGTGGACCTGAAGCTCGAGCTTGGATTAGATCCACCACGTCAGGCGGCGGCCATGGATCCAGATGCCTCTGGGGTCAGTAGTCGACGGACCTCAGGGTCGGGGTGGGACTGGGAAAGGGACGTGACAATACTCCGACGTCCCAAGACTGGATAACAACCCCAGAATAAATTGAAATCAATAAAAATCTAAACAGATTGACATTTGTTTTTGTTAGTAAAAATGGCCTTGTTACTTGATTCTAGCTATGACATTCTCCAGCTTTCACATCGGAGAGTGAGTAAATAACTAAAAGAATGCGTGCTCATCCACCAAGTAGCGAATCACAGTGGCATGAGGGACTTGGACTCCATTCTCAAGAAATAGTTAGTTTAGTTGGTGCATGGCGTTTTAGCTAGCTGGGCTGGCTTTCCATGATGGATCGCCCTAATGTGTAATTGCTGGCACACAAGCAGTTTGCTTGAAATATACAACGGAGCAGCTGGGAAATCAACACATGCTCAAGGGAACCCATTGCAAAGCTTCAGACTTGGTAAATTATACAATACAGGTACAGTAGTGATCTCACCCTGAGAATATAAAACAAATCCTGGCAGTCGACGGGAGGTGCTCGAATTCATTTCTCGAAGCATTGAGAAATTTTATATCCCAGTATTTAGTAAAACCTGCAACAGATTAGATCAATTTCTTTTCTAAAAAAAGAGGTTTTCTGCTAGCAATTTCACTGTATCCGAAGGTGATTAACCCACTTCTTAAGAAAGGAAAAGAAAATGATTATTTTTTTCCAGTATTAGCTCATGTTCATCATTGTTGGGGTGTGGCCCAATTCTCTGATAATTTTTATATTCTCCACCTGTCTTCTCCAGATTTGTGAAATGCCTTGGGCCCAATCCAGGTGAAAACTAAAGGAGAAATTGCGGGAAAAAATTGGTACATTTGTTTTTACTCTCTGGAGTTTTGAGTTCGTACTGGAATCGACTCGTATCAAATAAGCCTGCCAGCACTACCCAGTATCATGAACCCATGTAGAAGGAAGATTAGGCCTTTGGAGTTTATATGTAGAGAAATATGGGCTCATGAAACAGAAGTTGTCAACTTTGATTAGGCCCATATACACTGGCAGAGAAAATTACAGGCCCATATATAAATGAACACACCGCACCTTTTGAGACTATACTGGTTTAATAAAGCAACTCGTATTTTAAGGTAAACTAAATCCACATGTTTCGTCAAAAGCTAAAATCAACACTGATCACTCCACCAATTCTTTTCAAAATTATCAAGTCAAACTTCTTCATGTTGAATTCAACGTTTTCGATGGCGTCAGCAATGATCAACTTCTTCCCTGGATGCATGATGCCAGTTGAATAATTTTTAATCTATCAAATTCAGGAGGCTGGCCCGTGATTATTTTTTTTTTTAGTATAATGTAAAACTAATTATCATTCGTTTAGTTATAACAACCACGTTTGTTAATTCTAACTAATATAAAATCTTCAACTCTCAGATGGGAAAAGGAGTAAATAATTGAAGAAAGCTTGCCCATTCCATTCACCAAGCAGTAAGTTACAGTGGCATAGGGACTTAATATAAAAAAAAAAAAAAGTTGAAATTTTTTTATTATTTTTATTTCAAATTAATTTTTTTATGTTTTCAAATTCTTTTTATATTAAAAATAATTATATATATATATAATTTTAATATATTTTCAAACAAAATATCCCAAGAAATAATTACTACCCTATTCTTAAATTATCTATAGTGATGTGGGTGTAGAGTGTCGGCTGACTTAACCTTTCTTGCAACTAGATCACTTGTTCAAGACAGCCCAGTCCGCGTTGTAGAGAAATCTTAAATCGTAGGATCCGTTTACACATGTTATCCTTGTTTATCACAAGATATTGGCCTCGGAAGGCGACAGCCAAAATTTTGGCCAAGTTTCTTTATAGTTTGAAGTGTTTTAGCTGCCACGAGCTTTTAAATAATTTGCAAGAAATGAAAATTTTTATGCGAACCCGGCCTTTGGAATAAAGCAATTTTAATTGTTTTTTTCCTATGGATTCCACTGTTTATAATTGAGTAATTGACGAGAAATTAAATCAAGACAGCTTAATAGACTAGTTTTAAGTGAATGCTATATTGTGAGTTAGATTAAAAATAAATAGATGTAACAAAAAAATTAGGTCATAAAAAATTATTTTATATTATTATTAAACTTGATCTAGCGGATCAACCTTGATATTTTTATATCTGATTTATTGTTTAACTCGGGTTTAACATTAAACTGTGTGAGAGTTGAATCAATATATCAACTCAATTAACTTAACCAGTTCAAAAACAACCTAGTCAATCAAGAAAAAATATAATGATGAAATTGAAAAAAAAATATGATGGAATTGACAAAAATACCTCTTGACCCACTTATTGTCTAACTCGACTTTAAAATTAAATTATGTGAGAGTTGTTTCAATGTAACCTTATCAACTTGATCGGTTAAAAAATAACTTGACTGGCCAATAAAAATGTTTGAGAATGAAATTGAGGAAAAAACGATACAAATGATAGGAAAAAAACCTCTTGAATTGATTTTTTTATCTAATTTGAGTTTTAAATTAAATAATATAGGAATTACTGGGATATGATGTAATTGACTTGACTACTCCAAAGTAACCTAAATGATTATTTAAAAAAATTAAGAAAAAAAAGGTTGAATTGAGAAAAAGGATGCATCATTATTCAAATGATCATTGACACTCCATCATGCTTTTAAGGTTTTTTGTTGTTTTATAAGGTAATAAGTATGTGTGATAATATCTTAAATTGAAATGGTTATATATATATATATCAAACACAATACCATGCCCCTCGATCGACCCATGGAAACTCTTATTGAAATTGAAATTTATGTCTTAATTTATTTATATTTTTTTTCTTATTCTTCCCATGTAAACATGATTTTGACACTAATAGATATCGATAGCTTGCAAGTTATAACTTTCTTCTGGCATCATGTTTCTCATACCAAACCCTTTCGGTGCCAAACCATATAACAACACCCTCACTTTCGAACATTGCTGAATATATATATGAATACTTAAAACCTAACCAAGGAGCTGGCATTGTTAACATTTCCAAACCTTTCTCCTTTACTATGCTTATAATTAAACGTTAGGAACCCAGAACATCAACAACCGCGTCACCAAGTTATCTGTACAGAGAGACGAGTGAAGGATGGTGGAAAAGTTTCAGATTGTGGCTGATATATCGCAGTAGCAAGTACAATCGCCGTATCAATGCCGTAAGCATTATTAGCAAGCAAGCAAATATATTGCTCATTTCGTCCGTTACATGGCATTGTTCTTCACATTGTTCAAAAAGAACTCTGGGTCAAGAACATGTAACATGCTGGTTTAAACTGGCGAAGCACGCCATTAATTCTCACTTATCTATCAAATCAGTGTCAAATATATTAGAAATATTTTTTAGAAAATAAAAAATATTACTTTTAAAAAACAATTACTATTATATTTTTAAATACTATCTTTTAGACTCACACACATCTATCTAAAAAGATTTTAAAAACACTAACCCTTTTCTGATGTTACCTATTGTATTGATATAAATCCATAAAAATTACCAATGAAGAAATTCTTGTTCTAACTCCATCTTGGCGTTATTCATGGATGCTATTAAGAAGCGCTGATTTATATTAATCTCGCTTTCATAAGCATGCTGGTGGGGGTGACCATACTGGAAACAGTAAACAATACAAATGACTCTGGGTTTTTCAGCCCTTCTGTTTTTATTTTATCTGTGTCTTTTTTGTACCTTGGCCTTTTGCCTCTTATTGACCTCGTTTTTCATTTTGTAAAGATCACATTTAACAATATCCTATGAAGAATTAAACCTCCTAACTTTTCCATTTACGATTCACAAAAATATTACAAAGTGATAAAACTTTGGAGTAAATTATCATCAATCTCATATAAACAACCGCGATTATTCCAAGACTTTCCAGCATCCTTCCATAACTAGCAATCACAGAATAAAAAAATTTGTTTTTACTTTGTATGGAACGTACGTAAAAGGTCCATACATACGTGATAAGGCCTAGGATTCAAACACACACAAAAATTGCTCGATGTAAGAAGCTGTTTCCTAGCGTGAAAAAGAAATAAAAACAAAAGGAAGACACCAAAATAATGTGATCGTACATGAAAAGACTTCTTTTGTATTTAGTCTAAAATAACCCCACCAAAGATATATACAAATCCATACTATTATCTATATAGAAAAAGTTTCTCATCAAATTGGCCACCGATGGATAACCATGATTAATCAGAACATACGTTCCTACTTAAAGTGGAAGGCCAGAAGAATCATTTACTTAATTTGTTACGGGCTGGGAAGCTCTTCTGTTCATTTCTGTTCCTGATCCTGAAATTGAAAGAGATTACCAGTAACTCTTGTTAGCCACTCGTTAACTTGTGGCTGTGGAGCTAAGCTCTTGGTAGCCTCAAATAAGCTGCATAGCGACTTAGCTTTCACATGAAAGCCTTCACGGAAGTGCCGAGGGAGAAAGAAAAGGAAGTGATTTTTTGGAGACGCTGTTGTACTTGAAATAGTAATAAAGAAAAGGGTTGCAGTGCAGAAGATATTTCTTTTGATTCAAAATGTGCCATTCGGGAAAGTGGAAACCATTTTGATGTGTGTGTCTAGGATTCGATGGCCTTGCAATCTCGTGAGAGATCGAGCATGTGGGCTCGTCTCTTACATTTGCTATTACAGGAAAAAAAGAAATTAATTAAGCACCCATCTAAGAGGAAAACGAGAACGAGGAGAAGTTCCTTTACAATTTGAGGCGTGTTACTGGGAATTATCAAGGAAAAATAGCTGTCAAGGTCACATCTCATGTTTTTTCACTTTAATTATTAAGTTAATCATTATACACATCGACAATTGCCAAATGCGAAAGTTTGTTAAATATTCAATGATGCCAAATTAATTACACATCTTCGAAATTAAAGCCTAATAAATATATAAACAATAAAAATAATAATGCTTGGTTCAGTATCGATATTTATATATACTTGTAAAAAATTTAATCATTTAAATTAAGTAGAAAAAATGTATCTCTTTAATCAAGAATCCTTTTCTTTCTTCATGCACTTCTTTTTTGTTTTAACAAAAAATATATTTTTTATCATAAACATTGTTTTTTAAATAAAAACTTATAAAATAAGTGTCAATTAAAAACATAAAAAATCATGACTCTGTGCTACGTGATATAAGAAAAATAATTAATCTAAAACATTATGTCAGAAAATTATAATAAAAGATAATAAAAATAGATATTTTATTCTTATTTGATATTCATGATCATGTTTTTAAAAAATATTTACATGTGAAGTTAATAAATAATTAATAATTCACATGGTAATTGTTAATATTCTCATAAAAAGCTATAATCATATTTGAAAAGATAAAAAATAAGTTTTTTAAATATGATTTTACTTATTTTATTATAGTGAGGTTTGTTTAAAATAAAAATAATAATTTTAAAAAATAAAAGGCAATATAAAATAAACGTTTATCTCTAGGTACAATGACTTGCCTATTAAATAGAAAACATGTCATCAATCCTAATTTTTTTAACAATACAAACGAGGTATGGTTTGTTGATTAAAATTTTTAAAATTTTAACAATTTTTAGTAGTTAGAAGGTCAGTGTTTGAATTTTTTGACCCTAAAAAAATCATTATTTACTTGTTTTTACCTATTAAAACCCAAGAAAGTTACGAGATATTCTGAGTAAATTCATATTTAACCCCAAAACTCTCTCTTAATTATTAGTACAACAACCTGAAATTAAATTGAATAAAATAATTTTTTTTAGCTTTAAACTATTTTTTCTGGTAAGATGAAAGTCTTAAACCTCCTCCATGAAAATTCTTTTTGCAAGACAAATCTATTGTAACCCGGAGTGTTTTTTTTTATTTATTTTTATCATTGATTTTAAAATTTTTTGCAACTGTCATCTTAAATTTATTTCATAAATTATTCTTTAATTTAGTTTTAGAATTTTCTCTGACACTTTGTCTTGTATGTGTGAGTTTATGTTAAAAAAATAAATTCTAATACATAAAACGATGTTAAAAGAAAAAACAATTGATGAGAAAAATAAAATAACACTCTCTCTTGCACAATGTCATGTACATTGATTTATCTGTAGCGGCACAATGAAGGGCATGCTTTAGGTTTTTATAAGCTGGAATGCCCCTCCAAACCAACGCCCAAGGGAACTGCTTGACAAAGTCAGAGCCTGGGACCCATCATCCAAGATCAGATGCCCACGTGGGGTAACCCAAGGCCCCACTTTTTGACTGAGAAGTCTTCGTACTCAGAGGGCCCCAGTGCAACAAAGAAAACTTCGACCCCTTGAAAGGAAAATCAACGCGGCGGAAAGACAAGTCTTTCGTATAGCTATTGGTGGAGTCCAGTTGTACAATCTTCTTCTCCCTGGCTCATGCTGCCATACGTGTACACGTTAATCAACACACACCCTATGGTCGTATATCATACATGTACATATACGGCGGAGAATTATGTTATATGATATTGTTTGGATTTATTTATTATTACTAGAAACCTTGAATACCAGGTAAAATCCAGATTTAGATGGCTAGTTAAACGCCAAATTGCTTACATCACAATGATCAATAAATGTCATTCAACCACGATAAGGTACTTGGAAGTTAACCTGGTTCATATGTATTTATTCAATTTCTAATTTTTCTAAATAAGAAAAAAAAAATATAATGAATCTTAATTCGGTGATGCTCATTAAAAAATTTAAAGTTTGTTTACACTCCGGCCCATTATTTGTAAAAAAAAAAATTGTTAATTTGAAATTATGATGCGAAGAAAAAAAATCACTTACCCTTAAAATCAACATACATGCTCCTGGGCAAATCCTGAACCATCAAACTTTAGAAAGTGCAGGTTCCATGCATGGAATGCTCTCCAAGTAAGAGAATTCAATGGTTGCGGTCCTCAGTGCTTCAGTCCAGGAAGGTTAGCCTTAGGCCCAACCAGCTTGGCGGTGGTTTTCTGATTTTTAACACGTGGCAGGTCCGTAACAGCTCGTTCCCCTGGGGACCATTTCGATGGCTTCTCTTATAGGCACGCGCCTTCAAAGATTCCCCGCCGCCATGCACCTCTCTCTACCCTGTTCTAAAGAATCACGTGGAGGGGAACATCTTTTACCCTCCCGCACGTGCGACCTCTCCTTTAAAGTTTTAAACTTATCAAAAGTTTGAATTGTTGTTCCTCAAAACAAGGGCGAGTTTGTCATGTCAGCAAATGAACATCTTTACAAATTTGCCTTTTTCCAATTAAAAATAAAATAGACTTCTAGCTCAATATACATTGAACAATCAATGCCATCGGGGATCAGTGTAATGGGTCTTTCCCGAACTCACTAATTGAATGGTTGATTTTTTTTTATAAATTAATTTTGATAAATCTTTATTGTCTATAATGTTCGAAACTCAAACAAGGTTGCAGCAGTTTTTTTTTTTTTTAATTTTGATATAAATAGCTTATCTTTATTGGATATAAAAGCTCGACCGAGTTGTATGCAAAAGCAAGTGAAAAGAAAAGATTAACGGAAGACGGAAAAAATGAGGATATCTCGAGTCCTAACTTCTAACTCTGCTCTTTCTACCTATTAAAAGAAATACCAAGAAGAGGAGAGAGCGGGAGAGGATGGTGGAATCATGTTTTGCTGGGTGGGTTATGTTAATGTTTGTTTTTGTGTTAATGGTTATTTTGTAAAATGTTTTTTATTTTAAAAATATATGAAAATAATTTTTTATTTATTTTTGACAGTAATATGTAAAAATAATTCAAAAACAAAAAAAATTCAAAGCCAAACAAATTAAAATGATATAAAACATTATTTTTTCCGGAAAAACAAACAATTACGTGGGAATTAAATCACTAAGAGATCATGTCCGGTTAAATGGGCTCTAAGCCTCTAAGCGCTTTGTCCGTACGATGACAAGCAAACAAGAAACGGGGGTTTGGAATAGTACTATGGGAACGTTTGGTACTGCGTTTGTACCTGCGTTTCCTCCAAATTTGAATTTTTTTTTTTTTTTTGCTAAAATTGAGTGCGGTTTGTACTTTTTGGATCGTTTTGATGTGCTGATGTCAAAAATGATTTTTAAAAAATAAAAAAACACCATTGGCATGCATTTCGGCACGAAAAGCTATTTGAAAAGCATCCGCAACCACACTGCCAAACACGCTCTATGTACTAGCTAGGGTGGGGGGCCTGGGGGCTTTGATCATTAAAATGATAAGGTCGTTTTTATTTATTTTAAAAATAATTAATTATGAAACTACTTCCTTACGGCCAACTTATATATTTTAACCCACAAGAAAATGAACCCAACAACGCCACGTCTCGAAAGATTATTGCAACTTCACTTCTTGTAATCTAGAAACTATGGAATTTAATCTTGATTCAGGCCCCGTGGCCAAGGTTTCAAGAAGTATCATATAAATGATAACTGATAAAATAATGACATCTAAAAGTAAAGATGGTGGAGCCAATCACGCACCTCTCTATAGTCTATACTATAAAATTGTCTAAAATCATGCTTCTATAATGCAATCGATGGAAAAAAAATTTATATTATATAGTTGTTTAGCAGATAACAATTCACTCCAAAACAAAAGAAGAAAGAACATATCTGAATTCTGAACTCTCTTTTCTTACCGCGCTTTTAAAAACCAAGAAAAGGTGGAAAAAAAAGGAGAGTTGAAAGTTAATGTTAAAGAATAAGATTAAGAAAGCCTCAAATTACAAATTTCCCACCAAAAAAAGAGAGAGAAATACAAACCAAATAATCCACAATTAGACCCTCTTCGGCTCTTTCTATCACAAATTCTATAAGTATCATTGATTATTCTATAGATGATTTTTTTCTCTAGCTAGCTATACTAGCCCCCATGATCTTGTATTTCTCTGCATTTTATTTTCCCTTTTCACAAGTTGTTTAGCTGCTGCTGTAAGGACCAAATATCCTCAAGATTCCACATATTGTCCGATGTGTCCCCACTGTCCATTGGCCATTGATTGTTGCTGTGCTCCATGGCTTGGAAATCTAACCCGTGGTTAAAAAAACCATGTGGACTAATCATGGACTCCGAGTAGCCAACTTGGCCGGCTTGGAAATAATCCGGGTTGGTGTTACGATTAACCGGGATATTGTAATAATCAGTAGTCAAGTCCGAGACAGGCGAAACTTGAGTAGCAAACGAGTCCGATGAGGCAGCAGTGCTAGAATTCTCCGGGGTGTAACTTTGTGTGACATGTGAGACACCAAAGTCATTGCCGTAGATCCCATGTGGTGCCATGACCAGGTTCCCGGTGCCCACGTCACTATTGCTGATTGGGTGCTGATTGGTGGCAGGAGCAGAGACGGTGGCAGCCGGGGAAGCCGACGTGGCAGTGCTGGTGCTGCTGGTGTTGGTGGCAGTACTGGCAGCTGCCGCAGCTTGAATTCTTTCAATTAACCTAGGCATCCATAGGTATCTCATGGTGTCCTTGAATTGCTTGCTATTTACGTCGCATTTAAGCTGCTTTGCGTGCTTTTGTACTCGGGTTCTCCAATAGTTCTTGATTTCGTTGTCGGTTCTCCCTGGCAAGTGTTGTGCAATTTTAGACCATCTGCAAATTGTTCAAAATTAAATAGCAATGCTATTATTACTTGTTACGGCTAAAATTAAAAGTAATTAATAAAAGCAAAAACATTCTTGTAATCAAATGACATTTGCTAATTAGTATAATTAGAGCGTGTGTGGTTAGGATTGCATACCGATTGCCCCATCGAGAATGAAGTTCAAGGATCATGAGTTGTTCTTCAAGAGTAATGTTTCCACGTCGAACATCAGGCCTTAGATAGTTGAGCCATCTTAATCTGCAACTCTTTCCAGTTCGTTTGAGACCTGTTTCATCGAGTTGGGTTTTGGTAAAGTTATTAAGAGAACAAATTAATAATTGGAAAAGAAAACGGAGCATTTTCGCTCTATACTAGTACTACTTTTTATAGTTGATGTGCTTTTTCACAAACTTTTCGATTAAGTTGTCTTGATATAACGCTGTACGGCTGTAAAGAACAATCATCTATCGCAATATTATCTCATTCTTGTAAGAATAATTCACATCATCAAATTCCCACATAGGAACCTAGCTACGAAGTTCTCATCAACGAGAAATATATATATTGAAAGGAAAGTTTTAAGATTTTGGCCCTTTTATTTGAAGTATACAAGGAAGACCCATTGAAGATTATGAAGGTAAATAGAAACATGACAAAAACAAATTGAGACATGTTGATCAGGTTGTTCTTTGGCTCTTTGCCGTCTATATATTGGAGTTATTGATATTTTGATTGGAAAGGGGTGTTAGAGAGAGAGAGAGACGGAGAGAAACCTATAGTTTACCTGCACAACGAGCCAGAGAATTCCAGCGTCCCTCGCCGTGAGTAGCAATGTAATTGATAAGCTTGAAGTCTTCTTCAACAGTCCATGGACCTCTTCTTAAGTCACCCATCATCTCCTCATCGCTTTGTGTGGTGGAGGAGGAGCTGTTGCTGTTGCCTTTAACATCCATCATCAACATGTATTTCCCTTAATTGGAGAAACTGATTGATTGAAAGAAAGAAAGGTTTACTTTAGAGAGGATTTTTAGAGAGAAAGAGAGAGAGTTGGATTATTCAGGAAGGCAGAGAAGGTGGGGGGTTTTATAGATGTATAGATGGGTTTGAAATTATTAGAGAAATAGTTAGAGAAGAGAGCAAGCCGCAATTTGGAACTCATGGGGTGTTTGAATTAACTAATGCTATATTTAATTACCACTTTAGCTTGCTAGTTTAATTATGGCAGTGAGTGCCCATGCGGCTTTGAAGTTTGACCCTTTGACTTTGCTGCCCTCTTTCTTTTTCCATGCCTGAGTTTTTTTTTCCAACAATCATCCAAACTAAGATGTAAAATATAAATTATATTAATTTTGATACGATAACAAAATTAGTATATGTGATTTAAGTTAAGCTGATGATATATTTAAATGTTTATATATTTAAAAATTAAAGTCTTGCTACATTTTTCTCTCTTTCTCAAATTTTGAAAATATTGGGGCTTATCCTCTCCAAACAACTCTCCAAACAAGAGCAATCTCTATTTTTCATTGATTCATTATAGTAATAATTATTTTTTAAAGTATTTTTTGTTTGGAAATATATTGAAATAATATTTTTTTAATTCTTAAAATTTATTTTTTTATACCAACATATCCTAATTAAAATAAAAAAATATTAATTTAAAACAAAAACAATTAAATTTTTTTATTTACTATATCATAATCATAAGTACAGTTTCAAAATAAATTATGACAGTAAAAGTAGAAATTAAGTATAATTCTTTATATTTTTAAAATCAAAAGAGTGATGATTATAATTAGTATAACGAGGTGCTCGAACCTTTTCTAAGAACTATACACATAACAATACAATAACTATTCAACAAGAAATCTTTAGTTTTCTTCAAAAATCTAAAAAAATGTTTTGGGAAAATATCCCATAAAATAAAAGGCTATATAATGAAACTTGTTGTAAAGTATGGTAAATAACAAGTTTTCAATAGAATAAAAATTTTAAAACGAAACTTGTTGGTCTAATAAAAATATCATAAATTTATTATTATTTATCTTCCAAAAATAAACGTATGCATGCATTTCTTTAAATATGATTCATAATTATGCTGAATTAGTGTTAATTTGGCATGCTATGATGCCCCTTTTGTGGAGAAAAAGGATTTAAAATCTCTTAATATTGAAGCGAATTTTATTTATAATCGCATGGAGCAGCGTAGAAGAATCCATAAAGTCATCCTGGACTGGTTTAAAACCGAGACTTAGTTATTGTTGTTGCTGTGTAGACGTCATCCTGTATATTTCATTGCTAGAAGCCATTCAATTACATTTTAACTGAAAATGAAAAAGAAATGGGACTCTGTTGTTCAAATCAATGTCTTCACTGCCTTAGAAGCGTCTTTATCGCCATTTATTATCACCATTTATTGTTTATTTTGTTTCTACTCGTTTATCTTGCTTTGAATTAGGATAGCCCCAACCTAGCTAGCTATATATTGCCTTTCTGACAACACACACTCTGCTTTGAGATTTAATTTTGGAATAATTACAATATATTTAAATTCTGAACGTAATTTTATCTTTTCGTTTTACTTTGAGAAAGTATGCTTTATATATGCTCTAAATTAAATAAAATTTTAAAAAAAAAAATTTCCCTCATGTAAAATACATAAAAGCACACTCACACTGAACACTTTCTCTCCTGTGTGGCTTTATCTCTCTTGGGATTTACAATTCAACCCTAAAAACTAGAAATACCAAGCTATTGCATCTTATTTTTTCTGGTAAGGTACCCCTCGCACGTGCATATTAAAGAACTTTGACACAATATATTGATTTTCCATGATGGAAGCATAATGTGGATTGATACACGTTTAGGGTGTTTCTGGGATAGAAATTTAGTGAGATGTGTTTTGTTTTTTTTTCAAGAACCCACAAAAGAAAAGGCAAGGAAAAATATGTAACATGTGCTCTTGATGCTGACTTTTTGTGCATTAAATGAATTGTATTTAAAAAAAATAAAAAAAACCAACCACCACACTCAACCACACCACCTTTCTAGACACCCTTTTAAACTCTACAATTTTTAGGCTACCCGCAGTGTCTCTAGGATTGTGGTTTTACCAAAAAAATTACCAAATTGGAGTAATCTGGGTTCTAGATTTGAGATTGTTTTAAATTACCCGCAGAGTTTTTTTTTTTTCAAATCGTGCTTACTTGTGTTTATATATATATATATAGTGTCGCAAATCTTTGGATAGTCTTTTAGTTTTATTATGAATCCTTCTTCTTTTTTTCCTGGGGTAGATTACGATGTGGTTGAGTTTTGTTTTCTACCTACGCTAGGTTTTAGTCACGAATTTTAACTGGATTACTAAGTTATTTTGAGTCAATCTAATATTATTGGATAATCTAATATAATATGAAATGAAAATTATTTAGTATTTATGAAAGTAAATTAGTTAAGAATTTAACTAAGATTGTGTTTGGTTCAGATTTGCAATTTGAAAATTAATTGCTAAGCCATTAAATATCAAAAACTAAAGTTTTGATGAGGTGAAAATGGTTAAATGATGATGTTATTTTTTTAAAAAAATATTATATTAAGTATAATTAAAAATTAGTAAATAAAGTGCATTGTTGGGACCTGACGATGATGTGAAAGGAAAAATCTTGGATGGTACGGAGAAAGAAAGAAAATTGCAACAAGATAAAAATCAAGGTTTAATACCTCATCAATCTTTTCCCCCCACATTAACATTGAACCTGTGTCGTAGGAGTTTATATCAAGATTATTTCATAATTTTAAGAGTTTATTCAAGAGTATAGTAGATTTAATATTTTAAAATATTTTTTTTGTTTAAAAATATATTAAAATAATATAATTTTTATTTTATAAAATTTATTTTTGATATTAGAATATCAAAATGATAAAAAAACATTAAAAAATTATATTTTTTTTAAATTTTAAATAACTAATATTTTGACGCATTGTAAAAAACTCTTAAATATATATATATATATATATATATATATAAAATATTTGTTGATACTTGTTTCTCTAATCTTCAAATGAAAAACAAAAGTTGAAATAGAAGAGGGGAAAGTAATGTTCTTCTTTTAATGTTCAATTCATCAAACACGGTGCCACCACTCATGTAACACAATCTATTAAAAAAATACGTTAAAATTATGTATTTATATATATACATACAAGGATTTATGATGAATATATTACAAAAAAATAGCCATTGAAACATTATCATCCTAAATTAATATTTACCACTTAATTTTTTTAATAACATACATCTTTATCCCTTAATTAAATTTTATCCACTTAATAATAATAGATCGAGTCGTTCATTTATTAGATTTGGCAATTATTTAATCAATATCGTCGTAATTTTTTAGCAAAGTTCTTGTGATAAATATATATATCAATCACAAAATGTTTCGTACTTTATACACGTCTAAACACATGCATTTAACATTACCGTCCATATTAATTTATTATTTAAAATGCAAATACAATAAATGAAATATATTTATCGCAAGGTTCGTGGTAATTGGTACATGTATATATCTAAAGATAGATAGAAAATTTGATTCTCTCAGATCAAACCCACCGAAACAACCCGTGAACACCCCCGGCCTTTTCATTTTTGTAAATGTACAAATTTTGAACTATGTCGGTACTGTCGTGGCCAGGAACAAATTTGCAACACCACATCGCCATACCGTAAAACCATCACACAAGATGAGAAACACAAAAGCAAAATCTCCATGAAAATCTTAGCATCGACGGAGCACGCAAATGACGATTTAATTATAACTTTTCTAGCCTTAATCGTTGCATGCTTCTTTGTCAAAAACTTCTAGTTTTTTTCTTTCTTATCTGTATAACTTGAGAAATTACTCGTTCT
>Ga0325405_1001224_pt1 | contig 25788 bp, 11 predicted proteins | sample PopdelMetagenome_21_FD_205663 | JGI IMG/M metagenome (GOLD analysis project Ga0325405, IMG submission 205663) | Populus deltoides microbial communities from Bellville, Georgia, United States - Xylem-Control-R2 | ecosystem: Host-associated > Plants > Phyllosphere > Stem > Wood/Secondary xylem...
AATGCTGAAATTATACTGATGAGAGAATATTTTCCTGACGTGTCATTCTTCAATCTTAAGAAAAGCATCGATGTGCTGCGATTAGGAAAGAGTTTACTCCATGGATGCTTCCTTTATTGAACACTTTTATTCCCGAGGAAGAAACACAATTAGACATAATATAGGAATTGCCCGACCTTCAAGAACAATTACCCCAAGCCACCATCCTTTAGGTGGTACACCAGACCATCCTAAACATAACAAATGATTGAAAATGTTAGCGAAACACGTATATTGCTAGAGAAGCTAATCCAAGAAGGGTGTTGAATTACCAATCATGTTGTTATAGGACTTTGTTATTCTATTTTCTAGCATGTTTTTCATGTATTGGGATCACATCTTATCCTTTTAATGAAATATGTCTTTTATTTATCTCTTTATTGTTTTGAAGTCAATAGATGTTTAGCATTTTATTGTTGACTACGATATTTTGATCAAACTCCAACATGCAAAGTTAAGGCTAATTAATCTTGAAAAATTAAAAGAGTTTTGATGGTAGAAATGATTTGATGTTTGTTAAAATGGCACTGAGTGACCAAAATATTTTTGAACTCGTATACAAAATTGAACCACACATCATGAAACTAAGTTTTAACAGTATGCATAATGATATGTAGTAGATTTGATAGTTATGGACTTGCAAATCATGTTTCTTTACAAATCCAAATCATTACACTAGACGATGTCAAAATTTATCTGTTTTAATTGACCTTGTTTGAAATGAGAAAAAAGCATCTTTTTTATTCCTTTCACAATTCTTAAAATATATATCTTTTGCAATCCCAATTTGAGCCTAATGGAATATTTCTTTCAAAAAAAAAATCCTAACCTGGATCACACCACACACTGAGGGCAAGTAAGATATTTTTGGTTGAAAAGATAAAGATAATGATAGAATCAATGGTTAAGAAAATGTTGAAAATGAAAGATTGAAAAGGGCTAAAAATAGAAAACGCCCTAAATATGAGAGGCAAGAGAGGTTTCAATTAAACAAGTCATAACAAATGCCAAAAGTTGATGATTAAGGGCATGAATAAAAAAAGAAAGAAAAAATGAATCAAAATTGAAGGGAAAACACTCCTAAAAGATCGAAAGATAAGAAAGTTTGAAATACCATGTCTTTTAGTATCTGTAATAGAGCCTCATGTTAAGGAAAATATAATTGAGATTATTGTGTCTTCAAATGATTAGATAGAAGATAGGCTATCCATCAAATAAAGAGTTGGACTTAATTTATAGCCTCCATTAAGATAACAAAAAGATGAAGGAGTATTATGATATAAATGATGGACAATGAGCTTTAGTCTTCTCTTTAAGTTTGAGACTGATAAAGAAAGGAATGACATGGTTATAGAGCTTCCTGAACTATTGATTAATTGAGGTAAAGATTCTTATTGAAATGAATGACATGCTTATATGTCATTTCTTTTACAAAGACATCAAAAAAAAAAAAGAGTGAAGTGAATGGTTAATGGTGATCCTAGGTTATTAAAACCCTCAACACCTTTTATTTTTATGAATTTCCTTTTATTTTATATATATGAGTCATAGTCTGTGCTGCGTGCTTTTAAAAGTCTTTTTTAATCAAACAGACGACTTGAACTGATAAATAATGCTCTTAAAATGTAAAGAGTTTTTCTGTAAAGGTCGTGGTTTCATGAACTAAGTTATTGGTTATTATGCATGATAATGAAATTGTTACTCAAAAGAGACAATCTTTCTTAATAAAACCTCAAGTCTTGACTCGAACCTTTTGTTGTTAAAATCCACAGAAGGTCACCTCTTCATACAACCAAAACGAGAGTTTAAAATTAACACAAAGAACCATAAAAGAGATAAAACAAACTGTTTTAATCTTACATCGAGTCAATTTTTATTTTCAAAATACCAAGTAATCAAAGGATCACATATATTGAATGATGTGTGTTGGGTCTTTAACCAATTTAATTTTCAAAAGACTTTCAAAATCGACATTCCTTTGATTTCATTTCAACAATGAGATAGGAATGGGCATGATTTTTGAAAATCCATGGTTAGCTTTAAAGAAAAAGGTAATTGTTTGAAAGGAAATGGTCCATTGACGGGCCTCGCAAAATATTTTATGGAGATAATACAAAGAAGCTTGGTCAAATCAGTTAATAATGCTTAAATCAAAAAATAAGAGTATGGTTCAAGTAGAGGCAACTTTATGACTGATTAACAATCTAAGATGAGACCAACACCATAAAACCTTTTGATAATTGTTGGTATGATACATAAAGCTAATCAGATGACAGTTTTTGAAATAATCCAAGAAGTGAATGATTTGTTAAACTTCTTCATGATAAAGCAACCAATACCACACTTTGGGGCATGGTTAGGCTTAATAAATAATAATAGCAGTAATCATTGTGGACAACCTATGATAGGCACTACACTTATATTTGATTGGAGGATTGACATACGGTAAACTCGAAAGAGCTTATGAATCTAAGAATTGAGAAAGTTTTGGATAGCAATCAAAGGCACTCTACGACGATGAAACATCGAAGAAGGAGAGCTACATTTCAAACCAGGTAAGGATGTATGCATGTCATCTAACTCCAAAGCATTACATAAATGTTTTTGAATTTTTTAGAAAAAATCCTCAATAAATTCCAGCAAGATTTTAATTAATCTGAATTGACATAAAAAAAATCTTTGAGCTATGATAGTAAGGAATCATAGTTCTGACCCTGGAATAGGAAAAAGAGAAGATCAACCTTGTCATCAGAAAGAGTCTTTTAGTCAACCCTACAATTAAGAACACCAAGTTTTCAAACCCGCTATAGGGAAGTATTAGGTCAACCATGTAATTAGAAAACATTAAGTTTTCAAAGTTAGTAATCGGGAAGTATCAGGTCAACCCTGCAATAAGAAAGCACCAAGTTTTCAAACCTCGTGATCAGGAAGTATCAGGTCAACCTTGAAATCAAGAAACACCAAGTTTTTGGACCCTGTAATTGGGAAGTATTAGGTCAACCCTATAATTAGGAAATACTAAGTTTTCAAACCCCACAATCAGAAAGTAACAGAAATTTTAGTTTTGGTTAAAGAGAATTGTCAGATTGGGATTTTAGGTTTACTGAACTGAAGACAAACATCAAGGTTTTGGTTAAAAGAAATTTTCAAATTGAGATTTCAGATTAATCAAGCTGAAGGTAAAATTTTTGGTTCAGGTTAAAAGGAATCACCATATTGGGATTTCAGGTTAATCAAGCTATTTACAAAGATTATGGTTATAGATTGGAGAGAACTGCTAAAATGCGGGACTTTAGGTCAACCCTGCAATCACGAAGCACCAAGTTTTCAAACTCCGTAATTAGAAAGTACCAACCCTGCAATCAGGAAGAAAAGTGAGAAGAACCCTATTATTAGGAAATTATTTTTTTAAAAAAATCAACCATGTCATCAAAAAAAGTCTTTAGGTAAACCTTGCAATCAGGAAGCACCGAGTTTTCAAAACCCCACAATCGAAAAGTATCAGGTCAGCCCTGCAATCAGGAAACATCAAGTCAACCCTGTAATTAGAAAGCACCAAGTTTTCAAACCCCGTAATTAGAAAGTATCAAGTCAACCCTGCAATCAGGAAGCATCGAGTTTTCAAACTCTATGAAGGGAAAGTATCAGGTCACCCCTACAATTAGGAAGCACTGGGTTTTCAAACCCCATGATTGGAAAGTATTAGGTTAACCCTGAAATCAAGAAGCACCACGTTTTCAAACCCCACAATCAGGAAGTATTAAGTTAACCCTATAGTTATGAAACAACAAGTTTTCAAACCCCATAATTGGGAAGTTATAAAAATTTGAGTTATGTTAAAAGGAATCGCTAAATTAGGATTTTAAGTTAATCAAGCTGAAAACAAAGATCAAGGTTCTGATTAAAGGGAATCGCCATATTAGGATTCTAGGTTGACCGAGCTGAAAGAAAAAAAAAATTGTTATGGTTAAAGGGGATTGTTATTTCAAGTTAACCGAGCTAAAGATAATCACCAAAGTTCTGGTTAAAGAGAATTGTCAAATTAAGATTTCTGGTTAACTGAGTTAAAGATAAAGACCAAGGTTTTGGTTAAAAGGAATCGTCATATTAGGATTTCAGGTTAACCAAGCTGAAGGCAAAAATTTTAATTCTAGTTAAAAGGAATTGTCATATTAGAATTTTAGGTTAACTAAGCTATTTATAGATATTTTGGTTATAGATTGGAGAGAATCGCTAAGATGCGGGACTTCAGGTCAACCCTGCAATTAAGAAGCACCAAGTCTTCTTGATGTTCTTCATTTTTTGTAGTTTTTGATCCATTTTGTTAAAGAATTTTTGAGTTTTTGTGTTTTTTAGGTGTTTACTCTATTTTTTTACTTTGGTTTTGTTTTTTGATTGTTTTCAGGTTAAACCAATATTTTTGGGTCGGTTTATGGTCAAACAAAAAATTCCAGGTCAACTTGGTCGGGTTGACTCGTTCAAAAAAAAAATCTAGGCCAAAGGGTTTTAATACCCTGTTTGGTTTGCCATATTTTTGTTAAAAGGTCTTTTGGTTTAAAGGTGTGTTTGACAAACACTTATTAAAAATGAGTTTTTGCCAAACAAAGCCTAACAAAATATTAAAAAAATATTCTTTTTTTCTTGCATATGACCAAAAAAATCATAAAGTTATTTGAGCATTTTTTTCAAAGAAAATTTAAAATATTTTTGCATGTTTTTTTTTAAAAAAATACATAGATTTTACAATAAGTTTGTAAAATTCCAGAGGATTTTGGCATATAATTAAAAAATTATTTTTTTCAATAAAATATTATTCACTTTTAATAAAATGATAAAAAACCTAAAAGGAGTTAATATCCAAAATATTATTATAAAAAATACAACTCAGTCACTTTTAATATAAGGATAAAATCCATAAAAAATGTATATCTGAAGTATTATTTGGAATGACATGGTAGCAAAAATTTTAATTTTACCCCGAAAAACCTCAATTTGAGGACATTTCACCTTTTTAGACCGAGTTCTTGACCTAGAAAAATTAGAGTTATTCATCGTAGCAAACCCATTATAGTATGCTAGTAGAAATAGACATCATGATACCATAGCAAACAATAAAAAACGATGCACCTTACCTCAAATAAAGCTTACTATGAGTATTAATATCTTCCTTTTACACAATCAACACCTTGCTTAGAATCTCTGGAAAAATCTAGTTGGGGTTCCAATTAGCTGTAATATTAGGTGGTGACTCTCTAACCAACTTATCATAATCTATTTTTTGAATTTTTCAAAAAAAAAAGAAATAAAAAATGAATGAATTGAAGATTGGGCTGAGACAACACAAATTGAAAGTTTGAGGACTAATAAGGATTGAATTATAAATTTGGGAGTCAATTTGGTCAAAAATTGGAAGAATTAAAGTTTGGAAACTTAATTGAACTTGGAATTGTTTAATTAATGAAATCAAGGACCCCATTGTTAAATATCAAAAGTTCAAGGGCCAAATTGAAAATAGTTATTTTGGTTGAAATCGATGTCGTTTTCAACACACACTGTTCATCATCTCCTTATCCTGAAGACCGGATCAACATGAAACACAACCAGCAAATCATGGACCATCATGCCCATGATCCCTCACGGAACGTGCTTTATATCTGAAGGCATGAACACACGGCCTTCTTTGGCTTTATAAAAGCCAAAGAAAGGCCTCACATGGGAAGGACAAATAAGATAGGAGAAAAAATTGGAGAAAACTACAGAAAGACAGCAGACGGGTAAAAAAACATGGGAGACGAAAAGGAGATCCAGAATAGGAAGACAAACTGAAAGGCTATAGGGAAAGAGAAACGCAAACGAGGGAAGCAAAAGATAGAAAGAACGAACAAAGGAATCAACCAAAAATAGAGGAGAGAGAACAAAAAACACAAAGGAACTAGTGAGAAGAACGACTGGAGAGAAACCAAAAACAGAGGCAAAAGTGAAGAAAGGAGCGTTGGCGACCAATAACCTCACGTTTTCGTCCATCTTAGGTACCGTTTGGTATTGTGGTTGGAACTATGTTTTGTTCCAACCACAATTTATAAGCATTTGGTAAACATTTCGAACACAGATTTTGGAGATGGATTCAACTAAAAATTGAGTTTGTACCGCCGGTTTTGGTGAAGCAAAAAATTGCTGCTTTTCACTTTTGCCCGCTTGTTGCCAAGAGAAAGAAAAAACTTAAGGGCCCACCCAATTTGTTGTCTGCTTCCTTCCTTTAGCTCAAGTAGGAGTTTTTTATATTTCTTTGGCAATCATCATAATCTGAACACTACTAAGTGGATTAATTCACTTGGCACTGTTCACGTGAACAGTGCCAGGTGAATTAATTCACGGGTCACTGTTGACGTGAACAGTGACTCCACTATTCATTGAACAACGTCCAACTTGAAAAAAAAATTTATTTTTTTAGTTTTTTACTCAAAAACTAGTATTTAATATTATTTAATAACACTACATAAATTGGAAGGAGATCGCACGATGATGTAGCATTTGTAGAATTTGATCGCAATTCCAATTTTGTTTCTGATGATATTTCACCTAATTTTGTTGCACGCTTAAAACACCATGAAAACTGTAGTCCTTATCGGATGAATTTTATACGTGATGAAATTGTAAATAAGTTAATGGAACAATTAAAAATATTTGATATAAAATATTATTTATTTAATGATGTAATAGTGGTAGTTAAATCTACAATGTTTAAATTAAAAATCATCAATATTAATATATATCTTTTTTAGTTATTTTATAACCTCAATTTGAAAAGCATGTTTAACCAAACACATACATTAAACTATTTTTTATTCAACCTCAATTTCAACCACACTTTTTAATCAAACATATATAAATACCAAACCAACCTCAACCAAAAGAACTTTTATAAAACAACTTTTTTCAAACCACAACAACAAAAGACTAACAAGTGTGCGTGAATGTTTCATTACCATATTCGACTTTGCCTCTCTACACAGGTAAGTTCTTCATTTCCCTCTCCTTCGCAGTTATAGTTACATAGGTACTGTACTTATGCAAAATTTATTCACTACCTACTGTTCAACCAACATATAATTCATTGGTTCGTGGATGCACTCGTCAATCAGTTCATGCATGTTTGCTGCCCGGCCGAGTCAATGGTTTCAGCTAGCGCCTGGCTGGGCCACTAAGTCTAGCCCAACTTTTACAGGCTGAGCTAGATTTAGCCCTAAAATGTTTTAAAAAATAGTTTTCTTTTAATCTGAATTTTATGGATTTATTCACTAGAGACATAGTCAGGAATATCATATTGTTTGTGTTACGTAATATTTACCAACGTCAAAGTTGGAAACATTCATAAGTAAATATTTACTAATGCCAGAGTTGGGAATATTCTAAGCAGACCATAAAAAATAAAACCAAAAAACTTTTAGCAATTTAAGTCAAAACCACAAATGCAGTCTACCTCAGGTAGGACTCTTAAAAAGTGATAATATCTTTCATTTTACATAACCAGTCTCGTACCATAGAATGTCTATATACCAGTTAAGGTTCCTAGTGACCATAATATTAGTGGCGACTCTTTAAACAAGACATTTCCCATCAAAGAACAAGATGCCAGAAATTTATTCTTTTCATTGAATATTTTTTAAGGTCGTCACGATGTCGGGTGCGACACAACCAAAAATACTTTCTAGACCCCCACTCGGGAATGGTCACGACAACATCGCGCCCCCATGATTCAAGGGAATGACACTCTTTTCAAGTTAAACTTTCAAACTTTGATAAGGTGGTGGAGCTCAATGAGCACACCCCCTCCCCTTTTAAATTGTTACTCATAATGTTTGGTATGTAACTTTTGAAGTCTTTTGTAAGTTTAAAAGCCATGATTTTTGTTTTGAAATGTTTAAGTATTATTTGAATATAACTTGTATATGCTCAAGTTTTGTTTAATTGCTATTTTTTTATGTGTTAGAATATCATAATAGAATGGCATTTGATAATACATAATGTTGTCTTATATGTCTAAATGTTTAGTAAATCAATTTTTAAAGTCATGGCAATATATGTTATATATTGAATTTCTTGTGGTTTAGGTTGTTTAAGGTTAGCTTGTTAAAATTGTAAGCATGTTATTTGAGCTTCAAGACAATGAATTTAATCAATGGAACAATGCTATTGCATAAGAGAATTTTTTTTTTTGCTTGCTGTCATTATTTGATATTGCTTACTATTTTGCCCTTAATTCTTTGTTTCTTGTTGTTTCGCCGGTTCAAGCAAGTTCTGTCGAGCATGCTTAAGCTTTGGTTGTTAGGTTTAGGCTGCTTTCTAGGCTACTTATATTTTTTTAGGTTTAAGCTTTGTTAAGCATTTATAGGTTTTTGGGTTGGCATTCATCTGTTGAACTTTGCCTAGGTCATTAATTTCTATGTCTTTTTGGTCGATTGATGGTTTTTACATATGTGTGAATACTTGTTGATCATTAATTTATGATCATAATGGTTTAAAAACAATGACATCATGACTTTGATCTTTGGTTCTTTGTTTTTGCATTTTTCATAAAAATCAATTAATTGTAATGATAAGGTGTTTATTATGATGATCCAACCCTAGAATTTTGATTACACACTGCTTTTACATATTTTTATTCCTTTAATTTGACGTAAACTAGTTTGGTTTTTAATCCATGTTTTTGATATTTTTCATCATGTTCTTGGCAGAGTTCTAATGCTTTTTTTTTTCTCTTTGATTTATATTCTTTCTTTTATGATTTTGGATCGTGTTTCTGGGCTCGGGTATATAGGCCAGAAAGCCAGCATGCGTGGCTAGGATGAGTACATTTTCAATACGACAGTGTTTGGCATGTTTAATTTTCATCAAAAGGAAATTGCAATATTTTGTTCTTAAGGTGTGTTTTCCAAACACGACCTTAAGACCTTTTTCAAGCCTCTAAATTTAGTTAAGGGCATGTTTGACAAACACACCATATTGATTTTCCAACAATATTTATTTTCTCATTTTTTATGCTTTTACCAAACAATTCCTCAAATCATTTCTAAATTTTTTGAAAATATCCCAGGATTATTTTAAAATTATTTGTGGGTCCCTCTCATGTTTTCAACCATTTTCATTTAATATTTGGGTTGTAGACTTTAAATTAAAGATACTGACCCGGTATTAAAATTACCAATTTTTCTTAAAAATTAAAAAAATACAAAAAATAAAACAAATCTCTTATTTTAAAAAATAAAAAAATATATGATTTTAGATGTGTGCATACGACCTGTTGCATGTGTGTGGCGTCACGGTGATCGTTCTCTTGAAGTGAGATTAACGTGAAAATAGTGTGGGTGGAAAGAATAAGGAATTCATGTCCATTATCAATGAAACCAAATGATTGAAAGTCGTCACCTAATATTATGATAACTAGAAAACATATTGATCTGTTAGAGTCTGGGTTAAGTACCAGGTTGTGAATAGGAGGGATGTGTCACCCCGAAAACACCTTACCTAAGGTAAGTTGCATTGGTATTTATCTAAAAAAAACTAAGGTTGTTATGTTTTCTAACCATTGGTCTGTCTAAATTTTAAGAAAAGTTCTTCTTAGTAACGAGATCTTTATATTATCAAGTTTAAACCTAGCCATTTTAAAGTCTATACTTAAAAAGGACAGAAAACTATATTAATATCGAGAATATGTTTTACGTATAAGATCGTAATTTCATATGTCAAATGAAACAAAAATATTTTTTTTGTATTTTTTAAAATGTAGATCAAATTCTCATAACTTTATTAAACTAGTTATTCAATAAAAAAAACATGCAAAATAAAAATCTATTTTTTTTATTTGAACAATGCAAAATCATGCCACATACTATTTATTATTTTATGCAAATATGATTGTATCCTTGATATATTTGGCCTATGCACACAAATAAAATGCATATTTTTTGGTATTTATTTTTAAATAAGAAATTTTGATTTTTTTTGGAATTTTTTGATGAAAAGTAGGTATTTTAATATCGGTTCAGTACCTTACAATATAAGTTTACTATCTCTATATTAAATAAAAAGGCCCAAAAAAAAGTAGGTATTTTAATATCGGGACTAGAAAAATAAATTGAAAATGGTCCTTGAAATTTCTTACAGTTTTATGAAGTTATTTGGGGGTCTGTTTGACAAAACTCTTTTATTTAAAAAATAAAATTATCAAAGTAAGTCTAAGGGTATGTTTGCAAAAAAAAAAACCCTTAGGCAAAAAATTCATCAACAAGAAAAATGGTCGGCTAAAAAAAAATCACCAACTGACTCGAAGTTCACCTGTCCAGGTTAACCCGAAGCATTGGTTCAACTAAACCATAAAAGATTTGAACCAAAAAACTAACCAAAAATAAAGGTTTAAACCAAAACAAAATTAAAGTAAAAAAAACACAAAACATAAAAAATTCATAGAAAAATGGATCAAATACACAAACAAACAAAGAACACGATGAATCTTCTTCATGAACCAAAAAACAAAGCATGAAATAGATCAAATCCTAAGCAATAAAAGACATGGTTTTGTTGGCAATCATTTATAGAACAATAATCAAGGGTCCATTTGCTTCGATAATCATTAAATCAGCATGATTTTGTCAAAAAGTGTTCGGTGAAAAAAACAAAACCCTAGAATTAAAATACATGAATAAATGTTATTGATGCATTTTGGCCCTAGATTATTTCCTAAAGATGACCAAATAGCATGTTCGTGCCAAGAAACAAAACATATCAAGTCCAAAATACCAAGACACAACTACGTTCTCAGGAAGAATATGAAGAACATAACCCAAAATGCCCAAATAGCTTAAACCACTGCCCAAACTTAGAAACATGCATTTTGACCTCTAAATCATACTGTTTTCAGTCATAACCCACCACATTATCAAAACTAAACATGTTTGAATCAAAATGAACAATAAACAACATCAAATCATTATTCATCATATATAAAGTCCAAATTTCAAAACTAACAAGACAAAACAACAAGTTCATTTATATAATTTTGGATTCAAACCAAACATTCTAACATTACACAAGACACAAGCAAAACTCAGGAGACAAGAACATGCTTTAAACAACCTTAAAACTCAAAAATCAAATGTAATAGTGTCATGCTCAAACCTCCTGAAAAAAAATTTCTAGAAATCTAACAAGCTAAAAACATTAATCCATCATACATTTATAGCTACAAAGGCATAAATTTATGATATTTATAGCCCAAAAAATACCTAAACAACAAGAAAAGCAAACATAAAAAAACCTACAAAAATAACTTAACAACCATACAAAAATAATCAAAATAACATCAAATCTTTATAACCCAGCATCTAAACCAACTCTTTATCATCAAGATAATACTTATGACACAACAAAACAAACATCATTCGAACAGGAACATATATAAACTCATTGATCCAAGAAATAGCAAAGACACATTTAAACTTACACATTAAATTGTTAAAACTAGAAAAATAAACATAAGCCACCAAATAACAGTCTACAACATCGATTAAAAAGGAGGGGAGGGGGTGTGCTTATTGAGCTCCACCCTTTCATCAAAGGTTTAAGACTTACATAATCAATGAGCGTAATGAATTTTCTCTTGATTCCTTGTTGATTTCCACTAGATTTCTAACTTTTGTTTGAGTTCTAAATGACCAAGAATCTCTTTTTTTTTCTTGCCACGTCCTTTTTCCCCCTATTTCTTTCTATTCTAAAAGCTCTAAAGATTGTTATCTAACTTTTCTTTTCTTTTTTGTGCTTTTTTTCAAGTCTCCCCCTTGCAGTCCTCTTCCCTGTCATTTCTCTTCTATTTTATAGCCTTTCAAGGGTAGGAGGTTACAAAACCATCTTTTATCATTGGTGGTATTCTAAAACTAGCATATAGAGATTCTTCTTTCCATTCTGTTAGGGGTTGCATTTTCACCTCTTTTCTTTTAATTTTCCCTATCTCTAGTTTTCTAACAACCTTTGGAAGCTTCTAGAAAAAATTAGGGAAAAAAAGCTAATGTTGGTCCTAAATTGGCTGATTGTAGGTGCCTTTTCTTCAATTTAATTGTGGCAGATGAGAGGTTATTGGAACAAAATAAGGCATGGACATTATAAAAGGGATGTTTTTCTTCAACTAGAATCAAACCACACACCATTTAAAAACTTGTAGCTCCTTTTCCATTGATTTAAAGTTGGATGAAAAACTGTAAATTTTTCTAAATCAATTAAAGTTAACTTCGAATAAGAAGTTGAGGACTTCCACGTGACAGATGAGGTACAAACATCAAAAAAGGGTGGCACCACCATGAAAAGGGGAAACTTCCTTATCGATCAGTGATGATTGGAGCCTAGAAGGTGGTTGGAGTTGCTATGTTCAGTCGCCTGAAGGTGACAACTCAATCAACTCTCCCGATTCGGAATGAAGACAAACAACATATCATCTGTTTAAACCCTAGAAATTAGGGTTTCTTAATTGGGATTTTGGATAATCTTCAATTTGATACTTGTTTCAATTTCATCACTAGTGCTCTCGATTGGCTTTTAAACTTCTTAATCTATGCAATCATACCCTAGAAAATTTCAAATTGCCTCCTCTGATTCAAGAGTTTTTTTTAAATTGATCCTTGGTTTTCAATTTGATCGCTGCACTTTCAATTTCTTTCAAATTGGCCCATGTTTTGATCAATTTTAGTCCTTGAAGTTACGTGTTTTTTACAAGTTGGTCCTTAGTCATGAAAATCTTCAATTTTACCCTCCAACAACCTTTAAACTTTAATTTTTTTCAATTGAACCCCTGAATGCACCAATTTGATTCCTCAATGTTTCAATTAAGTTTGTATTCTTTCAATCTTTGTGAATTGACCCGCATCTGGCCTTAAAACTTAATTTTCCATCAATTAAATCCTTGATTGAATCCATAAAACCTGTTAGAAGTTTAATTCAATGCTTGAGCTCCATTAATTCTACTAAATTTGGCCAAATTGACTTTTAAACCTAATTTTGCTTCAATTAACTCCTTAATTAAGTCAATTTAACCTATTCAAAGTTTAATTAAGTTCTTAAACTTAACTAATTCTTCTAATTTTGGTCAAATTGGATTTCAACCTTAAACTTTGTCTCAAATCAAGTCTTTCTTCAGCCTATCTTGTCAAAATGTCTCAATCTAGTCATTCTTCTAGCTTCTTAATCTTCTGCAGTTTAAGGCTTGTTTTCTTGTGTCCTGAATTTTTTTTAAATAAAAATCAAAAAATAAAATAATAAAAGGTATATATTTATAAAACAATTTTGGGGATCCAAAATTGGATTATGACACAACCAAATTCTAAAATTTTCATGCATATTTAATAAAAATATAAAAATTAATTAATGGATATCACAACAAGTTTGTGATATCCATTAGGATTTGACTACAATTTCATAAACACCATAATAATCATTTTGTTTAAATTTTGTATGTGTATTTTTCATAATTGTTTACTCTATAATGGTTAGGTTTTTATCCTTATAAGATAAAAACATACGTCTCACGCTCCAATGTAATCACTATTTAAGGGATAAAATTGGTCTCCTTTATGCAATAGAACCACCATTCATGGATCCATCCTCTTCACTCTTTAGATATTTTTCTAAGTATGGGCGTCACTATAAGTCACCCTTCTTAAGTTCCCCCTGAGCTATTAGAAATTTTTCTAAGGTATAGGCTCATCCTTCTTGAGTTTTTCTCAACTTTTTAGAATATTTTTTAAGTATAGGTTCACCCTTCATGGGTTTCCACCAACCACTTAAAAAAATTTTAAGTATAGGTTTCTTCTCCATAAGTTTCTCATAACCTCTAAGAAAAATTTTCTAAGTATGGAGTCATTTATATCTCACCTCTCTCTACTATGAATTTTTCTAAATACGGGTTCCTCTATAATTCTCATTTACATACTTGGAAATTTCTTTAAATATGGTGCACACCTTTATACATAGGTTCTCCATTTAATAAACGTCAAGTCTTCACCCCTATTCTCATATGAAGAAAATTCGACGAACTCGTCATGGTAACCTAGTATTTTTACAAATCTTTATGGATAAATGCCATAAATACTTGAAGGGCTACTATTGAGTTCAAATAAAATGGGATCAAGAAACCCATCAAAAAGGGGTAAAAAGCTCAAAAAACACCCACGAAGCATGGGCTTAGGCATGGATCCATAGCTAAACACCCAGTATAGGCTTCCTTATGCATTAGGTGTATACCCAACTTCTTATGCAGGACATATTCTCAGTTAAGGCTGGGCATGCACCCTAGCATCCCCCGTAGGCTCGAGCCGTCACACTTGAACCCAACATGTTTGGATCCAAACAGCACATCTAGACCCATTTTCCACCTTTAATGGGCTCGAGCCCAACACTCTCTTGAGAATTTTTTCAGGAATCCATATGAGTCTTTCAGTATTTTATATTGATCTAATACGTATTATTTTAAATAAAATACATCTCAAAATATTATAAGAGTGAAATTACACTTCAAAACTTATAGGTTATAAATACATCACGAATCCTTCAAACTTAATGTTCACAATCTTTTCATACTTAACACTTATAAAATATATATTTTTAAAGTCCATCTCTTTCAAATATTATTACACCTTTTTCTCTACAAAATTATTGACCTGAGTATCGAAGAGTCCCTACATCTATGAAAAGGGATCCTTTGCAGGTACCAACTATTAGTCACCTTGGCTTACAAGACATTACCTGCTAACTACTACCAGTTATTTAGGCTTTTCATTTTAAGCTACAGACAATTTGGTTAGGAATAATGGATTAGACTGCTTGAATTAAAATATTAATTAATTATCCATCACACCAAACCTTATTCCTAAACCTTTTGGATTTTAAGACTCGTCAATTGACATCATTTATAGGTAACTAATAAAAAGGCATCAATTTCTAATTTTTTTTGACATATCCAGGTCATTCCATGACACACAACCAAGACACATCTAAGTTAGGACACAAGACAAATCTACTTATTACCACAAACACTTCTACCAAACCGGACCTTCATTATCTTACCAGTCAGGTGCAACTCCTCACTCGGGCCATATTGACAACCCAAGAGCAAAATTAGACTTTATTACTCTAATAAGTCTTGACACCCTCAACAACACAAAACGTCTTAGTGTTATAGCCACCAGTCGTACTAGGCACCTGTAGACCATTACATTACCCAAAATAAACAAAACATAATGACAATCTTGAGAGTCTCTCAAGAGGTCACTCATGATATTTCGATAACTATATACATAGTCGGTACTTCAAACATCCTCCCTTTATCTTTTATGATATCGATAACAGTTACCATAATCATCATTCCATGCTAAACTCCCTAGGCTTTCAAGAGCCTAACAGATAAAGGATTAAGAAAAGGTCTGTACATGAGCATACCTCGAAGAATGACTACAACCCCCTATTAGCGGAGGGGTTCTCCCATATCTAAATGAGTATTGAACACCCAACTCCTTAAGGATTATATTTCTATAAAAATAAGTCTCTGCAACTATGATAGCCTAACCGACTTGAGGGAGCATGTATATAATATACATGGTAGCGTAGAATCGATCATCTAAGACAGTGACTCAATGCACAAAATCCTCCCTACAACCTTCTCGGGTTTACACGTGTATGATATAATAATTTGAAGCCAATATCCATTGATGATTTTAGTGACCTCTATGCTAAGCTAGTGGCACGCTTCAACATCAACAAACCCGTCAAGAAAAGCTTCACATAATTATTTGGTGTTATCCAATAAGAAAGCGAGTTTACACAGTCATATTTGAAGAGGTTTAATAAGGAGATACTCAAGGTGAAAAAATTGCTTGAGCTATAGAGGTTTTGATAAGAAGGGTAAGAGAACATGTCTTCTAGAGAAAATTGTATGCCTTACAAGACAAAAGTTTTCTCAAGGTGAAACAAGTAATAGAAAATCATATATGAGTGGATAAGGTTAGTTTCTTATGACATGGGTCTCCTTGTTTTTACAAAAAAAAAAACAACTACCATGAAGGGCCTTCCAAATAAAACGACTCTCATAATAGTAATGAAAGCTTGAGGGAGAACTATGAGGGATCAACCAATGGTTACTTGGTGTATCATGAGGATCACTCATTCAAAGTTTTTAGGGCAGTCAAAGCAAACATTTTAGTGTCACCTTCAATACATGTTTTTTCCAATAAACTCCCATACATATCACTCAAATCATCCTATGATACATAATCATTAATAAGAATGTAAGTTTATTTTTGAAATAAAAACAATATATCTCTGACATTCATTTTCTATTTATAAATTTCCTTATTGCAATAACATCATTCTCTGGGTGATGCTTAAAAAGCTCTCACCAATTCATTAGGTGTTGGTCTCGAATCCCTTCTATTATCTAGTGCAGTCTCAGACTAACACATTCTCTAGGTGTTGCCCAATAACCACTCACCAATTTAACAGGGGTTGATCTTGAATCTCATATTCTCTAGTGCAGTCTCAGACTAACACGTTCTCCAAATGATGCCAAAATGCCTCTCACTAATTAGCTAGGGATTGATCTTGGATCTCCCTCCCCTTCAATGCAAACTCGGATTGACATGACTCTTTAGTTAAGCTCTCACACCCCCATGACAATGCTAATGAATTCAAATAGCATACTCTTTAGCGAGGGAGGCTCACAAGCCCCCATGCCATCACTAGGAAGGCTACAAACCTCATGCTCTTCATTAAGATTTTTATCTAATTTAGGGATCTCAAGCCTTATGCCATTACTAGGGAGGTTATAGACCTCCCACTCTTTGGTGAGATCTTTCTCTAATTGAGGGTTCTCATGCCTCATGCCATTTTAAGGAGGTTCATAGACCTCCTACACTCTAGTGCGACCATTCTTCAAGGGATGAACTTAGTCTCCTTGATGCAATAAAACCACCCTCCACGGATTCATCCCCTCCGCCCTTTAGAAGTTTTTCTAAGTATAGGCGTCATCATGGGTCACCCACCCTTCATGAGTTTCCACCAACCACTTAAAAAATTTTCTAAATATGAGTTTCTTCTCCATAAGTTTCCCTTGACCTCTTGGAAATTTTTTCTAATATGGAGTCATTTATATCTCACCTCACTCTTCTATGAATTTTTTTAAGTATGGGTTCCTCCATGATTCCCCTCTATATATTTAGAAATTTCTTTAACATGATGCGCGCCTCCATACATGGGTTCTCCATTTAATAAACCTGGGGTTTCCACTACTCTTCTCATACAAAGAAAATTCAACGAACTCGTCACGGTAATCAGGTATTTTTACAAGTCTTTTTAGATTAATACCATAAAGACTTGGAGGGTTACTAATAAGTTCAAATAAAATGGGCTCAATAAACTCTTTATAAAAAGGTTAAAAGCCCAAAAAACACCCAAGAAGCATGGGTTTAGGTAAGGATCTAGAGCCATGCACCTAGTAGGCGTACGCCTATGCACTGAGTGTATGCCCATCTTCTCATGCAGGGCGTACACCTAGCTAGGGCCAGACATGTACCCTAGCGCCCCTGTGGGCTCAAGTCGTCACACCCGAGCCCAACATGTTTGGGTTCGGGCAGCATACCTGGACCTATTTTTCACCTTTAATGGGCTCGGGCACCTTGCTCGGGCCTAAGACTCTCTTGAGAATTTTTTCAGGACTCCACGTGGCTCTCTCGATATTTTATACTGATCTAATATATATTATTTTGAATAGAATACATCTCAAAATATCATAAGGGTGAAATTACACTTCATCATTTTATCTTCACAAAATGACAAAACTTATGAGATATAAATACACCACGAATCCTTCAAACTCAAGGTTCACAATCTTTTCATTCTTAATACTTTTATCATATATATATATATATATATATATTCAAAGTCCATCTCTCTGAAATATCATTGTACCTTTTCTCTCTACAAAATTATTGACTTAAGCATTAGAGAGTCTTCACATCCATCAAATAGGATCTTTTATAGTACCAGTTATTAGTCACCCTGACATACCAAGTACCACCTACTACCAATAACCGGGGCTTTTCATTTCAAGTTACCAGATACCTTGGCTAAAGATTATAGATCGGATTACTTGAATTAAAAAATTAACTGATTATCCGTCACTTCAAACCTTATTCCTAAGTATTTTAAATTTTATTACTCGTCACTTTATTTATTCCTAACCTTGTTTTCATTTTAACTTATCGGTTTGAACTATATGAATCTCATGAGTTCTTGCAACATATGCCATTTTCTAACCTAAATTTCAAGTATTTTGACCGAGATAGTGAGGATAATATTGATTGATGGATAAAGCCAAGAAAAGAAGGTGAAAGAAAAGTTTCTTTTATCTAAAAATTCATAATGTCAAGAAACATTAAAAAAAATCGATCTGAAAATGCAAAATGTTTGTAAATATGGAAAGTCATAAAACATTAAAATTTAAAAGATTTAAATTTGATTGAATTATTTATTGTCATGTTATAGAATTTCTCATCAATGATAAGAAAGACATAGTAAATCTTTGTTTGTAACGTTATAAGTATATCTTGAAAACACTTATTTGTTTGCAATGTTATATAGATAACTGTCTCTCTCTTGTATTGAAACTAAACACTTAAATAACGGTCCTTCAAGCATACAAAATGCTTATTTACGCAACCTAAAATACCTTGGTGGAACCTAAATTAATTTTTGTGTAGAGTTTTAAAATTATATTTAAAATCATTATAATGATTAGAACTAGCTTGGCTTAGGGATTTAACTCAAGAAACTCATGCCTCAAAGCTTGAATTATGTTTCAATTTAAATTGAAATAAACATTAACCTAGCCAAACTTAGTTGACTCAAGCAAACTTAGTTCAAATATAATCAAATCAGTGCTATTTTTTTTTAAAAAAAAACAAAATAACATAATTTTAATAAAAATAATCAAATTAAATTTATCTAATAACTTATGAATTGATCAAATAACTCAATGGCACAATGTTTTTTTCGAATAAGATTGGATCTCGCAACTATGTTTAAAGACTGCTTGGTTAAACTGCTTGGCATTTGATAGTTTATGTTCTTTGTCCAACCACAAAGAATAAAATATTGGTTAGCCAAACAACTTTAAATTTTTATATTACACCCTATATATAATTGTGTTTCAAATATTATATTTATAAAAACTAAAATAATCTACTTTTTATTAAGAGGACTTGATTTTCATTTATTTTAAATGCAAAAAATTATTTAATAATAATTTAAATCAAACACATGTATTTTTAAATTTATTCATTTAGAAATATAATTGTTATCTTTTAAAAGGATTTTTCATGTGAAAAATATTAAATTTATGTGTTTTTCATTTTTTAAATAATTTTGATATATTAATAGAAAAAATAAAAAAAATAATATATTTATTAATTAAAAAATATTTTACACAGCATTATCACAGTAACCAACGCTCCTTTAAACACCAACCCGACCAGTAGTGCACAGAGAAATTGCATTTCCTATTTACATTAAAAAGCAAAAGGAAAAGAAAAAAAATCCAAAAGGACTTTTGCAATCTTCCACATTTAGCCCACACTCATCCTCTAAAACCCAACAGGCATACTCTTATCTCTCCCTAAAATCCCATTCCGCCGCTTCCTGTTCCCACCTCCACTCCTCTCTAAAACCTCCACAGAAACCAAAACCAAAACCACCACCAACATCACCACCGCCATTTGGAGGTGCTTTCCGATCACAAACAAAAAAAATTAAAAACCCACCCCCTCCCCTTTCATCCATAAGCAAATGGCGGCCACACCTACCTCAGAAATGGCGGACGGACCCGTCCTCAGCCTAATCACCAAACGCCTTCGCGCTCTCAAGAAGAAACACAACCGAATCCTCCAGATGGAAGAGTCCATCGCTCAAGGCAAGCCTATCAACAAAGAACAAGAGGACTTCCTCCGTTCTAAACCCTCTGTTTCCGCCGCAATTGACGAGCTCGAGAAGCTCCGCCAGCCTCTCTCCATCGCTGTGTCGGAAGAAATTGAGCTCGCTGCTCATCGACTCAACCCTAAATCTGACAGCACAGTTGTTCCGGAAGCAAGTGATGAAATGTTGGAGGATCTGTTGCACTTGTTGTATTTTGGGTCGTTGTTTGATGTCAAGTCACAGAACGATTTCACTGCCACCATGTTGACTCGGACACATGAAAGAGGTTGTTGCTTGACTTATGATTATGTCACCGATGATGCCACGGATCTGCTTGGCGAGAGGGATTTGGATATGATATCTATGTTGGGTGGTTTATTGATTTCGCGTCCCGGCAATACTAGCTTATCTCATAAGAATGCTTTGCAGCGTTGTATGGAGCACGCGAAGTTGTGGCTGGCTAATTCAGACCAACCTATTGATTCCACCACTAATGTTTCCTGTCTGTAATATATCTTGTTTTTTTTTGAATTGTTGTTTACTTGTAATTTTTGTTTGTGTATTATGGGGTATTGAGTTTTTTTTATTATTATTGTCTTTCAGATGCTGAATTGAGGGAGAGGCTCAACAAGATCATGGCTTCCGATTATTTTACTACCACACCGGAGATGAAAGCTCCTGTGGAAGTGGCTGCTGCTGCTGGCAATTACGTGCCTTTCCAGGTTCCTTTCTCAGTTCCAGTACAAGTGGATGACTCCGTTGCACAATACCAGCCAAAGGTATAAAGAATCATTTACTTGTAACTTTCATTTATTTTTTGTTTTGTTTTTGCCATGAATATTTTCTTGTTATGCGGTTATGTTAATAAGGTTTATGATTGATGTGTTTATTGATATGTAAAATGAGCTGTTATGGTCATTGTGCTATCTAAATATAGCTTAGCTGCCTTTTGTTTTCTCTTTTATTGATTTTTAGTTTCTCTTTTCAATCATTAGACACATGTTGCTTAGGTATTTATTTTGAATGCCTTCTTGTCATTCAATACTCAGTCTAAAGGTCTTTTCTAGCATTTAGGTTGTGACCACAATAAAAAATAATTAGGTGAAGTGCATACTGTACTCTGCCAATTCTCTCTTCCTTCTCTGTTTAGTTAGTGATTTGTAGAAATCAATACTTATTTACTCAAGAGCATTCAAAATGGTGGTTTTGGGCCCAAACATCAGAGCAGTCCTTGTATAATTATGGTGATTAATCGCTTGTGGGAGAAAGTCAGGTTTGATATGAAGAATGTTTTGTCATGATCAGTTTTTTAAGGTGCCTGTCACTTGATCATCACTATATAATCAACCATGACATGGTGATGTAGGAGCAAAGCCAAAGTAGTATCTGAAAATCTGATAGTTTACTGTTGTGCATTACCATGGCAGGTTTCTTTGAATAAGGCTCTTTCTGTTTCTGATTTAGTTATACACTATTTATTTATTGTATTTGAACTATTGGGATTTTGTTATTTTCAAGGGTTAGGATTTCTTTTTGTCACGGTTGTACTATCTATTTGAGGACTGCTATTGATGTGATGAGTATGATTGATGTTTTGAAGATAAAATGAAAACAACTCAAACAAAATAGAAGGTGAAATGATTGAGGACTACTAGCCTCACAGGCTCACACTAGTAGATTCAAGGAGCCTCTCCTTAATTGAGAGCATCACACTTCTCACATGTTAAGAAAAGGCTGCACTGTATTCAATGCTGTAATTTTAAATGCTACAAGCATATTTACAAGCCTGAGCTATTACTAATCCTAATTAAACTTTGAGTGATAAAAAAGAAACATAAAAATTCCTATTTGACTAGTCACATTTTATAATGGTACTCTATATTTTATATCAACCTAGTCATATTTTGGAATCCCTAATCCTAATCCTTGTAGGAAAGTAATCACTACTAAGCTCCCTGTCATATGGCTTATCATAAACGTCCTCTTTTCTTTCATTGGGTTACTTTTCTATGAACAAGTGCTTGTCATATTTATCAAGGTTGGTGTTGGGATTGATAGTTGAAAATGTTAGAACTTGGCATGATGCAGTATCAGAACCACGTTTTCTAATTTCAATTGGTATTAAGAACTAACTTGCAAATCATATTCTTAACAAGTAGACAATTAGAACATGGAAGGAGGCTTTGGACATTGTGACCCATTTACATTTGTGAAGAAAATTGTAAAAATACAAAATTGCTGTATCCCATCATAGAATACAGAATATTGTTGTATGACACTGTGAAACCAAAGAAAATATGTTATTCTAGCAAGATGGCCTATTCATTTGCAGAAGCAAACAACTCTATCTCTTCTCAAATTTACCGAATTATTTCGGAAGGATAAGGTTACTCTCTATGGTTTGGGCTTTTGTTTTGTAACCAACCCTTCGTAAGGTCAACATTGATGATTTATAACAAGTCTAGAGATCTAAGATGGGTGTTGTCCTCAAAATCTAGATTCGTGTACCTTGCATTTTAATAGTAATGGAGCTTTGGGACCCCTTTTCTTGCATTGCTGTCACAAGTGAATGGAATGGTTTATTTTCGTAGTTTAGAGAGCGTTGACTTTGTACTAACAACTTGAATTAAATTTATTAATTTTTTTAGGATGAAGGGAGGCAAGATTCTTTGAAAGTGTGCATTCTTAATTGTGATTTGTTGAATTTTAAATGTAGAATTTTTCAAGTCTCACTCTGTATAGAATTAGAGATGACAATTTAATCTGAACCTGATGGATACCATTCCAAACCGGCTCAAATTGGTGGTTTTTTTTGGGTAGTTGCCTTACCCAATAGGTAATGGATAGGGTATTGTGTGTGTGTATATGTGTGTGTGTTACATATTTTAATATTGACACAATACACATATATGTATAACATTTATAATTTATTTTATCATTTAATACACACACTTCAAATATATATTACTATTTTATTTTTTAAAACTAATAAATAATAGTCGGATAATGGATACTCATATAGATACCCAAAACTCGATGTATATGGTATGTCTAAATTTTTTACTCGGTAGTAATGGGTAGGGTATGAATATAGAGAAACCTGACTTGTGGTTGCCCATTATCATCCCTGCGTAGAAGTATTTTCCATGGCTTTGTCCTGTTCTTCCATGGACATTTTTAGATGAATTCCTTAGTTGATTTATAAAGAGAATCAGCAAGCTCTCTGATTTCAGCAGTTATTTATCCGTGATGATGTCTTATGCTTCATGATTCTCTCTTAATAAAATTCTTCTATTAGAAACATCATAGAAATAGATCTCTGTAAAACTGTTCTTGTTTTCTAGATTAAAATTCACAGGGCAATGTTAATTATCACACATGGTTGTTAACTGTATTTCTGTAAGAACTGGTGTCAAATTGTTGTTTACGTGTGTGCTAGTTTCACTTGTCAATAAGGGTAATTGGGAATTTTATTTTTATTTAAGATGTGGCTAAAGTATACTTGTAAGCATGTTTGAGAAAGTGCTTTCCATTATGCTTTGCTTTGTGAAATGATGGGGAGTACTAACATCATCCTTTGTTGTGAATTTTCGATTTTGTGCCTAAGCCACTTACACTTGTTTAGACATTGTGGTGCTTTCAAAGGATGTGCTGTATTTGTTTTTCTTTTTTCAACGTTATATTTGAATTATTCAACCCAAAGGAGTGTTTTATTCCTCTTGTCTGTCCTAGTAGGAGACTGTTCGAGGTGCTTGTGTGATCTAGAGTCCTAACTTTTTAAACTTATCTAGTCTGGATAGCACATTTCAAAGCTTGGGCTTTCCATAAAGAAAGAAAACAGTGGGCAGTTTTAGTTGGAGTGAGGAGCAGGGAAGGTAAGGCTTATGAAAGAGGCCATTTTCTTGTTGGTGAGAGGGGTAACACATCTGTTCTAAGTAGTAACATACTGTTAGAAATTGTGAATTGTGTTTAAAGTGGAGTTCCATACAGTTTTGTGGACAGTATGTTCCTGTTTCACTTAAAAGGGGATTGGATGAAAATTTTAAACCACCTCCAATGATATCATACAAGTGTTGCTTGTTTTACACTCCATCATGTGAAGTGATTAGGGATCTGTTATCTATACCACTAGTAATTTGAAGCTGCCTTTATTGTAAGGACTGAATCAAGTAAAGTCATACCATTCCTTCCAGATGTGAAATATCCTTTCAAGCTCATTTTGCAAGTTTAGTTTGTTTCTTAAAATTAAAAATAGCTCTTCAAGAAGGTGCTCCAGTTTTCAGTCCTTAGTTTAACTGCTATTTTATGACTGCATATTATGTGTGTTTCTTTTCATTTAAATGAGTTACCTATTGTTGATTACTTCCAATATTCTACTCTGTCCATCGTGCTAAATTTGATTCTATGTGATTTATTGTTGGATGTTTGTTGGTTGTGATTTACAATTTCTTAAATCATCCTTTTGTTTGTTTCACTTATAATTTCTTTAGTAAGCCATCCTTTCATTCTGACTGTTCTTTGAACTTATTTCTACTCAAATGGAGTATGTGCTATTGCTAGTTTTTGTTGATTTCGGAAAGGTGCAATGTATGAAAATTCAAAATTGCAATGGTACTAGCTCCCATTGATTGCTCAATTGGAAATTTATTCAGCTTAATGGTGATGCATGTCTGAATTCTTAGAAATTTGCATACTAAAGCCAAATCTCACCTGATTATGCAGTTATTGTGTGATTTGATTTCTTTTCCTTTTTCTAGTTCATTCGGATTCGTGTCGGTTGGTTGGTGAAATATTCTCTTTGGGGAAAACTTCTTTGTTTTGTTTCGTTCAAGCTTTATATATTTTTTTTAAAAGACTTTCTAAATATTTGTTGTTATTACTTTTTGTAGGAACAAGAGACAGAAAATTCCCAACACGAGACTGGTGATAATCAGTCTACTCCTACTGAGGAATCTCAAAAGGTGCTTGCACTTAGCATGATATGATCTTCCCCCTTGCCTGCATATAGTTATTTGATTGAATATTGTTGGTTTCTCCATTGCAGGATGAACAGGAGACTGGAAATCCAGCAGAAGTTGTCCTAGATCAAGAAGAGCAAGACAAGCCATTGACAGAAGTAGGAGTAGATCATAATCAGAGAGAGTTGGAGCCTGAGCAACAATATGTCAATCGAAGGAACTACCAGAACCAAAGAGGTGGTCGTGGTGGTGGCAATGGCGGTCGTAGGGGCTATTCAAATGGCCGTGGTGGTCGAAGTGGTTCTAGAGGAGGTGGTGGCTACCAAAATGGCCGCAACCAATATTATGATCAACCTGGAAACTTTCATCAGAGGAACTACTATAATAATCGAGGAAGGGGTGGCAGAGGTGGTGGGCACACTTATAACAACCACGGTTCGACAGGTCAAGGTGGTCCTGCCCCTGCTGATGTTGGGCTGGCTTCATGATGACACTCATTGTGTGTCCATAGGGTGTCAAGTTCCCAGTTTTATAGGTGGGTGGCGAAAACATTTCTTTTGCTTTGTGTGAGAAACTTGTCATGAATGCAGGTTAATGTTGATGGATAAACACTCGCCCTCTTTTTGTAGTTCAGTCAGCGAACTTTCTATTTAAAACTTGAAGAAATTAAAGTTCAACTTGATTTGCTAAAAGGGGGTTAATTAGCGAAACATTTAGCCGCTTCTTGTTGATAAACTTGACTAGTGCTGATTAGGTTAGGCAGGCTTTAATGGCTAATGTATGGTTC
>Ga0325405_1001225_pt1 | contig 25782 bp, 16 predicted proteins | sample PopdelMetagenome_21_FD_205663 | JGI IMG/M metagenome (GOLD analysis project Ga0325405, IMG submission 205663) | Populus deltoides microbial communities from Bellville, Georgia, United States - Xylem-Control-R2 | ecosystem: Host-associated > Plants > Phyllosphere > Stem > Wood/Secondary xylem...
GATAGGTGCGTGACTTTCCCCTCCCATTCTCGCGCGTAGCCCGACCACTAAGCCAACAAAACACAGAGACTTCCTCTTTCCTCTCCCTCTCCCTCTCCCTCTCGACATTCATTTTACCGAAACAAAAACAAGAAATGGACATGTCAACATTCAAGATTTCAAAGACCCTTTCTTTACTTCAAAATATACATCTTTGATTCTTAAAGATCGTATCCTTATCAGTTTTAAAATGGTTTTCAACCGGTGAAGGGCTGCTAAGTTCTGTTTGGTGTGCGTTTGTTTAATTAATTAGAGTAGTTAGTTAGTTAATGAGGTTTAAATTTTTATTATTTAAGTTGTTGAGCTCTCACTTTCCTGTTCAGGTTGTTTGTTAGTATTTCTCTACAAAAATGGGGGGTTGACTCCATTTGAAGCAAACCCTTTTGTTCTTGTTTGTTTTACACTCATGGGTCGTTTTGCTTTTGTTCTTAAGAGTCGTTTTTTGGAGAAGATTTCTGTCTTTGAACTTGGTTGGAGTTGATGGTTTTTGGGTATTTTGATATGGTTAATTTAGAGGGTTTTTTATGGGGGAGAGGGTTAGGTTCTGTGGGTTGGATTTTTTGGTTATGGTTTGTGCTCTTGGGTTTGTTACAGGCAGTGGTGGGCGTAAGGCCATTGAGAGAGCGTGCACAGTCGTGGAGCGATGAGGTTTGTATTGGAATTGATGTTTTTGTTTGTGATTGATTGTGGGTTGGGTTTAGATTTTGATTAGAGTTTGTTAGCAAGAGAGTGAGTTTGGATTGTGAAGAATGTAACTTTGATTGGTGGAGTCTTTGTTAGTTATGCAAAAATAGATTTTCAATGAGCTTTGAATGATGTTCTTCGTGTTTTGTTTTGCCAGATTTAGCTCCTTTGCTTCTTGAAGTGTACCTTTGATGGGGTTTGACTTGTCAATTTTACTGTGCTGCATTTAGGTGTTTTGTGTTAGTATATACTAGAAATTGATATTAGGGAATGGGAATTGTCATGTTTGATAGCTCATAGTGTAATGTTGCAGTGTTGATCATCAAGAATCAACAATTTTTTGGCTGATAAAGATGGTAAATGAGAACGAAGGTCACATTGCTAGAGAAGGATTGGCACTGGATGTTTCAGTAACTTGTTGAGTAGAATTTTATTAAATAGCATGAAAGTCAGTTCAATCAAATTGCCAAGATACTGAAATGCAATTATTTTATTTTATGACTAATGTGATGAGATTCCTTTTTTTACCCTAGTGGTTGCAATGCTAATGTAATTGGACCTAATTTTTGCTTGTTAATGATGTTTCTTCTTGCAGTGGCTATTTATTAGAAAAGATGAAAATGATTTGGGCCCATTTTCCATGTGGAACATAACGGGAACTTACCGAGGTTTGTCTTCGGTGATTCATACACTCACATGCTTATGCATTCATTACTGTAGAACTTGCGGAAAAGTAATAAATTGCTCTTGTCCTTGTGATGCATGCACAAAATTATTAGCTAACTTGGTTAGTATTCTACTTGTCATGTTCAGCAATGCACACTCAATTTGTTTAGGTCTTCTATGCTTGTCTTGGTAAAACATGTTTTGGACATGTGAATTCCAGGGTCTTGGAAATTTCTTGATTCTGCAAATAGCTCTTCCATGTTCCCAGATTTCAGGAAATCCAATGGTGATTCTGTCATTGAATTAGTCAGCACACCAACAAAGATAAATGGTGTGCATTATGTCCAGGTGAGGGTTTGATTTTTTTCTATCTAGGAGTTAGGTTCTCATAAGCTCACTTATGGGAAGAAAAAAAATACATGATTGCTTCAAATTCTTTGGCTCTTCAAGGTATATGGTCATGGCTTTAAGAAAGAAAGCTGTTATATTTTTTTCTTGCTCGTGGTGTTAACAACAGGGTGTAATAATTTTCCATGATGTGTTTGACAACAAACACAATGTTGGTGGTGCTCAAATAAGGGTAGAAGGTGTATATATATGGCCTTTTAGACAACTTCGAATGGTAGCTAACAGGTAAATTTCAAGGATGTTACTATTTTTGCTACTTCTCAAATGTCTTCCAAGTGAACTGGTCACTTCAAGTTAGAAAATGTTCTATTTCTATTCTTCCCAAGTATGTCTTGAGGGCAGTAAGAGGGATGCCTGTGTATTGCAAAATGTGAAACTTTATTTTAGTTACTATAGTTGAAGAGCATGTGAGCATATGCTTTGTTCAACACTTATAAGAAATATAGATTGATTATAAATTTTCTTATCCTCTTCTCTGTCCTTATTTCTCGTGATACAGGATTCTAATTACATTTTCTTGTCTACTTCCATCATCTTTTTTTTGTTGATAGATGTCCTAGAGTTGGTTTGGTCCATTGCATCTCAACTCTAATTGCCTTTTTTAATGAACTATGGCAGTGGTAAAGAGGTAGAATTCAGCCAAGAAGAAGATTATATGTTATCTAATCCATATCATTTGGTAACACTTCCTACTCAGCTTGCGTGTGATATTTTTCATTTATATTGATTTTATAGCACGTGTCTGCAGCGCAGCTCACCATCTTTTTCATATAGCTTTTCGTTTTTTTCTGTTTGGTTGTTTGTTGCCTAGTCATTTCTAATCTTTTCTTATGTGAAGTTTTAGAGTACCATTAGGATAGGCACATAAACTGTGGTAGGTTTAATGTTTGTATTGTAGATTCATTATGAGACTGACTGATCTTTTTGGCCTCAGAAGGAACTGGTTATTAGTCTGAATAGTTCAATATTATTCATAAACTATGGGGTGAGGGTGGGGATACATGCTTGTGTTGGTGTCAGATACTGTATTCTGTTTGGGACTTGTAGTTCTGAATGTTGCACATGGCTCCATTTAGATCCTCTTACGTGTGCCACTAGTTGACGAGTCCTGCAATAAAGATGTATTCATTGAGCAAAGGAATTAGTGTCTATCTATGTATATAATCTTCTATTGTTGATAAATGATCCAAGTTTTAACTTCTAGCTTGTGTTTGCTTATTTGTTTGAACAGCTTGGAGTATTTTCATCTCAGGTGTTCATAGATTCTCCTCAAAATGAAATATGGAGAAGGAAAAATTGTAATGTTTTGTACCTCACTTTGACTTTTTAAGTTTGTGCTAACATAGCAGTTCAGTGAATTTTACCTCATGTTACTGCAGGGCCAATTTATGAGATGGAGAAGCATTGTAATATTGAAATTGCTGCCCAAATTACACGCTTGTCATCTGTCCAAAGTGGTACTTGAGCTATCTCAGCTCTATGTTCTTTGTCTTTGACCTTAATATCCCGTGTGATTCCCCATTAAGTCTCCAAACTCCTATGAATTATTTCCTTTGTGTAGAGGTTGGTGTTGATATTGTAGAATCTCAAGGACATTTTCTTAATAATCTGGAAACAGTGCCTTGTACAAATCATTCTCATTTTGAGTTAGGGGAGAAGAAATTTTACCTATTCTACTCCATGAAGCATTGACAACATCCAATCTAAATGACTGGTCATATTCATGGTGTTAGGAGCAGTTTTGTGTCTGGTTTTAACCTTCCTACTCGATATTACAAAATCTTGGATAACGTCTTATAAAAAAAATTATATGCCCATCTTATTTACTAACTAAAATCTCTGACCTTTCTTATAGATGGAGACCGTGATCGTTTCCATATTGAAGGATTAATGGAGAGTCCTGCTGCAGACGATGAAGGGGATTGCTTCTCACCTTTACTACTAAATGCCACTTCTGTCAACATTGAAGTCTACTATAACAAAGCAGTGAACTATACCTTGATGGTCACCTTTGTATCCTTTATATGTGATATATCGTCACTCTTGTGGATTCATCCTAATGTTCCATTATTTGGGTGGCTTCCTTGACATTTTGCATCAGGTCTCATTCCTTCAAGTTCTTTTGCTGATTCGGCAAATGGAACATAGTAACACTCAATCAGTACGGCATTTTACTTTATACATCTGTTACAATCAATTTTATTCTAGAAACTTTATGGTTTCAAATAAGTTGATAATGGTTCTGATTTACCCCTATCAGGGGGCTGCCAAAGTTTCAATTTTAATGATTGGGCAGCAAGCCATCATGGATGCTTATCTTTGCCTTCTACACCTAACTGCAGGAATACTAGTTGGTAAGTACAATTTCCAGCTTATGCAGTTTACTAGATTGGTTTTGCTTCCAGATGCAATGGAATTTGTATATTTAGTTTTGCAGTAAACTTATTGCAATTATTTGAAAAATAGATCTGTTAAAGTAAAGGCATGGTTAGGAATTTGAAAGGATTCCATTTGTCTGGTTATGTGCACATGTTTTAATGCTATCATGTAGCGAGACTCAATGGGAATGTTTTGTTCATTTGCAAGAATATAATTGGGTGAAAGCTTGGCGTGGAACCCATTGGAAAACCATCAGAATTCTTGAGTGTTACGAGAACTGCCAAATTTATGTACTCATTTCTGATAGTTCACCAACTTTTCTAATTTCAAAATTAAGGTATCCTAGTAGATATCATTTGAAAACGGTCACAACCATTGACCTGACCTATGTTACTCAATATATACAAAGTGGTTTTTACTTTTTACTTTTCTTAATTAGTATGTGTGCCATTTTTATGTCTTGTTGCGCATTAAATGTGCCTTTTTTTTTCTGAATATGCTTGTCATACTGAATCAGTGTAACTCTATTCTCACTTGTTCACCGTGAAATTTGCTCCTACTGCACGTTATGCTAAGCACTGGGTAATTTTCTGTCTCTGATAAGTAAATAGTTTTGCTCTTTCCTGTGCAGAATCCTTGTTTAATGCTTTTGCAACTGCTGCATTTTTCAAGTTTGTAGTCTTCTCAATTTTTGAGATGAGATATCTTCTTGCTATATGGAAGGCAAGCAGGCCTATGAATAGTGGTGAAGGTTGGGAGACAATGAGGCGTGAACTATTAGTTCTATATAGTCGTTTCTGTAAGTGCCCTTTTGGAAATCAATACATAGGTGGGAAATTCTATCACTAGGATTCATTGAATGATCTGGTATTGATTAGACACTCTAGTCTATGACTCTTGCTTTCATTCACCCCCATTGAATGAGTAACCAATTTGAAATGTTCAACATATGCATCTCGCAATCTCCTGAATACTTTGCTACATGTATGTGATCATCGACTGTTGTTTTACGGATTCAATTACTTGCTGTACAATATAAAATTCCTTTTCCTTATGTCTGGTATAATTTGATCCAACTGCTATAATTATTTGCAGATGGGATCCTGTTGGGAGGCATTCTAGTTATGTATGAGTTCCATAATTATCTTCGATCCATTCTTTTCTTAATGTACTCTTTTTGGATACCTCAAATATTCACCAATGTCATTCGTGACTCGAGAAAACCTTTGCATCCCCATTACATCTTAGGCATGACTGTTACTCGTCTAGCAATCCCATTGTATATATTTGGATGCCCTAACAACTTTATGAGGACTGAGCCTGACAAGACATGGTGTTTATATTTGGGTGTATTCATTGGACTGCAAGCGTCAATTCTTCTTCTTCAACACTATCTTGGGTCTCGATGGTTCATTCCTCACCAGGTTGGTGCAGTTGTTTCTCTACTTTTCCCCTCCCATATCATTCTTTTCTTTCCTCGGTTTCCAACAACTTGTGACACACTAAACACTATGCTAAGTTGAGGGAGTAACAACCTTGGGTGAAAAGGCCATTTGGAACTTTACCAAGCAAGGGCTAGTGATTGATGATGGCATGAATATGATATATGTTTGTTTTCACCTAAAGCATGTTGTGACTGTTTTCACCTAAAGCATGTTGAAAATATCACTTTGCTATGCTTGTTGCAGATCCTACCTGAGAAATATTTTTACTATAGAAGGTTTGATCAGGAATCGAATCACACTACAGACTGTGTCATTTGCATGACTGCAATTGACCTCACGCGGCATTCTAATGATTGCATGGTATGCCATCAGGATTCTGTGTTTTTTCCTCCACCCTTTCTTTTACTTAGTTTGCACCTAAGTCGCACTTTAAATTGCAAAATCTTTGACAGGTAACTCCATGTGATCATTTCTTTCATTCCGGTTGTCTACAAAGGTGGATGGATATCAAGATGGAATGCCCAACTTGCAGGCGTCCACTACCACCAGCATAGGGAGATTAGTACACTTGTTTATATTACTTGCAGGGGTTTGATTGACATTGCCCAACTTGTTAATTCTGGTAATCAGCTGATGTAAAAACTTGCATTTACTGAATATTTACGATTCCTTATTGCATCATTCCATTTTTCCTGAATTTATGATTGAGATGTATTTTGGATATTGTTTTTGATACATCTTTTGTAGTTATTAATGTCTGTTTTCTTTCAGGTTGGGAGGAACCCATATTTTGCATGGGTACAGCTTCAGAAGATACCTGATATAGAGGCATAAGCAATGTCGAACTTTAACTGATGCTACTCACTTTGTATTTGACACAACTTGTATACTTTGTATTTGACACAACTTGTATTAACTGTATAATGTATTATTACTTGAAAGCTTTACTAATGCAAATTATTTTCAATTTTATCATTGGCACGCAACATTTTTGGTTCTCTTGCAAATAAATTAACCTTTGTAGCATTTATATGAAATTGGCAACGAGGAAGTCCATGTGACTGGTTTCCCTTGATAAAGATATTTTTTTTGGTTTTCCAGTTATGTATCAGTTTATTAAGGTGGATATGCGTGTTTGGTAATCGAGTAGGGGTTTCTAAACATTGCCCGTTTCTAAACATTGCCCTTGTCGGCATGAAATGATGGATCATATGGAACACGTAAGCCAGTGAAAGCTTCAAGTTTTCAAGGTCCTGTCGTTTGTGGGTTGGGTAACATAAAATTTTTTCAAGGATTATATACATGTACAAAATTCAAATACAACTTCTATTACAGGAAAAAGAAAAAAAAAAGAAGATTCACATGTAACTATAGGCCAAATTTTGGATCTTATTTTGGTTTTATTGTTACTATCTTGCAAGACTACTTATGGGAAGCTAGGAGCAAGAGAAGGTGACAGCAGAGGGGTTGCAGCAGGCACAAGTGCAGGAGCGAAAGGAGTTGCCCTACCAAAAGCACCGCCTCCTTCATTGGCTACACAGCATTCCTGAAAGCAGTCGACTGGATGCTCGAGTGTATCGTTGCATTCTTTCTGACTTCTCTGGAGTGGCTTCTCTGGCAAACAATTGCGGCGGTCGTCATACTTGATGCCTTTAGATGTAAGATTCATGCAAATTCCCTCTTCCTCACAAAAGAAGTTGTAAGAGAAAGTAAAATTAGCTAAATTTGGCAGTATACAAACTCCCTGAGGTACAATCCCGGTCATCAGATTGTGTGCTAAATTTAGCTGCTCCAAATGAGCTAATCCTGATAGGCTATAAGGTATAGGACCAACTATCTTGTTATGGCTTACATCCAACACCCTCAGTTTGTAGAGATACCCAACTTCTGGTGGCAAACAACCTGTCAAGCTTGTGTTGATAAGCAGCAACTCTTCTAAAGTATCTGCCAAGTTGGCTATACTCGGCGGCAGGCAGCCTTTGAAGTTATTGTTGGCGATGACCACCACAGAAGCTGAAGTTCCACCTAAGAAAGCGGGAACTGCACTAGTAAATCGATTGTTATTAATGAATATCGCATCAATCTTTTTCTGGAAAAGCTGAGGAGGTAATGGCCCTTCAAACTCATTGTAGCGAAGGTCAAGATAGTTTAGCATAGGAAGAGAGAGCACGACAGAAGGGAAAGGGCCTACAAATCTGTTGTTGCTGACATCAAGCTCATATAGAAGTGAAAGGTTGGTTAGAGATTGTGGGATAATCCCACAAAGTCTGTTGCTATTCAAATGGATGAGTGCTAAGTCAGAGAGGAGGCCTAATTCATTGGGAAGGAAACCTGCTATATCAGCAAAGTTGAGGTCAATGCCTGCGACAACTCTAATTTTGGGATCATCAGTAGCAGTTGCACAGTATATTCCTTTATAGCTACATACATCAGGACCAACCCAATTGGTAGTGAAGTTGTTTGGATCAGAGTAGATAACCCTTCTCCATGCCTGGAGGGCAATATAAGCTTGGTGGAGCCTTTGGTTTGAAGTTGGAGAATGGTTGTGTGAGCGGTGGCGGTGATAGCCATGTTGGTTATGCTTTGCTGCTAGATAGTTAGACAAGGAAGATAGGTGTAAGAGCAAGACAAGTAAAGAACGAATTGTGATAGAACAAAGCAGAGACGAAGCCATTTGATTTTCGTGGGTTTAAGGTAGTAATCTTGGCTGTTTATGTAAGGAGTACTTTCCATGTCAAACGCTTCTTTCAGTCTTATGTTTAATCATGCTGTTCATGTCCAATGGAAGACATTGATTTCTTTGCTGATGATAGCATCTGAAGAAAATGTCAGAATGACCTGGTACAGTGACAGTTAACCACAACATATGATCTTAGAACATGGCCATTTCTAGATAAGCATGAAGATTTCAAAGCGTACCAAACATCATGTCTCGATCCCTGCAGTTTATGCTGTCCTTTGGAGGCTTGGAGTGAGACAAAAAATGGAAGATGAAAGGCACATCTCATGTTAGGAAATAACATGGGGATTAGTTTCAGACTATGAATTTGGAAAAATGGGGGTATAGAGAGTACGATGCGCACGATAAAGACTTGCCTCCTTCCATGTAGTTTTCGCAGTTGTTTCAAGTGGAGCTGGAGAAAGACAGCCTCAGCCACCCTAAGAAAAAGAGGAGAATTTCTTCGAACTTAAGGGATTAATTACCTGTCATGACTCTTGAGCCAAAAGGGGTAAATCCTAAGAAATTCATGGCAGCACATTATCATACTTCCAAGATACAGAAATGATTCCAGCTTCCTTGAGAAAGAACCTCCATCTGATGGAGTAGCAAGAGATGAGTCAATTCCAATAGCTTCGTATTTACACATTGAAGTTGTGCTCAGCGTTTTGCACAAATCTTGCATCTATTACAAGATGCAAGAACAAGGATTTTTACTTGATAATTAATAAAAATTTGCCTCCATTGTTGACTTTCTAAATTCAGAAAGCAACTCTTGAGACTGGTATCTAGAATAATTTATTAAATTATTTGAATATATCAAACCGACATGGAAGTTATATTGTTAAAATATTTTAATAAAATAATCGTGAATTTTTAATTAACGCTTAAACTGATTCAAGAATACCCTTTACAGATAGAACAAAAAAAACACATGAAATGAGATTTTTCTATACCTCTAGTTCCTGGTCCAAGCTAGATGTCATCTCTCAATAGAATGAGGGCAATGGTAGCACAAATGCAGATGGTGCTGAAAGCTTGATAATTGTGCATGATCCAATGCATTAACTCCTGGAAATAAGATTGACAAACCTATACCCGACCAAAAACGCAAAGAAAGAAGTGCAGAATTCGACTACGCCATGGCATGAACTTCAAGTCTTCTAACAAATGGAAAAGTTCACATCAATTTCTGCTGCAACTGCATCTCATACGAGTCCAGCACCACCAAGCAATATACTGAAATTCTTTTCCATTAAATTGAGCACTGTACACTTCCAAGTTTTTGGGACGTCTTGCTGGCCAGCATAATCAAGATCAGTGATATTGAAGATGCCGGGGGGAGTATGAAAAAATCTGCAGTACTGGCATTGAAGCTGGCACCGTTCATCCTTTGAATAATTTTTCAATAAACAAGGGACAAAACATCATAGATTTCCACAGGGCACAACCACTCCAAAACAAGCACACTTGAGAGAATATTATCTAACTATTCTCATCATGACACATACAAACTAACATCGTTTATGCTGTACTAGTTACAACACTCAAAATTGAAGATGTCCAGACAACTATATTTGTTTTTAAGAAATCCCAGGTACCGGTAAACATCTAGAGCACTATCATTTCTTGAAAAATTATTCGAAGCTGAGAAAGGCACTCTAACAGAAGCAGAAGCATTTTCCTTTTATCATCATCATCATCATCATCATGGCCACTGGCATCAGCAATCATATTAGCCACCACCACCAGATCCATATTTCTTGCCAAAGACAATGACCTGCAGCTTGTCATACCCAGCAAGCACACCAGCACCTGCCACAGCACGTAGGATGTTTGCACCAGCACCCTTGAAGAGTGATTTACCCCCTTCATTCTTGACGATCTGTTTAAATGCATCCAAAGAGCTCTTATACTTCACAGCTTCTCCTGAAGTCATCATCATCCTTCTCCGGACTGTATCTATGGGGTAAGAGGCCAATCCAGCACCTATTGTGATTCCCCATCCCAGCAAGAAACTTGCAAAGAAACTATCCTGTAGAAACCAAACAAACCAACATTAACCGTTTGATCATGTTAAACTTCATATAGTAGAGGAAAATCAGCACTGCCGCTGTGCCACACATCCAAACATTAAGATATCTCAGTTTGAATTAATTTTATCAAAAGGTGGTGAACACAGGACCACAATTTTACACATACAATACTTAGGACACAGGAGCATAAATCCATAAGAAGAGGAGTCCATTTCATCTTGCATTTAGTTCCACCAGCAAAGATGGTTGAGGTCAAAACAACATATTTGCAGTGTAGAACCATAACAGGAGAAGGACAACTTGAAAGCAGGGAAAAAAGATTGGCAGAGATGCAATAAGAAAAAACAGTACATACCTGCAAATTACCAACCAAAACCACAGGTTTAAGAGAATCATACATTCCAAAGTAGAGCCCACGGTACACAATAATTCCAACACAAGATATGTTAAATCCACGATAAAGTCCAGCAATGCCATCAGACTGGAGGGTTTTCTTATAAACATCAACCAACCCATTAAACTGCCTCTGACCACCCGTTTTAGCTGCCTTTGAATCATTAGCCAAACGAGTACGGGCATAATCCAAGGAGTAAACAAATAGAAGTGATGAAGCACCAGCAGCTCCACCTGATGCCAAATTCCCGGCAAACCACTTCCAGTAGCCATCTTTTTCCTTCTTGAAGTTAAACAAACTCTTGAAGTAATCTTTGAATGCAAAGTTCAGGGCCTGGTAGGTGTACAAAGGTGTCAATTGATATAAACACTACTACAGTCAAGCACATGTACTAAAAAATAACAAAAGGAAAAAAAAATTAAAGTGAAATGACCTGAGTAGGGAAGTATCTGATGACATTGGCAGTGTTGCCTCTCCAAAGAGCAAGGACACCCTCATCTTTGATGGTTCTAGCAAAGCAGTCAGTGATACCCTTGTATGGTTCAGATAATCGACCGGCCTTGATCATTTCATCTTGATTTTGAATCAAGAGTTTAACCCGCTCAATTGGAGCGGCTGCTGTCTTTGAAACAGCTGCTGATACTCCTCCCATGAGAAAATCAATCATAAATCCTTTAGCGCCTTTCTCGGATGGTGCTTCAACAAATATCGGGGAAACATGTGGCACAAATGCCAGACCAGTTCCCTGAATTGCAGGATGCATATGGCTATGAAAACCATTAGAAAATGCACCACTAGTCATGTGACAATTCCTGCTGTGCAAGTTTGGGGAAAGCTTAGAAATGAGAGATGACTGTCCATGTATCTTCCTGAAAACCAACGGATTCCCCGATTCATCCGCCATGTTTACAACTCAAGATGGTGACCTGATAGTCAGAAAAAATCCACCATTTTACACAATTAGGCTTCAAGAACAAAGTACTACCTGCAATTTTGCAATAAGCAAATAAAACTAGATAACATATACCAATCCAACAAAATGCCATGATCATCATTATAATCCAACTTAACTTCCACCAACCACCCCCACAAAGCAGCAAAAAGGACAAACCATACAACACAAATCAAAGACAAACTTCAAACCTATGCCATTTTTCACGTAACCTCACGTTATTAACACCTACGACCTACAATTTGATTGCAAAACCCATGTCATTTTTAACATAATCCAACGTTAGCAACAACTAAAACCCACAATTCGAATGTCAAATCCCACCTCATTTTTAGCATAATCCAAGTTTAGTAACAACTTAAACCCACAATTTGAATGTGAAAACCAATCTCATTTCCACCATAATCGAACGTTTGTAACAACTAAAACGCAAAATTTGAGTGTCATTTTTAACATTAAATCTAATGTCAGTAACAATTGTATATAGTCAACCTCAAACAAAATTCATCAAATCTAAACATGCAAGCAAAAAAGCTAAACAGAAGCCAAACACTTCATGGTTTCTTTCATTTTCTCAGCAACCAAACAGGGAAAAAAAAAACCTTGAGAGTAAGGACAGTCACTGCCTCCTCCTGATACTAGGGAGAACTGTTTTACTAATGTGGTCTTTATACCTAAGGGAATTTCTAGGGTTTTTCTTTTAAATTACCATCTTGACCTTGGTTTGCCTCTGCGTCTTCATTTGTTTCGAGTCTGACGCTGTCACTGTAACAGTGTAGAAGACTCCATTGGTGAGAAGTGAAAGTGAGTTTCATATTTTGTGGGCTTTAGGACTTCTTTATTGTTCTGTTGGGTTTTCTAAAGGCCCAATAATGATTTATCCTTTTTTTTTCTCAAAAATATTCCTTCTCTTATTTTAGTTTGATTTTATGTTATCATTTTATACTAAATTTAAGCAAAAATATATTGCATCCATCATTTCAATTTCATTAATATCCAGCAGAACCAACAAGGTTTGCATGAGAGGAAGGGCTCTGGCTGCTTAAATAAATAGTTTCAAGTTCGTAATTTTTTTAGAAGAAATTTACATCTTAACCGATAGAACCTCGAATGATTAATTCTGGATAATAGTTTGAAAAACCCAAAAAATTAATATCTAGGAAAGCTTATCTGATCCATGGACTAATCCAAAAAAAAAAAAGAACACAAGTTAAAGAAAATTGCTCATGCAACCATGGAAGTTTTGGGTTGGATTTAACACTATGCTTACGATGGGGCATAGTTTTGGACAGCCATACGGGTCATGTTGTGGGCAAATTAAGGAAAATAGCTCATGCAACCATGGAAGTTTTGCTTCATTGATCAAAGGAAATAGAGGAAAATCTTAAAAGAATGTGATCGTGGAATCGGCATTTGTTGAATACGCCATTTGACACTTGATAGTTCATCTTCTAATTCTCAGACCCTAAAAGAAAACCTCAACAGTTTGAGTTCAAAATTCCTACTGAGACAGAGGGCATGTAGCCAACATGTATTTATATTTTATAAGGTAGTGATATTGGGATAGAAAAGATATGTTTCTTTTAAAACACATGAAAGAATTCACTTCAAAATTATTATTTTTATTTCTCTGCTTCAACTTCTGTATCTTTTATATCTGTAATTTATATCCCGAAATGCTAACCAAACGCAATATGATATAAGAATGTAAGAATTTAAAAGATATCTTCACAAATTTTGCTGTAGAGAAAACAGCATTTACATTCAGTCAAGAATTGTGAGTACAAGCTTGTGAAATTCATTGCACATGCGAATACATTCCTTTACCTAATCATCAGTGAGAGAAAGAAAGAAAAAACACTATCTTTTTAACATAGCAAGTTGATGTCTGCAAAGAATGCTCCAGCACCAAGATTCTGTACGTTTGACTGACTGCTTCAAAAGAGGGTAAAATGTTAGAATAAAATGATGGATCAGAAAGTTCAAATGAGTTGCAAGGGCGCAGTGGGGATTTTATTTCAAATAAGAATTCACCTTCTAGCATGCGTCTGGCTGTTCTGCATATAAATTTAACAATTTGCAAGACAATCGTAAGAAAAGTATCTGGAGGAATGGTTAAAAAAATGCACTAAGCAGAACACAGAAGGAGTCTTTGCTTAGCCAGCAACTCCTTCAGTTTCCTTAGGAGTTTATCATCAGAGTGCAAGTAATCCTCAAAGCTCTTTCTCAAGTTCCTCAACAACTCACAGTCATTGCCGCTATTATTGTTTAGCAGCTTTGTGAAGAGATCCTTCCATAAATCACTCCAGTATCTGCAGATAAATAGAATGAGAACTTGATCAGAAGGTTTGCAAAAAGAAAACAGAAAAATAAAGAGAGAAATCTATGATGGGAAAAATAATTTACTCCTATAAATTTTTAAAGTTTTGCAGTTTCACAATATAGTGAAGTTACAAATTGGAATTTGCCGCAGTTCACAGAAGTCTTCTAAGTATGCAGAAATGAAAAATACCTTTTAAAAGGAGCCTTCGGCAGATACATGTAGCCTCCATCAGATGTCCGTTTCTTTACAATCTCCATGTAAGAATGGTGCAGCATCATATGAATTACAACACAGAGGCCATATGTGTCAACCTGATTTCAAAATGACGATACTAATGAGGTGCCAGTCCAATTAAAAACTAGCAAGTGGACTTTGTGTGCTTTATTACAATGACCTGAAATGTCCAGGGCTTCCTCTCTTGCATTTCAACACAACGAAATCCAGAAGTCCGACAATCTCCCTCAAATTCTATATCATCAGGAAAGAGATGCAGGTCTATCCCCCTCCCCCAGTCAACAAGGCAAAGACCCTGCATGAGAAAACTCTTAAATACGAGATAAACAATTGAGCTGCACATCAAGTCTATCACAAGTAAGATTAACCTGATCTCTCCAAGGGCCACTTCGTTCTTTAAACCCATCTTCTGTAAGATTGCTCCTGCCAAATATCAGGTTATTAATGTCACTAGATGTTGTATGTCAAACCATGCATCTGTAAAAGACATTGATGAAGCTATGCTTATGATCTTGCTTTTGAAATTACAAGACAGCTACCTATGTGAAAGACATAAAATAACCAAATTTATGGTGAAAACAATTTTCACCTGGAATAGCGAATAAGCAGATTATCAGGCTTGAAGTCCCCGTGAATTATGCCAACTCCATGCAGGGTTTCCAGCATGTGTAGCATTTCTATGGTGTAATAGATACACAACACTTCTTCCATGGGCTTGCCAGTGACCACATAAGAATTTATGACATCCTGCATATGTCACATGCAAGCATTGTATCACACAAGATCTTCCTGGTATGAAAACAAATATAGGATAAGATTAATCTACCTGAAGCGTCCCATGAGATAGATAGTCACAGACAAGTATACTATAATCAGAGAACAGATGCAATCTATGAGCATATCCGAAGCTTGAACTCTGAAAAGTTACAGCAAGAAGAATAAGAACCAGTTGTTAAAAAATAAAAAATAAAGGTGCTGAAATCATGAGAACAGAAAGAACACATACTTGATTGTCTGGGATCCGTTGATCAAGTTGACGGTACATATGGAACTCCCAAGGAAAAGGAGGCCTTTGTATCTGCAATTTCGTTCAAATATTATAGCCCAATATGACATGGAATCCGCAACTCTTACTAAGGGAGGAGGTTTAATTACCTTCAATGCAACAACTTCATCTGGATTACTGTTGACATATGCTTTATATACTTGAGCAAACCCGCCTTTAACAGGACAACCTTTGATCTCGTACTTCTTTCCACCTATAAGTATTAGAATAATAGTGATTAAGTTATAAGAATTTGAATCCCCAATTGAAGTTGTGCCACAACAAAACACAGAATCCATATAATGATTGGCCATGCATGCAGAATTCTTACTTCCAAAAAGTCAAAATAACATTTCAAACATGAAATTTGCCCTCAGTTTTCACAAACTTAAGTTTGTTAATCAATCATGAACATTCATTTATGACTAAAGACTCGAAGCACTACAGAATATCCATGTAAATATAACAATAAGAATAACCTATTTTAACAATCTTATTCCTTGATGAATTCTGTAGAGTAGATAAAGCCACGTCTCCAGAGTATGCTTTTTTACTTGGATGGTATCCCTAAAACAGCAAAAAGAAAGTTACTTCATCAAAGTAAACAAAAATATTAAGCAACCAATCAATGAATTTCAACAATCAAAGGAAGTTACTAATGTTCTAATTGTCTTACAGCATATTTCATCATTTGAGGATTTATCCTCTCCAACAACTCTTTTGTGGTGGAGGCTGACCATGGATTAACACAACTTTTTTCCATTTCCATGGATTCATTGTAATCAGTCTGTAAATGAAGAGTACAAAATAATATAATCTTTAGAGAGCCTACATATACCAATCTAAGCTAAACAACTCTTTGATAAAAATATATTATGACAAGGAAAAGGGAAATAAATGATACACCATCTGCCAGGTTTGCCCATCATCATGATGACTTAGACTATGAAAAGGCTAAAATCTGAAGTTAAAACTATTAAAGGAACATGCTTTTGATTTTCAAGCATGTATTGTTGGAGATCATAAAAGAAAGGTCGCATAAAAAAACATGACTACTTGAGATACAGTTGTTCACGTAAGAGAAAGTACAAAGAAATGATCAAAAGTTGATGGCAATCGTACTTAGGGACATGATATCTAACAACTAGAGGAAAAGGAACAAAAAGATAAAAAAGATTGCGTTTCATTAACAATAGACTCACACAAACAATTTGGCATAGCGTTAAGTAGACTAGCACTCCTGTTGTAATGAGGCACTAAATACTCCTGTATCAAGAAGTAAAATGTGTACTGATATACCCACCACCAAAAAGATTGCAGAACATACCAAGTTTCATCTGAATTTAAGTTTATGGATTTCAAGTCACTTGCCTAGCCTGTGATACATATGAATAAAGGAAAACCAGAAGAAAAACCGAAGGAAGCATAATTTCTTTCCCTGGGTCAGTATGCATACCTTTTGAAGTGAAGACGCATTTATCCTGTAAGACAATCTGTCAAGAAATAAGACTTTTGCACGTTCCAACCTCTCAAGAGGTTCTGCTTTCCTGTCATCGCGATATAAATCAACCACCCAATATCAATGACAAAGAAACGTGCAAAAAAGTCCACAAAGAAAGACACAGAAAACAAGAGGGAGCAACCTTAAAATGCCAGTTTGATAAACCATATATGCTTCCTTCCAATTCTCTTTTGCTTCAAGAAACCCCGCGTACAGTTCATAGAGCAAAGAATTGCCTCTGCATATATTATTCTCTTCCATTTCTTTGAAAACATTTTCAAAGTCATCACTACCTTCCAACTTCCATCAAAACCAAATTAATCTGTTAAACAATGTTACATTCTAGCTCCCCATATGATTACAATGAATAGACCCATCGAAACACAATGACTCAACAAATAGAATCCACATAGATATGAGAAGGAAAATACATAGCAAGTTAGAAAATTTACACACAATTCAAATTACGAAACTACTGAGCAAATTGAATGATGGCCACTTCATTCTCAATCCCTCAATTTGTTCAAAAAATGCCATCAAATAATTCAAGTTCAAAGTAAAACAACCCAATATCTAAAATAGCCCCCAAAAAAATGCTTTCACCATCCTCCATTTCTCATAAAAACCCTCTAAAAATCCTTACAAAATCTTCAACTTTAACAACCAAACGTTAACATAAAACAGTCCAACTTAAATAAAACAAAAACGGAATCCAAGCACTAAATATTGAAGGGAGAAGAGAAGAACAAATCCACAAACACAAATTTCAACTTACTGAACTTTAAAGAAACTTGAAGAATGACCATTGACCACTAACAGAAAAAAAGCCATCAAATTTACTACCCCTCCAAAATCAAGAAAAACAAACAAACCCCATTTAAGATTCAGAATCTATCAACACAATTCAAGCAGATTCTCCATAAAAAACCTAACAAACTATCAAATTGTAAACTAAGTTGAACCCAGTACTGAAAAATAACCAACAAAAACTTCACCATCCTCCATTTCTCTAAAAACGCACTAAAACTCTCAGCTTAAAAAAAAAACCAAATTAATCCACAAAAAAGCATAAAAAAAACCCATCTAGGAAACTAAAACAGAAAACAGAATCGAAGCAATGAAACCTTAAAACTAACAGAGACCCATAATGGGTGTAATTAAACTTACATAGAGAAGCCAAATCTTGAGAAATCTGGGGTCATTTTTATACTGTGGATTGTGCTTGAAAGTCCCAATACAGTCTAATAAAATCTTGTTTAGTTCCAAACTGGAGATGCTACTATCAAGTGCCTTTTTGATCGACCTGAAAATCAATCACAACAAAAGGGATTGCAGCCAATTTCCATGCTTTAAAAACCCAAAACAAAAATAGCTTTAGGGGAGAGAGAGAGGGAAGGGCGTACAGTAGCCATGGAAGGAGAGGGTCGTGAAGAGAAGAAGCGTTGTCGCTCGGGTCAGTGTACATAACGGTCATGGTGACGGGCTGTCTGTTTGAAAATTTCGAAGCTTTGGGAGAGAGGAGGGAAATACTTGATTTTCAAATTGTGGAATAAAAAAATAATATTTTTTCGTAAATGATTTCTAAGCAATTTTGGTGCTATTACTTTTATTTATTCTAAATACTCTCAGCTAGTTTGGCCTCTTTTGTTAGAGTCGGTCTGTCCTAGGAGACTTAAAAAAACATGTTTTTCAATTTATTTTTATCTAAGAATCGTATAAAACATTTTAGAAACTATAATAAATTTATTTATGATCAAAACAAATAAAATGCAGTCCTAAAAACCAAAATTAACTCGAAACTAAAAATCAATCCAAACTCAGATCTATTTTTCATTAACTTTAAAGGTATAAAGACATTTAATATGAACTTTCCTCGTTAAATAAAACTATTTGATACAAATATCATTTATTTTGATAGTTTAAATCAGTGTCAATGACATGTTTTTCTCTTTATCATCAAAACCTAATGATTTCTCTATGTTCTTTCTCAATCAAGAACTAAAAAACAACACAAATAAACTTTTTTTTACCACTATTGAATTTGAAAAATATTGAGGTATTGAAATTATATAATATATGTTATTTTTTAAGTTTAAGGATCAAAATGTATCTTTTATAAAACTTATGGCACACTACCCATGTTTAATGTCTTTTTTCATTTCAATCCGTCTTAATTATTTCAATCTCACCATTTCATAAAAAATTAAAATCAATTGAACTTCAATTAGAACTAAGGCCATGTTTGTTTTTCAGAAAGTAGTTTTCGGGAAACTACTTTTCAAATTTTCCTATGTTTGTTTGCCATTAGAAAAGTTGATAAACGGAAAACACTTTCCGGTCAAAGAAAAATTTGGTTTGGTTTTCAGGAAAGTGTTTTCCTTTTGGCTGTGTTTGTTTTCCGGAAAGTGATTTCCTGTCACTTTCCAAACTTTCCTGTATTTGTTTGCCATTAGAAAAGTTGGTCAACGAAAAATACTTTCCAGTTAAAGAAAAATTTGGCTTGGTTTTCAGGAAAGTGTTTTCCTAGAAAATTTGGGCGAAAAACACTTTTTGAAAGTTGTGAAAATTTTAGAAATATCATTATTTGCTGATTATATCAAATTTGATCCTCAAACTTTTGATTACTATATATAATTTGTTTTGAATATTTATTTTTCAATTTCATCTCTTAAAATTTAATTTTTATATTAACTTTGGTCCTTATTTTTATAATTGCTATTTGCTTTTTCATTATTATTTTTTTATTGAAATTTTTTATCTATCAAATTTGGTCCTCGTTCTTTTGATTCTTACTTATTTTATTTGAAATAATTTATGAAATGTTAATTATTATTATTTTAATTTCTTCATCTTTTATTTTTTTTATTTTTTTAGATTTGATCTTTATTATTTTGATTATTATTTATTTTATTTAAGATAATTTATGAAATTATATTTTTTTTTCAATTTCATTCTCATTCAACTTTTTAATTTGTAAAATTTGTTTCTCATTATTTTAATAAACTTGAGAAAAATAAAACATTAATAAGTTATTTTCCAGCTCATTTTTCATGACATAACCAAACACTAGAAAATATTTTTCAACTTATTTTCCATTACAGTACCAAACATCAAAAAATACTTTTTTGGAATTCATTTTCCAAAAAGAAACTACTTTCCAGCAAACAAACGAGATCTAAATAACCAAGAAAAAAATTTAGGGATCAAATTGAAAAAACAAAAAAATTACACAATTTATTTACATTTACAGTAATATATAAGAGGATGAACAGTGAAATCTTATGATGAGAAAAACCTACATCTTTTGATTTTATACTTCACATGTATTTTTTTTTATAGGAGATTATGTATATAGATCATGACTAATTGAAAGAAAATGTTAAGAAATGTATACTTTCATTAACTGTAAAAAACTATGAGTTTTGTGTGATGATCGTATTTATAAAAAATAAGTAATGGGAAAAGAAGATTTAAACTATTTTTTTTTTTAATTTTTTGCTACCTATTTGTATAACAGGGAATAGTCATTAATTTCCATCCTCGTATCCCATGCTAGAAATGACAAGACATAGGAACTTGCTGTAATATCCAGCCACAAAGAAATATCATCAGACATCAAATCACATAGAATCAAACAGTTAACAAAGATCGATGGGGAAGGGGACGCAAGGAAGGAAAGGTTCTTTTGAGGTTGCCCTGTCAAATCCTTGTTAAGAATGAGGGCTGTATCGAAATCATGGAACTCTGTCAAAAAATTCTTTTTTCTTTCTATCCCATGGACTTTTTAAGGTATATGAGGTCTCATGTTTGATTGTTTACATCAAGAAAAAATGTTAAAAACTTCACATTTACACACAGGTTGATATAACTTATAAGTTAAAAATAAATTTGATAAAGTAAAAAAAAAAAACATAAAAAAAAATGTATGCATTATAAGGCATGATTGCTTTGCCCAGCTTTTTATGGTTTGAAATGACATGAACAGCTTTTATGGATTAGATCTAGAATGACATGGTTAATTTTTATGGTCTAGAATGTGAGTGCATGCATGTTGTCGAGGCTAGTTATCAATGACTAAGTGAAGCTCTAACCAATGATGAGATCTAGATTTTACGATTACTGAGTGTATTTATATACAGACCAAGATCTTGAACTTTTTTCACAGAAAAAAAAAATGATATATATGGTGGTTATTGAATGATGCTATAGTTGTTATGCCAAGTATACATGCCTTTGATTGAAATGTTGATGATGAACAATATTATTAGGGCAGAAAATAGTATATTCTCTGTATAGAAAAAGTTGAAGTTTGAATGTGCCATAAAAGATTCATGTGCATGGAAAGTTTGCGTGGAAAGACGACGAAAAAAGAATTATGCAGAGAGAAGCATGCCAGCTAGGTGTCGGGTGTCCTCCGCTGAGATTCCAGCTCGTTTGGGCTAGATTTCCAGCCTTAAGGCCAGCCGGCCGGCCGGGAAGAGTTTTTTCTCGGCACCATCAAAACTAAGTTATGCCAGGATTACTTTCTTCCAAACATTTCGATGGTGCCCTCTTACCATGTAAAAGTGAAGGTCATGCTCTCATTGTGATTGGTTATTCTCCAATGGAGTTGTCTGCCCTTTGGATAAAGTCCTCGCAGCCTCGTTCCATGGAATCCATCAGTTAAAAAGCCTTTTAAACTTCCAGCTCCGAGATTGTATGAATAAGATAAAAATATAAAACATTATCATCTGTAATTGAATAAAAAGAAAGAACACTTTAACTTTTAAGTATAATAGATGGGCGAGGATCGAAAAGGATAGAAATTTGGTTAGCTTTGGGTTCATGGCTGTGCAACTTGGAGAGCTGGTTTTGTTTTTTCCACCATTAATGTCAACAAGGCCCAATGAGTTCAGGATTTTTTAAGGGGAAAGAATCTATAGTCCCCACCACTGTAAACAGAGATAGTACCATACTTATTGATAGGAGACAACACCAAATTCTCCAAGCTAACTACTCATCATCATCATCCACATGAAACCCTACCATGTCTCGATCCCTCATTGGCCTCTCCCAATAACAATCAAACCTAAAGCCACACCACTCCCACACCTAACCAATCACATCTCACCACCTCCCCAAGCTATAAACACCTCTCACCTACCAAATTACTCTCACTCTTCATGAAAATTCATGCCTCATATTCACCATACCAATGGCACATCCTTGAAGGTCACATCCACCAATCAAATAATTCATAAAAACCGAGACCCCTTAGTTTTTCCAAATGGCAAGGTGTTACGCGCTGATACCAATGTGGAGAAGGTATACTAGGTGTAGTAGATCCCTGTCAAAGCAGTTCATAGTTGTCCCATTCAAAAAGCAAGATGTACACAAAACCTAACACATCACACACACAGCTTAGCAACAGTACTCACTCTTCAATTCTTTGGTCACACTGTCTGCAACCCTTGTAGGGCCACCCCCTCACGAGCACAAGCAAGACCACCACCAGTAAGTACTTGCACCAGGTAAACTTAGCTCCCCTCCATATGGTCCTCAAAGTTTAGAAGGCTAGTCATTTTAGCCTCTCAATCACCATTTCAAGCATCTTAAACCTCTTACTTGTAATTTTTTGTCACAATCCTCGCATAGAACCCCCTGAACACTTGAGACAACACATGGTAGCCATTTAGCTGTATTAAATTCCAAAAAGTGTCAACCTTTAACAATTCTCGGATGAAATCTCCTAGCCTTTCGGATTATTGATATTGCCCAAAATTGTGATTAGGGGTTAATATAGCCAAAATGAAAAATTTGAAGGATGATGCAATGTTACTCCCATCTCCCCCCTCCCCCTTTCTCCAAATAGATGAATTGTTTATTCTTTCCTTCTCTTTGGGTTGCTTGTTTGTATGGCAGTGTTATTATTGTACTACTTGACATTCCTTACCTCATAGCCTTTCCAATGTACAAAAAAACAAAACCAGGCTTGGATAGGGAAAAGGGCAGAAAAAAACAGGAAAAGAAACAATAAAAATGGAGCTTGTGGTTGTGGTCCTGACTCTTTTTCACCTTTTATCCTTTACTTACTACTCTAATTCCCACCTCAAGCATATATCTTTCCTTTCTTTTTTGTCATTCTTTTGACCCTTTGGAACCTCACTTTTTGAACCCAAGTTTTCTTTTTTCTTTAATTTTTTTTCTTCCAAAAAGAAATGGATGGTAAGGGGAAGCAAATTAGGATGGTGATGGGGAGGGAAGTAATGAAGAAGGATAGTGCTGATGACTCTTCAGATGATGAAGGGTATGAGCAAAACCAGATGGGGTTTATGGAAGATGAATTTTTCGAGAGTAACAAGAAAAAGAAAGTGGTAGTTACTGCTGCTGCTGCTGCTGGTGGTGGTGGAGGAAGGAGGGTGTCAAGTGGCGGTGGAGGAGGGATGAGGTGTTGTCAAGTAGAGAAGTGTACAGCTAATCTGACTGATGCAAAGCAGTATCATAGGAGGCATAAGGTTTGTGGACATCATGCTAAGGCTCAGGTTGTGCTTGTAGCTGGAATTAGGCAGAGGTTTTGCCAGCAATGTAGCAGGTTAGAAATGAGTGCCCTTTTTTTTTTTTGTCATTGTTTTAGCTGAATATGTGGAAAAGTTTGATCTTTGTGTCTAATTGTGGTCCATAATGTTGAAAAGCTTTAGCTTACTGTTGTTTCATTAAATAATTGCAAAGTTTCAAGTGTCTTTTTTTCTCGCTTTACTTAAACTAAACAGTGTAGAAACAAAGATTCATATATGGGGTTGATCCCAACTTGGCTTCCAAGTAATTTGGATTTTAGGTTTCTTGTTTTGCCTTAATTGCTGCTTATATAACCTGAATTTGATGCCTTTAATAAGAAAGTCTCATCTTCATTTCTTACCATTTCCCTTTTTGGGAAAATCTGGGGTGACTAGCTGGGGTTGTCAAAGTTTACTGCTGTTGATCATCCGCTTTTCCCTGGTGTAGTTTGCTTCTGATAAGAGAAGATGCTATTTTTTAACCCCCCCCCCCCCCCTTTTTTTTTTTTTTTAATTTATTGATGTTTTGATAGAAGCTGATCTAGTAATTTACCGGAGGAGAACCTAAAAGGTATTGGACTTGACAACTTTTAATAATGAGATCTGCTTGATGCATGACACTAGTCGACGCTGGAAAAAAAAAAATGAAGTGCAAAAGAGGCAATGCTAGGTTAAAACGGTTGCACAAATTTTGAAAAATGATTTCAGAACAGTTAGCTTTTGTTAGTCTAAGAAACATTTTTTATTTTAGTTTAATGAGGGTCTGCGGGTCAACTTGCGGGTCAACTTGTACATACTTCGACTAATTCCACAGGTCCTGAAGTTAACGACCATGAAAATTTCCAGTGGTTATTATATGAGCAATTATAGGGCTCAAACCTGAGACTATAGAGAAAACAAACTTCTTAGTCCCAACCTCTTACTATTAGACCACCACTTAGATGGTTACTCTTAGTAACAATTTTTTATTAATTAAAGTTTTAGGATAATATTATTTATGTTAGTGGATCTGGACATATCTTAAGGTTGTGGTAAAGGCAAGAAGATAAAATTCAATGATTCGGCCAGATTTGACATTTTATTGCAGGATTCTAGTCTACTTCAAATGTCATGCCTTCTTCTTCTTGCAATTCAATGATTCCATAATCTTGCTTTATCTTAGCATATTAAGCTGTGGATTGTATCACATCTGTCCTCTTTGTTCAATTTGGTACCGTTTCTTTAGTAAAGATGGAATCCACTGGCTTTGCTGGATTTGTTTTTCTTTCTTTTCAAAACTAACACAGTCAACAAGGAAACATCAAATCAAATCGAGGAAAAAAACTGGACAAATAACTCATGCGGCAATCTCTTCAGAGCAACAGGTCACGGTAGCTAGTGGCACTGTTACAGCAAAATAATTTTATTCGTTGTGGCAATGTCACTGGCACGATTAGGGAATTTTTTTTTCTTGTTGCGTCAGCAAGATGGTTGCAGTATTAGAAGATGTGCTGGTGCTATTTTTTTTTCTCTGCATCCTATTTTTCCAAATAAATTTGTTTGCTGTGCTAATTTTAAAAAAAATACCTAGTCTTTGCTGCCCCATTTTATAAAATTTTAAGCACTTCTCTTCGGTGTCCTTCTTTGAAATTAATCAACACAGACACGCATGTTAAGTATCTTAATCAAACCACATACATATGCAGGAATAACAACTTTAATTATGATATCTTTGGCCTTTTTTCTGATGTCATGGATCATCAAGGAGTGCTAAAAACTTTGACAGTTTTGTATAGTCTGATTGAGGAGGATTGTGATGCAGATTCCATGAACTATCAGAATTTGATGAAACCAAAAGAAGCTGTCGCAGGCGGTTGGCCGGACACAATGAGAGGCGAAGGAAGAATGTTGTTGAATCTCACGTGGAAGGCTCAAGCCGCAAAGTGAATGGAACTCATGGCACTCAGTTGAAGGATATGGTATGTGGACAGGCTGATGAAAGGGGAAGAATTAAGATAACAATCCAAGAAAATGCCACTTACAAACATTTCCAGATAAGCTAAACCGATTGCTCTCTCTCTTCTGTCATCCTAGGGATGTAGTGATGCTGATACTCTTTCCCTTTCTTCTTCTTCTTCTTCTTCTTCTTATTATTATTTTTATGTACTTCTCCGGCTAAACAAATGCTAATATCACATTGTGTGACAACCATGCACGGTGTCAGGGTTGCTAGCTGTGGCAGTAGGCATATGCTACCAGTGTGGCTTAGCTAATTAACTTAACCCAACTTATTCTAATAGTTTCAGGGTATTGTTGCAAGCACTGACTTGACTTGTATTGAGTGTTTTGCTTCAATCAATATATTATCAGTTATCACATGGTGTTTCTAGGGCTACTAATCATACTGAAAAGACTGCGATAGAATTGCCATGAAGGCCTGAGTTC
>Ga0325405_1001230_pt1 | contig 25748 bp, 10 predicted proteins | sample PopdelMetagenome_21_FD_205663 | JGI IMG/M metagenome (GOLD analysis project Ga0325405, IMG submission 205663) | Populus deltoides microbial communities from Bellville, Georgia, United States - Xylem-Control-R2 | ecosystem: Host-associated > Plants > Phyllosphere > Stem > Wood/Secondary xylem...
TTTTTTTATCCATTAAGATAAGAATATTTTTCAATTTGTTTTTTAAAAAAGGCATAAAATAAATTGAGAATAAATACGAGTTACACTAATTCCCAATAATTCAATGTGTAAAAAAAATAAAAAAAATTAAAGATGCTTCAATTCAGATTAAGCTACTATAAATTGTCTAAAATCGAACCTAAATGAAAATATGACCAAAAAACACACAAATATCAAAAAAAAAAAAAACAAATGATGTTAGTGATTGAATTGTGATAGTAGTTATTTTTAATTAAAATAATATTTAATTTATATTTAATTTTCAAATCGCGATCATCATTCATTCTTTTCAATCACACACAGTAAAAACGTGAAAAATGGTCTCACGCATACAAAAAAATATTCCCTCTCTGTCCAATCTTAATTAATTTCATACACTATTAATTTAATCAACTAATAATCTAAACATAAAAACGAGAGCCGTTGATTATAAAACAAACCACCCGAAAACCCGAAAACAAAGACGAAACACCCAAAAACAAAAACCCGACAAAACCCAGAGCAATCGCAATATCTGACTGCACACAGAACGGCTTGTTATCAGTACACGCGTCTTTCATTGTCCTAGCCATTTCCGTGCCGGTTGAGTTCGCTGACAATAACAGGTACGCAAACACCTGCACCACGCGCACACCATCAAAACTCTCTTGCTCACTTCCAAGATGATTAAAACACGCATGCATACTTTAACGGACGGACGGAGGGATACGAATACGATACCTGATCATGGCCGAAATCGAACCAGACTTGGCAAATTTCAGGGAAGAGCGTGGCGTTTCTTGAAATTTCCCAAACGGCGGCAGTCATTTCGAATAGAGAGTAAACGGCGACGATCGCATTCGCAGCAAAAACGTATCTGTCAACATTTGTAAGTTATTTTAGGAAAGAATTTTGATAAAATTAATTTTACTCTTCTCAGACATGCAAAAATCGTGAGGAAGTGTAGTTGGGTCAAATGGTCAAATAAAGAATTTTCAAACAATTTTGGACTTCCTAAAAAAATCACGAAAAAGCAAAAAGCGGGAATAGGTAATTTTTTTTTTAAAAAAAAACTGAATCTAGAGCATTTGAAGAGACATCCCTTTTGATTCTTACACTTTTTTTCTCCTCATGAACCAAACAGGAATTTACAGCAAAGAAAAGAGCTTAAAAAAGATAGAGAGAGAAAGTAGTTTGAAATCTGTGATATAATATGTACATATACCTGAAAGCGTCAAAATTGTACCAATGAAAGGAATCAGATCCTCTAGAGTTAGTGAGCATGAAAACAGCAGAGGCAAGAGAGAAACAAAAGGCAGAGAATCGAAAAACAAGAATGAGTGAGTTGAAGCGTTTCAGCTTCTGCGAGGAGATGGTGGAGTGGAAGTGTTGCTGGGTCTCGCCGCCGTTACGGTGGGGATGTGGAGACCGCATGATTATTGATGATACAGCTGGTAATTATTCTGCGGTCAGAGAAATAGGGAGGAGTCGTGAGAGAGAAGACGGGTGAAAAGGGTCGTTAGGTATCGAGTAGTGAAAGGAAGATATGGAGAATTTTGAGGTGGAAGGTTGAGATTGAGAGGAGGAGAGTTGTTGAAAGTCACGGGACATGACATGGGGTTTCAATGTTTCATGGGATTTTTGAGAGAAAGAGGAGTGAAAAGATTAAAAGAAAATAATGAGTCAGTCAGGTTTTGAGGAGAGATTAGAGAGAGTTTTTGTTTGCTAATTTTGTTCAGACTAGAGAGAAGGGAATAAATAAAAAAGAGGTAGATGAGTCGAGAGTTTGCTTCAACTCTCTCTTTCTTCTTCTTCTTTTCCACGAACAAACATCTTTTCGTCTCGAAATCCTGCTTCTTTTTTTTTTTTTTTAATCTTTTGCTGATTGATTTACATTGTAATAATTCCCCACTCTCTTTAGTTAAAGCGTGAACAGTAAAGCACTGCCTCATTTTCCCATCTGATAATCATCAAGTCAATATTCCAGACATCCTGGTTCTACATATTCACACAGCCATTGACTTTGATTTTTCTTTGTTTTTGTAATTGACTCCGGAGTCTGGACAAGTCAGCTAGATATTTTTGGGTAAGCTCATGGGGGGTGTTGTACTATCCATTAATTATGCTGTTTTTTAATTGGATGTAGTGAATTGGTAAATTCAATTAGTTTAAAGCTCTCTTGTTGTGGAGACATGTTAGAAAAATGTCATGGTCATTTGCATGATGGAATTTTTTTATTATTATTTCCTGAGAGCGCGAAATCTCGGCACCTAATAATTTATTTGCATACCCATGGGTGTGTGTTTTGACCTCGAGACTCGCCGAGCTTGAACAGCATGCAGGCCGCTTGCTTTCTGGTACCTGACCAATTGATTAAGGTTTTGATGCATTTGTAGTCTGCTGCATGGCTTTGGTAACTTGCATAGCAAAGGATATATTGCAATTGATTTAGTTTTGGAGACATGTTAGGTGAGCTTGGTTGGTAGCTGTGGAATGTTTTTCTGATGTACTGGTGTGAATAAAGAAGGAAGAAGAAGAGGCTAATCCGCATTCTTGCTAATTATTTGGAGATTAGTTAAGCACGGCCCACGGGAGTCATAATTAATTTGAAGAACGCACGTTGAAAATCTAACATGTGGCCGGAATCCAGTGAGCGAATTTCTTTCAACAGCTAAAGTGGGAAGCCAAATGGCATAATTACGGACACCGCAGAGTTTTAGCCTCTTGCAGGACAATTCATGAACTCGAGTGCAAGATAACTTCAAATCTTGTTAACACGGGCTATTAGACTCATCGGATGTCTATCCCATAAAAAGCTCATCTGACGTCTTATTTCCGATAGATGCTGTGGTCTCCTTCCCTCCCTCTCAAAAACCATTTCCACGCACAAAACCCATTAACTTCATCTTAACAACGTTTGGACCGACCGCAGGAAATTCAAGCTAGGAATTGCATTTAGTTCCACTCCTGGCAAGACATTTCATAGTCTGGAAATTGTTACCGAATATTACCATATCTTTTTTTTTTCATAAATAAAATACAAGGGGCAGTGTTAAGCAACGGGAGTTTAGATTTTCAGCTATAATTTGCTAAGAACATTTTTTCCAGCAACTACTCCAATAACAGTGGACACAAGAGCCGAGAAGGCTCCCTGTCTTGAAAGCCAGAATTCAGTCCACGTCAAAGGCCTGGTAACCTGGACCAATACCTTCTGAAACTGTTCCTCCAGGTCCTCCAAAGAGCCAGAGTTGTCGATGACAATATTAGCCTGTGACCTTTTCAAATCCAGGGACATCTGCGCGTTTATTCTATTCCTGGCATCTTCCTCGTTGATTCTGTCTCTTGCCATGAGTCGCTGAAGCTGTGTTTCAGTGTCAACCCATACAACAGTAATGGGTTTTGTCCACTTATCCATCTTGGCTTCGAACAGCAAAGGGATGTCTAAGACAATTACCTTATACCCCTTCAACCATAAACTCAAAATTTCCCAAAAGATGCCAGAGGATATATAAGGAGCCAAAAGCCTGAAAGCATACAATAGCCAAGCATAAAAAGGCGTGTAAAGTGCAACTTTTGTGACATTGTTTGACAGAACACTATCTCAATCAAGAATGCCTCGGCAAAATTTAGGCAAGGCCAATAAAGTTTTTTTGGGGGCATAATATCCCAGATATAAAGAAATGACGAGATTAAAAGCTTGAGATTTAACTTGGACATATAATCACATGAAATAGAAATTTACGGGTGTGACTTCACAATTCAAAGGAAATGGCATCGATAAGACCAGGCAAGGAATTTGGTTCTTGTTTTATTTTATAGACAAGAGAAAACCAACGCAAACTATGATATTTGCATGATTCCTCAAATCATACATCTGCAACTCTAGCCAAAAGAATGGGCTTTTTCTCTGAGAAATTTAATGTATTCTTTCACGCACGAGTTGAGCCCATATAACTTGGAGCATAGACATAAAAAGATGAATGACTTGAGACCATGTCATTTCATTAAACATTTATTAACTCCAGTCTAGGACCTAAAAATTAAAATGCAGCCATTCTTTTAGATACTTCATTTCATAAGTATATTTTCCCTTCCATATGGTCCAAATGCTATAAATATAATTCATCTGTTATTCCTCAAACACAATATTAATTAAACTGTACCGATTGAGAAGTTGACGCTTCCCGGGGTCAGAAAACACAACCTGGCCCAGCTTTGGCCTATCAACTTCCCCATTAGCTTGCAGTATGTCCTCTCCAAATACTGCAACCACACCCTTATATCCACCAGTGCCTTTCCTCAGTACATCCTGCAATCCATTTGATTCATAACCATAACCACAACCAAATTAGCTTTAATCGGGAATAATTCTTTCAAGCAGCCATGAAAAGTTATAAAATTTGGCAGTCATGTCTGAATTTGATGTGATAATCAGATTGTTCCATCCAAAACAAGGAATCATTCGTGAAATTTACCAAATTTAACAAAAGCAAGAGATAAGAAAGAATCAAGGGGGGGTACCCACCCGAGCAACAATATCAGCATCAACGACAGGAATACCATGGGACTTGAAAAGATTAGAGACAGTACTCTTTCCCGATGAGATTCCACCTGTCAATCCCACTATCCTCATTTTCACTCACTCAATTTCTGTATTGTCAGTGGTCTTCCTGCCCTTCTGCCCGTGTACATAGATAAATGTATGTAATTAATTAAGCAACATCACATACATCGCATAAGAATGCAGTTCCACTTCGGCAATCACATAAGCATATAGGATTATTTTCAAAACATACTATCATTACTTGAAATCGACTCTAACTTCAACAAATACATTGCAATGCTCAAAAATCACATGTCGTTTCCTTGTTGCAAATTCTCGGCCTTTAATAATAATGATAATGAAGAAAAATTTGGACACCTCCAGTTTTTAATCTCTAACTTTTTAATTCCAGCCCTATCACTTGCCTAGTTTACATGGAAGATAGAGAAATGACAGCACCAAGTGCCCGTTAGTCAATGGTTAGAAGCTGCGGGGTTCAAATCTATAACAAAAGGAACAAAAGTGCAGGGCTAGGAGTTCAAAGTTCAACCAAAAAGATTACATGGACAAGAAGCACACCATGTAGTATATTGATAAAACAAAACACAACAATCAATTTATATGTAATAATAATAACAACAACAACAAATGGCAACACCACCACCTCCTCCACGCACCACCATGCTAGCCTTTGAACCTTTTCCCTCCTGAATTGTGTGTATCAGCACAAGCCAGTAAGCTACTATGGTGTGTATCAACAAATGGCAAAGGTTCAAAGGCTAGTATGGTGGTGCGTGGAGGAGGTGGTGGTGTTGCCATTTGTTGTTGTTGTTGTTGTTGTTGTTACATATAAAAAAAAAAGTATTTTAGGATCCTTGTATGTTTGTAAAAGAACAAACTCAAATGTGCTGGAGTTCCACCATGGTGTTTCAATGCAGTGTGGCAATGAAGGAATTTAGTATAGGTCAACAGTAAGCGCTTTCACATAATCCAGGTCACTGGTCTATCATGTAGGGCAATAGCAACTATCTCGACATAGAATTGCAACTTGCAGGTTGGATCATGTTGGTCAGTTGTTTACGTTGAGCTTGTTGCATGAAGCCAAACCAGCCACTAACCATGATCGGCATGTATATGCAGTAAAAAACAAATGAGCTGATAAAATGAGTCTAGTATGGATTTCCAATCCCAATTTTAAATGCGTGCCAAAAATGTTCTGAAGAGCATGTGTATGGATCAAGTAGTGAAAGGTTCATAGCATCTAAATTCAATATTGGAGACAAAGAAAAACGGGTATAGAGCAGCACCTAGTTCCCCGGTACTAAACAAAAAATCATACCCCAACCAGACTCCTGCTGTTTTTAAATTCAAAACAGAAGTCTTGGGAGCAAGTCTTTAGCTTCTGTATTCAGTTTAAACTTAAAAGTGTCCACATTCTCATGTCATCCAACTCAGCATCTCAATTACTGAACTAATTGCATAAAAATTCAACAAAGCATACCCAACATGCTCAAAACTCTTAGACCAGATTTCAAAACAAGACAGTGAACCTGGTTTCCATAAACAGACCCCACATGAGCACAAACACTTGATACAGTACAAAATGTAGTCTCACTGGGTTTGATTTACCGAAAGTAAGGAAAGACACCATCGAGCTTGCCCCAATTTGAATAGCTCAAAATCGTAGTGTTCCACGAAATAACAGGACGTACTGGCATTTTATCGAACAGGAAGAGAGCAATGCCTAGTAGGTCAATATTTGGCACGTGTGGTCATTGCAATGTTTGTAGAAACTATGTAAGGGGAATGGGTTTTTGGTGTTTGGTAATGGGTCTTGGTTTCTCTAAGAGCACATTTACTATTCACTTTATTCAACAGCAAAAAAACTCCAAACAACAAAAACAATCGACAATATCTCGACCGACCATTAAAATAGAAGTGGGTATTTAACAAATTATCCAATAAGGCTTCTTCAAAATAAGGTCGCAAACTTAAACCTCGGAACGTGAAAGAGGGAAGCTTAGTTAAGGAGGATGACGAGGAGAAGTGGGATGCGTGGGAGGTTTTAGCAGATATATATTTGAGGAAGACAGTGCTGAAATCTGCCGCTAAGCCCGAGTAACGGTCGCCGGAGTGTAGGAACTTTGAGACTCGAGAGAGCCAGGGATGCTTGTCGTGGTTCATATTTACTGGTAAGGAGGCGTGAACTTCATCTTAGTCCTTACAAAGCCACCAACTTTCCATTTCCACCCTTGTATATTTAAAATCTACAAACCCACTCTTCTAGTGTTCAGAAGTTTCAGTGTTGACCCTACAATCAAAATCCCGTACGTTCTGAATTTGGTAGAACTCATGGTTAATTGGGATTTTAAGTGTGTTTTTTTACATGTCTGGGGATCTAATGGGGGGAAGAGAGATAAGATAATTATATGAAAAGGAATCAATTTTTTGTTGGTAATTTAACAGGAAGGGTAAAATTGGTTTCTAAAAACATATTTTTACGTTATAGTCTCGTAAAACTATAGGGAAATTTGAAATTATAAACTTAAAAGTGGAATATTTATGACACTACAACGTAAAAATATAGCCTGCCCAACATAAACTTGAAATGAATAACGAATGCTCAGTAATTTCATGTCTTCAATTTCAACAAATTATATATATTAGGGGTGATCATTTTCGGTTCGGTTCGGTTCAGTTTTTACCTATAAAAACCAACTAAACCGAATTTTTTTAAAAAAAAGCAACCAAAACCGAGTCAAATCGACTAGTTTCGGTTCGGTTCGGTTCGGTTTTTATGTAAAAAAACCGAGAAAACCTATAATATATTTTGGGCTGTTTGTAATGGGTTTTTAATTAAATTTTTGATGGGCTTGTAATTAATGATAATATTGTCTACTTTTCTTATAAGATTCTTAACCAAATCATTTTTTTTGAGTTGTTTTTTGCAACTGAATATTCATTTATTGATTTCCTAATAATTTTTTATTTGTTTCGTTTGGGCTAGCAGGACTCCTGCTGCAGATAAGTTTAAATAACACATACCAATAAGTTCAAATACAAATTACAAAGCATTGTCTTCAAAGGACTTAACAAAAACAACAAATAACATTATCATAAAACACTCCAATCGTCCAATTGTTGCCATCAAAACCTGAAATTAAAAATATAAAATTATAACTTGATAAATTAAATTAGAAGGTAAAAAAATAAAAATATTCCACATCAAATTTGGGTAATTTTCAAAAGAAATTCTAAGCAATAGAATGAAAATAGAAAGTTGAACAGGGAAACAAAAATCCAAATAGAAGCAGAAACAATTTTTCATATAAAGAATAAAATCAATATGATTTTCCAGCAACAAGTACACTGTAGATCAAAATACAGATAAGGAATCTCTTATTTCCATAATTATCAACGAAAATAAAGCACAAACATGGGTTTTCAATTATCAATTAAACTTATCCTATTGTTGTTGTCAATCTGTCTAATTTGAAGAAACAAAAAATAATTGCAATTCTGACTAAATAATTTGCAATACCGCAAGCACTAAATCAAGATATATACATTCCTTTCAGTGCTCAAACATGGGTTTTCAATTATCAATTAAAATAAAGCACAAACATGGGTTTTCAATTTTGCATACTTGGTTTGGAAAACAGTTTTACATATTCTGCACTTCCTCATATTGTTGTTGTCAATCTGACTAATTTGAAGAAACAGAAAATAATTAATTTGCAATTCTGACTAAGTAATTTGCAATGCTGCAAGCACTAGATCAAGATATATACATTCCTTTAATTGCTCAAGAATAAAAACTCAATTAAAGCAATCACAAACATTTACGCAAGCAATACAGTAAAATAAAAACCCAATAAAAAACTACAAATGGTTACCTTAGATATGGATTTTTGAGCATTCAAAACAACAACTGTGTCTTTGATTTCTGCATTGAAAGGCAAATACAATAAATATAATAGAGGATAGACTAATTAATTAATTAAAAAGGAAAAACATAATTAAAATTTACTGCTATAAAATCAAACTTTCTTCTTGAATCTATAGTAGTACAGTGTGTTTTAGTCTTTTAGATCCAACATCTTGTCTGCAACCATAAAATAAAAATAAAATTGCCAAAAGAAATTCAGCAAGGTCATTAATCAATTATGAAGTGGTTGAAAAAAATGACAATGAGAGAATGTTGACAGAATGCATATGTGAAATGTTATAGAGATTCAGAGAAGTATCATGTGTCTATGATCTTGTATAGATGAAGAGGAAAGGCCAACTACATAGGTTCTGCCGTTCTGAAACACGTTGATCTATTGTTGAGACTTGAGAGGCTTGATTGGTTTCAACTTTCAAATTTCAGCTGATGCTTGGCGTTTCTCTGGTTGTTTATGTTTAAGAGTCTAAGACTCTAAGGAGAAGGGGCGGCCGCCGGTGCTAGTGTTAGGATTTCAGCTGATACTTGGCGTGTCTCTGGTGTTTGAGAGTCTAGGGAGAGGCGGCGATCAAGGATGCTAGGGTTAGGATTTCAGCTGAGCGTGTATCTGGTGTTTGAGAGAAAGAGAGGGGGCGGCCGCACTGCTAGGGTTAGGTTACTGGGCATGAGGCAAAGATTTTTTTCTATTTATAGAATTTTTTTATTAAAACCGGTTCAGTTCGGTTTGGGTTTACCGATCTCAATAGTACAAAACCGAAAACCAAACCGAACCGGAAGTTTTTCTAAAAATTCTAATCGGTTTTTTTTCTCGATTCGGTTTTTTCAGTTAATTTTTGGTCGGTTTTCTCAGTTAAATCGATTTATTGGTTTTTTTGCTCACCCCTAATATATATATATATATATATATATATCAAGAAATCAGCATTCAAACGTGGATACATGCTTCACACTTCAAAAAATTAAAACCAGGTGTCTTGAGATTTACCAAATAATACAAACGTGGATTTAGGTAATTTTTATTTTCAAGTAATTTTTAAAAATACTGAAAAAATATTAAATTGATAATTTTTTATATAGTTTTAACGTGTAAATAAATAAATAAAATCTGGAAAAGAGATCATTTTGACGTGAGAAACAAAATATTAAATTGATATTCTTTTATGTTTTTCGAGTTTTAATGTAAAAGAAAATCATTTAGATGAGTGGTTGAACAAATGAAAAGGGAAAGACGTAATTTTAATTGATTTCAAGATCACGAAAATCAAACCATCCAAGACAGGGAAACAAAACAGGTTCGTGCAAGTTCCAGAACAGTCAAGTTTAAACCAAAATATTAATATCTAAGACTGATAATTGTCACTCAAAACATGTGCACAAAAAGCTAAGGTTATAATGGATTGAAAACAAAAGGTGTAAGGAATTCTACAAAGTTCATTGCTGCTTCTCTTGACTACAGATACCATAAGCACCGCAGCAACACTGGGTCACATCATTTCTTGTGACTTTCTCACGCATCGGCTTACTTTCTTCTTGAACTCGTCTCTATTCTCTCTCCATTGTTTCTGAAGGTGTTCAATCAAGAAAATGTTAAAATGCTGCAGAGCATTGAACAGAATTACTAGGAAAAAAACTATAGTACGATCCTTATATACGCTCAACAAACAATAAAATGCTGCCCATATTGCTGTTGCTGATACAGAATACGATAAGATGTGTAATAATGCAGATAAAGTGTGCTAATTACAGCAAAGTGAAGCATAATTCCAAAAATGTATCAAACTGATTATGCATGGCAACATTAACAAACTGGAATGCACTGGTGATTTTGAAAAATCTTCTTGTAAGAACAATATTTTTGTGTTTATTTCAAACTTAAAATTTTCTCAGTAAAAAAAAATGGTATGAATAATAGTTGCATGCTTATGTTTATGACAAAATAAATGATATAAAAGATTATACACATACCACAGCACGAATAATAGTTGCATGTTCATGTTTATGATAAAATAAATTATATAAATGATTATACACATACCGCAGCATCAACATTTGCAGGGGATTCGTCATTTGGACTAGAAAGCATTGATATGATGCTTAAAACAATGCTCTCAACCTGCACAAACCAGGACAGTAAATACGACAGGTTAAGGGAAAAAAAGAAGATAAACTCTCAACCAAACAAAAAATAAAGCTCAACACCAAGTAGAGTATTTAGAGGCAATCTGGCCTCTGAACTGTGTTATGCAGTGCTGAGTTGTAAGGTGAAACACATGGAGCTATTTGGCAATCAACTCAATATAATTACATGTTGTGCCTCTAGTTCTTTGCATTCGGAATACATCAGTTGATATTTTCCTTTGGCAAGTGAAATATGTTAAATCTTTTCAACAAAAGTTCTCATAATGTTAACAAGTTGTATTCACTATCGTTGAAGACAAAATGATTCCCCCGCTCTGCTCGAGTTTAAATCCAGGGTCATATTGTTTACTGATACTACCACCTTTGCTGGCTTCTCCCGAAAGTGAAGAATGGAGAAAGTAAACTTTGAGTCACAAAATTTAAAACCCCCCATCACCTACATGATCTTTTAAACTCAAATTACAAATTTTAATCTTTCCTAAATCAGCCACTCCAGTGTCATATGTTCGATAGGCTAACCAATACTAAGCAACCCCAGCCTAACTGACCTCTACACGCACGACCTTTTAAACTCAAATTATTATATTTGATCTTTTCTAAATCAGCCAGTCCAGTGTCCCATGTTCCATAGGCTAAAAAAAATTAAGCAACCCCAGCCAGAGCAACCTCTTGTAACCTATAGTTGTCCCATGCCAAAAATGCAAGCACATAATCTTAGCTAGAATTCAGCCCCTCATAGCTGAGCTGCTTTTAAGTCTAGCAGTCATCTCAATTTTCTGTTCTTATAGATGCTGATTTCTGAGATGCATCTCCAATGCAAACAACCATCACATGTTCTTGCCACAAATCAAAATCATGCAAAAGTGCAAAGAGCTCCGATTTTCTATATCCATGTTTCCTCAGGCATTCATCATTCAGAACAGTAAGTTATAAATTGCTTGTCCAGACAATGGAAGCCTTCCAAGGGAGTGGAGAACAGCTTATCTCATGAATATCATGAATACAAAAGGACATCTCCACTACGCAGCTCTTAGTGTTCACATTCAACACAAACTAAGGGGGAAAAAAACAATTATGAACTGAACTTCCACCCTATGGGTAATACGATGAAGAAAAGGTTGGAAAAAATAAGCATCGTTTTTATAAAAACTGCAAGGAATACAATAGATGCAGCAACTGTAAGACATCAAACCACATACTGTATGAACTGGACTCCAGCGCTCCGTAGCAAGCTCATAGCCATTTGGGTCATCACCAGGTGGGTGAAGAATTGATATGCAAACTTTTCCATTGGCATAAACTGTAGTTCGGAGACAGCAACGCTTTAGTAGTTTTGGATTTCAATGTGCATGGATGCAGGAAAGTGCGCACACACAAGTATGAAAAAAGAAAAATCACCCACCATTCGGATGCCACACCTCTGAGGTAAACCTGACAGTTGGAGGACTCACTGGATAATTCTGTGGAAAGCTCATGGTGGCATTGAAGAACCCCCCTTCACTGTGAGCAGAGTACAAGTTGTTGTTAACAAACAACATAATCCCACCTAATTGTCCACTAATAATGCAATAAATCGAATGCTCCTAAAAGCTCTGGATATAATTCTAAAAAACAAAATAAAACTCAATTCAACCAGGCCTTAGTTCCAAAAACGAGTTGACGTATATGTAATTGTATCAGCCTTGTCAGGTTACCAGAAAGCACTGGAATGAAACAAAGCACAGAAGGCTCGAAATCAATAAAAAAACAGAACGCATTCATGGCTTAATTACGCTCAGGTGGCAATCCAATCGAATAAAGAAAATCTGATGGGCTCAATAACAGCTAAACGAAACGCTAAAGACATTAACACCAACTTTAAGTAAACTTCACAAAAAGAAATCCAAAAATCATGAATGGAAATCAAATAAAACAGAAGCAAATATCCAGACATAAAAGGTGATTCTACTAGCATCATCAGAACCAGATGATTAATTAAAACCCTAAACCAAATTCAAGCCAAAAGGCAACAATATTTAAAAAACACGAAATATTAAAATAAAAAAAAGCTGTATAGCCCTGGAATTTCTAAAAAAAAAAAAAAACTTATTGAATTGATGAATACTCACTATAAGGTATCAGGGGGTCCTATGATTGTAACGTTCCATTCAAACACGTTATTTTCATCAATCAAACCAGCAGAGAATCCATCAACTGGATTCTTGCATAGATCTACAAAATCAATCAACAAGAAAAAATCAACCGTCAAATCAGTAAAAAAAAAAAACAGAAAAAACCTAAAAAAGCTAGAAATAGGGGTTGGGTTATTAACTTCTCAGCTGCTTTTGCAGGAGGAGACTTCCTTGAGAAGCGGCCATTGATTCTCTATATGATTAGAGCTAGAGAGAGAAGGAAAGAGAGAGAGAGGCCGAAATGGAAGGGAGGGAAAAAAGATAATTAGGGGAGTATATGTAAGGTAAGGTAAGGCGATACAGTAAAGTGTAAATCTTTTTGGTTTTACACTCTGGGTCAGGGATTTTATTTATTTATTTATTTATTTATGTGGAGGAGGAGATGAACACAGAGATTTGAGTTCTATTTAGGAGCTTGAATCTATTATATGTGGGTGATGTTGGATTTTCTCTTTTCCTGTTTCAAATTGAAAAGTTGAAGTAGTTTTTGTGATCGAATTTGGAGCCTTCAGAGTATTTGCTTAGCGTTTGTATTTGCCTTTGTCTCTGTATTGCATGCATGGCAATCAACTGCATAAATTTTATGGTATTTAATGAATAATTAGAGATGTTTTATTAATTATTTTTTAAAATTTATTAAAAAATATATTTAGAATAAAGAAATTCTAGATAAAAATGTTTTCTTTTTTTTTACTTTTAGTAGTTTATAGATTTCATCTTTTATTTTTTTGTGTTTTTTATCAAGTAAAATTTAAGAAATAATAGATATCTAGTTAAAATATAATTTTAAACCTGTCCCGGTCCAAGGCTCGGATTTCAGGTTTGACTGGGTCGGCCGGATCAATCTCTATTTTAAAAAAATTCAAAATGGCATCACTTTAGTAAAACAAAAAAGTCAACGGGTTGTAATCGGGTTTTACCGGGTCAACCCGCTGGATCGGCCGGGTCATAACTTTTCCTATTTTTTATCAGTCAGGTTCCAATCCCGGATCGATCGAATCCCGAGTTAACCCGCCGGGTTCCAAACCTATGAGTTAAAATGTTAATAATAGTTGAATATGAAAATTAAGGTGATTACTGTTAGTTTTCATTATTTACTAGTCAACAGATTTCCTTTAAACAATCATTGTTTTCTCTCGACTTTCACTTGCTTAGGTTAAATTTATCTTCAAATAGATCTCAAATAAGACATCTACTTGATATATTCTTTCAAAATTCAGTGGATAAATCAATTTACATATCACGTCAATCAAGCTCTCAGGAATTATTATTTAATAAGTGGATGAACAGAATAATATTTTCAACTTTGAACTATTTGATTGGAAAACATTAAAAATAAATATGGCGTTGCTAGCAAAATTCTCCAGGACATCGAGGGTGTCCTTCGGTTTGAACCTTGGAGATCTCAAGCTAATTTGAGCCCCCATTGTCGTAAAAGAAATACCAATAAAATTGTTTCAAAGGTAAAATTTAAAATCTATCCAATTAAATTAGATGATTCTTATTATTTAGAGAGTATTTAGTAACCCTGTGTATTGTGTTTTTTAAAAGTATTTTTTAATTAAAAATAGTTTATTTTTTATATCAATATGTTAAAACCATAAAAAAAATTAAAAATACTTTAAAAAACAATTTCAATTATAAAAACAAATTTTTTTCAAACCAAACACTATTGAACCTCACATCGAAAAATAATTAAATCTATTTTTCTGGCCCTTTTTTCTAAAGATTCATAGAGTTTACATGTAAATGAAACGAAAGAAGAAAAGCGTAGGGCAGAATTATTTTTTATTTACCATCCCCAGTTAAATTCTTTATATTTGTTGGTAGTTACTTCTTTCTAAAAAGCCAATTGATGTAAGAACAAGGTAGTCGTCTTCCTTGCAAATTTTCCGGAAATAAATGCCGACTGCCAAGCAGCTTACCGAGCTCTTCAGTACATCCCTCTGCGGTCAATTTCTCCCATGCTCCACTTGATAATCAATGAGTCAAGCTTGGCCCATTACAAGCTCTGCATTTTGATGAATATAATCCAACTCTTAGCTCCAACACAAGCCCCCTTGGGAAAAAGACCTTCCAGCCTAGGACCTTTTTACAGTCAAAACCCAGATTCCACGCAATTATTAGTTTTTATAATATTCATATTTTATTTATTATTCATGAGGTTAAAAAAATAGATACAATTTATTATTCAATATGTGTGTGTGTATATATATATATATATATATATATATATATAGGTTTGACAATATCAGTAACTATAAAAAAGAAAACCCACCCATTCTATTTGATATTCATCATATTCTGAAATAAATCCCCATCCCTAATGTCAAGATATTACTTCAATGATTTAGCTGCAAGCAAGACATTTGACTGCTAATGTTAACAATGCTGTATCAATAAGTGAATGACTCGCCCATTTTGTATCCTAGTTGAACAGTGAGTTGTGCGATCACTTTCCAACCTAGTTGAACAAAGTCCCAGTACAAGTTAGCCGCGTTTCTAATGAATTATTTCTGAAGAAATTTTATTTCAGAGCTGTCTGGGGCGGGGAATAATTGCATGTAATCTCATCAAGGTTATTGTCATATGTATCATAGAAGAAAGAATGAAAGGAGTATTATAAGTAAACTACTATTGTACTTGTTTCAGCATAAAGAAAATAAAACCATTAAGATACAAAGAAACCAATGAAGTTCATACAACTCCACGAAAAGCCAAGTTCAAAACCATATATAGAAATCCAATACTGATAACTATCACCCCAAGATATGCACAGAAGGTGCAGGTTACAACGAATTCTAAATGGTTCACTGAAGGGTCTGATGGCCACCAGTTCTTCCCTTGATTAAGATATGCAGAAGCTATGCAGCAATATATAGTGTCACAACATTTCTTGAGATTTTCTAACACATCGACTTACTCTCTTCCTGAACTCCTCCCTGCTATCTCTCCATTGTTTCTGAGGTTATTGTACAATTCAAGGCATTGTGTTATAAAAGCAGTGGAGCATCAACCAGAACAATAGAGATAAAAAAAAGTGCATGATCCAGTCATAAATGAATAATCGCAAGACAATGAAGCATCTCATGTGAAAGCTTGAATGGCGGCAATAAAATGCGTCCAACTCTATGCGATGAGATATGTAATGAGACAGTTAACCTATTCCAATCATGATAAAGGTCAGGCAGAATGCGACTCGGATATTCTTCATACACAACATTGAAATTCTTCAAGGGATTAAAATATTTATTTTAAACACTCGATCCAAAACCCAGCTCAATATACTTACTCAAGAAACTATTGAAATGGAAGTAGCCAAAATATGAAATACTACACCTACCGCAGCATCAACATTTGCAGGAGACTCGTCGTTAGGACCGGAAAGCATCGATATAATGCTCAAAACGATGCTTTCAACCTGCAAAACAGAATCACATGAAGTCAACCTGGATTCAGTAATAACAAGGCCTCAACTTAAAAGGGCACAAAAAAGCACCAAGTAAAAGATTTAAGGAAGAACATTTGCCGTGATGCAAAAGACCACAATCTTGGTTTTGAAAGGAACACAAAAAACACGACATTATCATTAGGAATCAGATTAAGTTCGTGCATATAAAAAGAGAGGACACATACACCATGCAATCCTAGCATCAGCTATAAGCAATTTCAATCCTTCTGCCTCTAATTTTCCCTCAAGCAAACTCAATAAAACATCGCATTGCCTCTGCTGGCCATCCTTCTGATTAATTTTTTCTCCCTGCTAATAAGACTACTATATGTAACCTTCTTTTCTCTAGTCTTCCTTCTCTTATAGGGCTCTATGGGATTGAAGTATGACTGTTCATGTTTTTCTTCTGCACTCAAAATATGTTCATTGTTTCAACAGCATTTCTGAAATTGAAAGTCACATGGATAAAATCCATATGACTCCCACTCCATGCTGCCCAGGTTTCCCTCCATATTTATTGCATAAACCTAATTATAGTTTTTCAATTTTTCCCAGATTGTCTGGATTACTTTTTCACATGTCCAATCAGCCATGCAATGCTAACCAACCCCGACAAAGTGACCTCTTGTAAGCTAAAGTCGCGCCAGGGCTCAGGGAAAAGCACCTCATTCTGGGCTAGGAATTAGCCACTCAGAACTGAAATGCAATTCAGTCTTGCAGTCATCTCGAGTTTCTCTCTTTATAGTTGCCCATCACCAATAAGCACTGCCAACCAGAACCACCATCACATGATCACGCCATAAAGTGGATTAAAATCATGCATGAAAGCAAAGAGTTACCATGCACATCTCTCCAGACATTCTTCCTTATCCATGAACCAAATGGTAACTTAGAACTGCAAGTGGCAAATCATTATTCAAACGCTTGCAGCCTTCCAGTGGTAGATGTTAGATAGGAGCACAAAAAAGCATATGTCACAGAGCAAAAAAAACATATGGTTGATAGAATTTCACAGGGCAGCTTCTTAGTGTTCACAACAAATGCAAACAAAGAAAACAAACAATACTCAAGCCAAAATACCACCTATGGCTGATAGGATAAACAAAAAAAAAAAAACAAGAGAAAGTAAGCTCCGGGCTCATAACAGCCAGAAAAAAGAAGTATCACATACAGTATGGACTGGACTCCAGCGCTCAGTTGCAAGCTCATAGCCGTTTGGGTCATCACCAGGTGGATGAAGAATCGATATACAAACCTTTCCGTCTGGATAAACTGCAGTTCAGAGAGATAGCCAGACACATTTTAGAACTTCACTCGTTTGAAATATACAATGGAAACATGTCGGAACGCATGCCACGCCCGAATCCCAAAATAAATAAGTAGCTAAAGTATGAATATACATATTGGATTGAAAATAACAGAAGAAAAGCACTCACCATTCGGATGCCACATCTCTGAGGTGAACCGGACAGTTGGAGGACTATTTGGATAGTTCTTTGGAAAGCTCATGATGGCATTGAAGAAACCTCCTTCACTGTAACAAGAGAATTGCTTGTTAACAAACAACATATAATATAATTTTAACTGAGCCTTAGTTTCAAACTCATTGCCATAATTTGCATGTTAAAAAAGTTCTGCATAAAATTCTCCAGAAAAAAAATATAATATAATTTGAACTGAGCCTTAGCTTCAAACTAGTTGCAGTTGGCCACACCTACCCTTCTTCTCCTCATCCGGATCATGACATGTAAGATTTGACTACATTGACGTAGGCCATCAACCTACCCTAAACCTACACCCGACTAAGGATCAACTAGACTAAGCATATATATATATATATATATATATATATATATATATATATATGCTTGTGTGGCCGGCTGGTTAGGGAAAAGAGAGAAGGGAGAATTTTTGTGAGTTTATACTAAATCCTTCCATTTCTCTTGGAAAACTCATGTGATAGGCTAGTTTTAATGAGGATTTAGAGAAGTAAACACCTAAACACCATCCTAGAAGAGATGTGGGAGAGAAATTTTGTGAGAAGCTCATCCGTTAACAAACTCGACTTTTTTTCCTCCAAAAAAACACACCAAAAAAGAAGGAAACACCCAGCTTCGCAGTGTCTTATGTGTAGAAGCAAGTTATCGGAGAGAACTAGAATGAAACGAAAACTAGACCAAAGACCATATAAACAGAGGATTCGTGGATAGATGATTTAATCAAGTCCAGCTAATCATCCGATTAAACCACTAACCAGTTAACCATTGCCCTCTAGGTAGCTTCTCAAGTAGTAAACCAGAATCATCGCTCAAAATCAACAAACCATTAGACTTTAAACTGAAAGAAAACATGAAGCCATCATCTTGGAGCAAATATCAAGAACATCATCAGCATCAACATCAGACAATCAAAACCCATACAGTAGATCCATACAGGGAAAAAAAACACGATCCTTGAAAAATATGAACAATTATCATAATCCTAGAACCGATTAAAACATCTAAAGATCAAAACTTTTTATTCACGGAAAAAAAAAACACGATCCTTGACCGAAAAATATGAACGATTATCATAATCCTAAAACCAATTAAAACATCTAAAGATCATAACTTTGTATTCCTAAATACTACTCACTATAAAGTATCAGGGGGTCCCATAATTGAGACGCTCCATTCAAACACGTCGCTTTCGTCAACCAAGCCAGCAGAGAATCCATCAACGGGTTTCTTGCAGAGATCTGGAAAATCAACCAGAATACGTTAAAAGATCAAAACTTAAAAGAAAAACATGACAAATAACCCGATTCAAAGTCATTGTTTTTTTTTTTTACCTCTCAATTGCTTTTGCAACAGGAGACTTGCTTGAGACGCGGCCATTGATTAGAGCGAGTGACGGACAGGGCCGCTATAGAAGCGAGCGAGGATGAAGAGGATTAATCAGTGATTAAGAGAGAGAGAGTATTTTATATAAATCATTTGATTCTTTTCTCTGTTTAGCAACTTGCTTTTGGTATTTATAGAGGGGGCGAGGTCCAAGTAAAGAAAGGGGAAATTGACTTTTATCTGGTCACCCTGCTGAAGGAAACCAAATCTATATGGGTAGGCCACGTAGGATTATATTTCCTTTTTTTTGGTGAACTGTATTTTTTATCCTTGTAAATTCATAACGCTTCACTTTTGCCTTCATAGTATACTATTTTCCAGTTTTACCTCCGTAGTTTTTAATAGTTCCAGTTTTACTTTCTCTTACTGAATAATCAACAAAAAACTTACCTTTCGTGTATTTATTCCATTTTTTCTTATATTTCTCTTAATTTTTCCTTTCATATTTTTAATATCTCATAAAACACTTAAAAAACATAAAAATCAAAACCAAATTCAAGAACTAGACTATGGTGCAATTGAAATGCTTCGAAAACTATAAAAAATAGCTGAGGAGTTTCAAATTAGAGGTGGAAGTGGGACGTTGGTGAATTTACATGGACAAGAACAAAGCTTATCTGTTTCAGGGGGGAAAAAAAGGGAACTGGAGATTCTAGTTACTGAAAGTGGCCGGTGACAGTCTAGCAGCTTCATTACGATGGCAGTAGAGGGCGGCATGTATACGCGTCTAGGGAAGCAAATGTGGAGGAAGATCACGGAGTAAGATTTTTGTGCGAAGGTGGATGTGGAGGCTGCACAACGGAGGGTGAGGGGGGAGATCTTATGGTATATTACAAGCAACAGTGATATGCCATTAATTATTCTTTGAAATCTAGTTTGCTCAGGAAAACAGCCTCCTCTGTTTAAAAAGAGACACAGAAACAAGCGGAATTTCTGGTATACAAAGTAATTAATCGTATCTAATTAGTTAATTTCTTGAAATTACTTTGAAACAGGAAATAAACACAGTTATAAAATATAATAAAATTCATCAAAAATTCACATCCCATTAAAAATAATAAAAATATCTTCACCAAAAATTTATCTACTGTAGTTACATGTTTATTTCTCGTGAGCTCCGGTGGATAAATAATAAAAAATCATTTGTTATTCTATATGCATCATAAAAATAAAATAAAACAAGGAATTAAAATTTAATTTAAAGCCGATAGATATTAACCCGACTCAAATAAATAAATATTTTTTATAGATATCTTATTCAATTAGCAGTGATTAGGATATAAATATTGTTAATTCCAACCCAAAACCCTCCTAAACATAAATTGCATACATGTGTGTGTTTTTGTAGCATTTAGATTTTTTAAAATACAATATGATATATGCATATATTATAAAACACATATAATATTTATAATTTTATCCACGTGTGTGTATATTATCTTATTTTTTATTGAGTAATAAATAATATTTAAATAATAAATATTCATAAGGTTGCTTAAAACCCGAATAAAATTCATGATTCATTAGAAATAATAAAAATATATTTACATGGAATTTTTCTATTATTTTTTGTGTGTATTTTTTAAAAAAATGAATATAAAAAAATAACTAATATGATATTCAAACGAGGACATTTCTCGCGGATATAGAAACCTTTTATATTCTATCCCTCGTGTCCAAATATGTGGATATACTGTTATTATATTTATAAATTTGTCATCTTGTTGTAATATGTATATGTATTTTAACCAGCATGGATTATTATTATTATTATTATTATTATTTTCATCGTTTGCAATCAATTGTACACACTTTCATTGTCGGATTTGTTTCAAATAATAAACTGTAGGCTTTTATCTACTTCAAAAATATTATATATTTTTTTTTCTGCAGACCCCGTTAAAGATGAACACAAAAATTAATAATCATCTCTAAACCAATACGAGAATTACATCAAAATACAGCTCGAGAGTCGAGACTGGAGAATATGATGAATCAGTCTCGAGTTTTGCTCAACTTGATTTCGATCAAGAATATCTAAATCTATCACGTATATGGCTTTATCTTCAGTCCAGTTGAATCAGGCTGGACGAGGAACATTTTCCACTTCCAAGGGTACCAACTATATATACTCTCGACCTGATTTTTTGTTTGCTTTTTTATAGATCAAAATCTTAAAATATATATAAGATCCAAGTTTAAAAGATAAATTGTTACATGTGAATCATAGAATCATGAAATATATAGAACATAAACTTTAAATCTATGCACAAAAGCCATGAAAATATTTTACAAGTAACTAGATAAAAATTCCCATGTTATATTTACAAAGAAAATCACAACTTCATAAAATAATAATAAAATAATTAAAAAAACAAGTGAAAGTCAGGCTTGGCGAACCCTTCTCAGCCTTTATACCCGACTCCAATCAAAATAACTGAATAATCCTATTAAATATATATATTTTAAATTTTAGAATGCATAAAATTAGTTGAAATACATATAAATTAATCTCAGTATTTATGTTAATAAAAATATATATATTATCTAGTCAAATAAATATCCAATCTCATCACCAATGATTGTTGATAGAGTTATTTGATTAGAGATTTTGTGTTGTAAATTGAACTGATTTTTGTGTTGATCGGTGTAGTTTGGGTTTTTTTAGTGTTTGGAAATACAATTAAAATTGTGTATTTAAAAAAAAATAAAAAATATATTTTTTATTTTTAAAAATTATTCTAATATATTAATATTTAAAATAATTTTAAAAAATAAAAATATTTTAAAGCATAATTATTACTGAAATTTTAAAATCATGTAACGTAAACAGATGTGGACAAGCGTGTCTGCGAGAAAGCAGCTGTTCTGTCCCGAACAGATAAGATGTCGAGCTGTAAATACAACCGACAAATATTGATTGGCATTTTTGGCTTCCCTCCGATGATATTTGTCAAGGATCATTTAAAAGCTCACCATTCATAAGGTTTTGCGTTGTTGAGATTTCTTGCCGGAACTAATAAATGATTGTGACATTAATGAAAGACGGTTGATTGGTGCCATTCAAGTATCCGTTCATTAATTTCTTCGTTTCATTTCTCCTTCTGTTTACTCCTTCCCTTCTCATGCTTTTTTATCTTCGAGCTATTTTTGTTGTTGAAGAGGTGGTCGAATTTTAAATTCAAATCCTTCGCGGACCAGACTATTACAGGGACAAGTCCTGCTGGTTGGATCCCGTGTAACCATCTTTAACCAGAGTTGTCTTTCTTCTTCTTCTTCTTCTTTTATTTTCTTTTCCTTTTCAGTTGCTAATAATACTATTTCACAAAAATTGAAAACAAGAAAAACACATGATTCAAGAATTATTTCAAGTCCCTGGATTGCTGGACCTATCAATAATTCCTATATCGATCGCATGATTCACTAACTCGCAATTTTTATGGTGAAAATCATGATTCTTTAAATTTTATTTTATTTTTAATTTTTTTTGTTTTTAAATTGTTTATTAGTGCTAATATAAAAAAATATTAAAAAAAATATTTCTAAATATAAAATACTTTAAATCATCATCACTGTAACAATTTCAAACATATCATTAAAAACAACAAAACCTCACAGACCTTTTTATCACCGAAGTCCGTGATTCATCCCACCTTAAAGCTCCATCTCGTGGAAGAGGTATGGTCGGTGTTCTCAGCTTTCCACCTTACAGTACTACAATTCATTCTTAAAAAAAATAAAAATTATAGGGGTATATGTGAATGTGCTAACAGATAATTTTTAAAAAGTATATCGTTTAAAAATAATTAAAATTTTTATTTTTTAAATTTTATTTCTGATTTAATAAAAAAAACATGTTAAAACTCGATTAAATTATTTTTTTTCACCACTTATGAATCTCCACCACTGCCATCAACACTAATTCATACCAAACATGTGGCAGCTGTCTAAGGTAGTGGACGCAATCATGATTTTTAGTATATGCAACCGTGAAAGTTCGGCTCCACTCTCCCAGAGTCGTGTCAAGCCTCGATCACCATCCATCGTCCGCAAATCTGATATCTTCAAGCATTAGCTCGTCCATCAGAGAACCAGCAATCCCACTTTTTTCCTGCAGGGCCGGCCTTGACAGTGATGACTGCGAATGTCTTTTCAGCTAGAATTTGGATATCTACCACCCAAATGTGCGAAGTTATGCTCGTGTTTATTAGGGCATGGAAGAATCTCTCTGTGTTTCTTCTTGAAATGGAGGATTTGGCACGGTTGTTTTCATCTCTTTTCTTATAGAGTTCTTGAAATTGACATGGTTTTTACTCATGTAACGTGGGAGGTATGGCAAGACATGTATGCAAACATCATGGCCCGGAGGCAGGCAACAAGGAAGACAGCCCACCCCATTCTTCTTTAATGCCTTCTTTTGACCTCATCTATGAATTAATGGCCAACCACTTCAAAAGTTCAAAGATTTTCTTTCGTCTCTCTCAAAAGCAAATCAAGATATGGCGCTAGCCTATAGCTTTTTGAGTGCAAACTTGACACAGAACATTTGGGTTTTTTACGGGTGCAAAAATAGGTGAAAGGTTACACCTAGCCCTCACCCATTTTTTCAACCTCTATATATAAGTTAAAAATCTTATTTTTTAATATAATATATAAATTTTTATCTTATTATTATTAACGAATGGTTCTTATAATCTTATATATGGATTTGAAGTTTAAAATTTATTTTATGAATTTATAATTAATTGATAAAAATATTGTTTATTTTTTAAGTTTAGATTTCATTTTTCAAAATTTGATTTAAAAAATAATAAAAAAGTAGCCAATGAATATGATCTAATTAAAATCCTATTTGTTTTTTGTTTCAAAAATATTTAAAAATAAATAAATAAAATTTATTTTTTTGCTTTAAATAAATTTTTTGATATTTTCAAATTATTATTTCAAAATAAATAAATAAATTTTTATATTAACATAAAAACTATAATATTTTTAAAATAATATTATTTCAAGTCAAAACAAAATCTATCTCTAAGCCGGTCGTGTTATATGGGTGTTTGGCGGTGTGTTCAAAAAGCGCTTCCGAAAAAATTTAAAATATTTTTTGTTTTGAATTAATATGTTTTTAATATTTTCAAATTATTTTGATATGCTGATTTTAAAAATAATTTTTAAAAAATAAAAAAATATTATTAATATATTCTTTTAAATAAAAAATATTTTAAAAAATAAACACAACTATCCCCTAAATATCAGCGGTTGATGGAATCATGAATTTGACATGGTGAAATTGTTTGGCGGGCGAAGGGATTTTCTATTGTTGAATAGTCAACAGTGCTTGAATCCAGAACTAAAAGCAAAATGTTCAAAAGCTGTAGACTGGTTGAAAGTTTGTCAGACAACATAGGCTTGGAAGGCCCATGAGTAAAAAAATAAAAAACATTAAAATCATGGGGCATTCCGAGAATTGAACTCGGGACCTCTCGCACCCTAAGCGAGAATCATACCACTAGACCAAATGCCCGGATGTGAATTGTTCGAATATTATACGATATATATATATATATACTTAACAGTTCTAACAAACACAATTGGCACGATTATTTGGAATAACACGGTTCTTTCTTTTTTTTTCCTAGTAAATCGAATAGCTTACCGTTGAAAGCAAAAATAAAAAATAAAAAATGAACTACCTTTTAGTTTTGTTTTTATTTTTATTTTATAAAGTATAATAAAATAACTAAGATATTTTTTAAATAAAAAAATATTTAACTAGCATTCATGTGTTTTTTTATATTTTAAGCATTGTTTTTTTTTAATAATTAAATAGATTGAGAGGTAAATTAGTATTTGAATAAATATAAAAATATTAATTATAAAATAAAAAGTGAATCACGCCTTCTATGCAAGTGACAACTTGCGAGGAGCTTTCACACCAATTAGGTGGCACATGAGGGGTTATTTGGTTGTTAAATGGTAGTTGTGAAGGCAACGTTGAAATCATCTCAGTGGCTCCTCCATCATTGAACAACGGGTGTGGCCAACGGATATTGGATATGATGCCAACAACTTTTTTCCTCCTAGATTTCTCTCTCTTTCTTAATATCTACGTTCAGTTCTTTAATTTTTCATGGCAGCCTTCCAATTTGTTATTCATTCATATTCGATTTTATTGTGAATTTTTTTATTTGAAATTATTTATAATTTTTTTATTATTTATTTTATTTTAAATAGTTTTTAAAATTAATTTTTTTCTAAGATTTCATCCTCTATTTAAAAAAAAAACCGCTCTGCATGTTTGTAGTTAAGTTATTTTTTCACTTTACTTCTATTATTTTAGAAATTATAGTATACATCCTGAAATTTATAAATTCATAACACTTTATATATGCATTACAAAAAATTTATTTACAAGATTGTTATTGTATTTTAACTAACAACAAAAGAGCCCTTGCATTCTTGAAATTATAAAATTACAAAATTTCCATTAAGTTATATATATAAATACTGGCATTTGAAACCCTTCTATTCTACCTAGCTGCCACCTTTTTTTCTAGTTTTCTTCTCTAGTTCATCTAAGCTTGAATAACAATGGCCA
>Ga0325405_1001231_pt1 | contig 25744 bp, 9 predicted proteins | sample PopdelMetagenome_21_FD_205663 | JGI IMG/M metagenome (GOLD analysis project Ga0325405, IMG submission 205663) | Populus deltoides microbial communities from Bellville, Georgia, United States - Xylem-Control-R2 | ecosystem: Host-associated > Plants > Phyllosphere > Stem > Wood/Secondary xylem...
CTTATAAATAAGATTTATATATATATATATATATATATATATATATATATATATATATATATATATATTTTGTCCGTAGCGGGTCATTAATTTTTTTTAATATAAAAATATATTAAAAGTATAAAGAATGTTTTAAACATTTTAGGTTTGCCAACACCCAAAAACATTAGGTCTGGACTAATATCAAATCCAAGAGCTTTGAGTAGCTTTGTTTAGGTGTGTCTAGGTTCGAGTCTAGATCTATTTAATTTTTTTATATAAATTTCATATATGAATTAGGTATAGTGCTTATCAGAATCTAAGCAGGTAATAATTAAAATGTTGAGACTTTTATATATATATATATATATATATATATATATATATATATATATATATAAACAAATTCAAGTTCAGAAATTATTTATAAACAATAAATTATCACAAAAATTTAATTTAACATTTTAGATCTAAAAATTCAAATCATATTTTCCTATTGAAATAGTTTATTTTTTATATTTATGAATTTGTTATTTTTTCAATAGAAATTCTATCTTTTCTCTCTTTTTTCTCTATCTTTTTTTTATGAATTTTTATTTTTTAAATCAAACTCAATGAAAAAAAACATTTATTTAATGGGTGGTCATTTGAGATTTTTCACCAATAACAATATTATTTTTATATTTTTTAACAATACCGTATTATATGTGTTTAGTTTTATTATACAACTTATTTAGTTTTTTAACTTTTTATTATGTTTGTATGAATGTTTTATATGGATTTATGTTGCAAATAAGTTTTCGTCAAAGATATTCGTGATTTCTATTTAAATTTCATGCCTTACATAATTTAGGGGCTGGCAGCCATGCCAAAGCCAATTTATTTGGGTATGGCAACCAAGTAATTTGGGTTTGACTTGTTTGTCAGAACCAAGTAAACATGGGTTCGATGCAGCTTTTTTATTTTAAAAATAATAAAACAATATTAAAATATCAAAACGCCCCATATGATTATAAAAAATTACAAAAACAATAGTGTGAAAGAATAAAATACCCCCATATACAAAGCTTAGTTTTTGTATTTTTCAATGCTAAAGATGTATTTTAATTATTTAACAGTTTGTGAAAGGTCAAAAAACCCCTGCATGATAGGTTTTAATTTTTTTAACCTTGGGGGTGGAATAATATTTTTATTTTTGCAAATAAACATGAAAAGATTACCATACCCCCGCTCAAATGTTTAATGATACATGAGCCTATGAAAAATATTGAAATACCCAAGAACAAATCTTCAATTTTTTTCAATCAAAGGGCAAAATGATAATTAAACTTTATATGAAAATACGACATTAGCCCATCTCAAGCCTTCAGAGATTGGAAAATCCACTGTGCAAGCCTATAATGGATTTTGTCTTGGTCTACAGTATACCTGCATATGGTTACCGGACCCAAAGAGCTTAGGTTTGGCAACCATGCCAAATCCGCTCCTAGCTTAACACCCATGCTTTTGGCCTGACAACCAAGGCAAACCCAACCATACTAGATCATAGTTATCAAACTCAGCCCGCGGGTTAACCCAGCCAAAAAGCCAGGTCCTGGGTCACCCAAGTTAACCGGGTTAACCTGGGAAAATTAAAAAAATAAGGTTTTAATATTTTATATGAAAAAATTAAGAAACAATCAATGTAGATATAAATTAAAAGATTATTTCAAAAGATTTTTTTTATCCTACATTGAAAAGATATTATCTTATTTTATTAAATTGAGGTAGTTAAACAAAAAAAGTTTTTTTATCCCATATTGAGAAAACACAACTTTTTTCTTATGAACATAAATTATATATATTAATGGGCTTCAAATCTCACATTGAAAAAATAAAACATTCTTCTAGTATTTATATAGTAAACTTTGATATGGGTTAGTAATCAACTGAAAAAGATAAAAAAAAAAAAAAAAGAGATCTCTAGCTAGGGGAAAATACACATTTGAAAAAACAAAACAGGTCTCTATCGGGTTTTGTTAGGTCACCCAAGTCCCAGATTGATCTATCAGGCTGGACCAAGTCTAATAACAATGATTAAACAACAAAAAGTGAGTTTGAGAGCATTAATTATAACTTATTCCCTTCTTCTCTTGTTCAATAAAACCAATTAATTGATCCTTAAAATTTCAAAAAATAAATTTAGGTTCACTTTTGCACTGTTGTTTTTAAATTTTATTTTTTACCCAAGCATTTAGGTATGACACCCATTCCAAGACCAAGCACCTGGGCCTAGCAACCATGTCAGACCCATATAAATTTTTTGATTGCCAAACTAAAACATGGTTGCTAGATCCAGGTAGCTTAGGTCTGGTATGATTGTCAAATCCAAGGCTCTTACTGACATGGTTGTCAGATCCAAGTATCTTGGGCTTGGCGTGGTTGCTAGACTCAAGTACCTTAGGTCTGACGCCTAGAATTTACATAATTTTCGTGAGCCAACCAAAGGTAATTGTTTTGTTGATGACCAAAATACTCATACAAATGTGTTGAATGGTCTCAAGACATCTAACTAATAATTTCTCGTAGACTACTAATGTATTATTAAGAGAAAAGCCAGAACCATGTGTCTGGGTATGACAACCATGCCAGACCCGTGCTAAGATCTGATATAACCCAAGCACCTAGGTCTAGCAAGCATGTCAGACCCATGTGATTTTTTTAAAAAAAAAATATATAGGAATTCACTTATAATTATTCTAAAAACATATTTATTTTTTATTTTCATCTTCATCTTTTTAACAAAATATATTTTTATCTTTTCTATATTTCTTTCTCCTATTTTGGAACATTAACCACACACATCTCTAAAATTCACTCATTTTTTTTATTAACCTCTAATTTTAGTGAAGAAATCATCTACAAAATTGCACAAATTAAGATAGTCCAAAGAACAATAAGTCTTTTACATGTACAATATTTTCTTTTCCCACAATATAATATATCAATTCAAAACTTTTCTCTTATGATCATATATTTCAAATTGTTATATATACTAATAGTTATAATGTAGAATAAACTCTTCTTGTAACAAACTTTGATAATCAAATCATGCTACAACATTTCAAATTTAAAAAAAGCATGAACCCTTTAAAAAACTATCCAACACTTGGATGGAAATATAAAATTAATATTTTGATCAGCAATGTATACAAAAAAATGAAAGTTTATTTCTGAAGACTTAAAATAAATAACTTAGAACTCAATTTTTTTTTCATTCTTTCCTCTTTGAATATAACAAATTTATAAAATAAGTTATACAAACAAAAAAGAGTTTGCAGTTAAGTTCTACTACATATGAATGAAAAATCTTACTTAAATGAAGCAGTATTTGTTTTTGTAGTTCAATCAAGTTTTTGAAAAATTTTAATTTTTTTGATCCAAGCGCGCAGATCTGGCAAACCCAGGTGCGCGAGTCTAGCATCATTGCAGGGCTCAAGCATATGGGTCTAGCAAGGCCTAGGCACATGGGTCTAACATGGTTGCCAGGCTCAGGCGCTTGAGTTTAAACCCAAGTTAAAATACTAAAATGCTCGTATTGTTCTCTTATTTACACAAAATACTCATGTAAAAATACAAAAATATCCCCAAAGACAAGGTTTTTTTTTTTTTTATCTTTTATGAGGCTAAAAGTGTTATTTGACTGTACTTGAAAATTAAAAAAACCTGAATTCCCCTTTAAAAGAAAGTCAAAGAAACATTTATCTTCTCGCAAAAAGACTAGAAATTAAAAATGAAATCACTATTATAATCCATAATAAAATCTTTCTTGATCGACAGTGATTTTTCCATATATTTTAACTTTTGTTATAATATAATGTATAACTTGATCTTGTCAAACACATAATTCAAACTAAAAGCTCTTTTAATTTACAGTGATTTTTTCATGTATTTTAGCTTTGGTTATAATATAATGTATAACTCATCGTTTCAAGCTATTGACCAATAAAAACTTTGGCCTTTAATATCATCAAATTGATTGTATAACTTCATCATTTAAGAGAGAGAAGGTTTGCAAAACACAATCTCCAGTTGAAGATTTGTCCAACACCTTTTTAAACACCACCAAATTCTTAGTATAAACTTTAGTCAACCAATTTAAAAGAAAATTTTGCGGCGAGTGCAAGTCAAGTTACTTGTTCATTGCTCATTATACAGAGATATGACATCAAAACAAAGTGGCTTGGAAAGCAATGATAATGTCTCTAGACAGCTAGAAAATGAGCTGGCTGCCCAGAAGACCTAGGCAAAGTGAAACACTAGAAACGATGAATGAAAATCCTATTAGTAGCGTAGATTTTGGAATAAGTCTTTTCCTTTTGTTGTTTTGTTGTTCTTTTTCTATTTTTTCGTTGAATGAACAAATCCAGAAACCGATACAAGGCTCTTGAATGCCCTTGATGATAAGAGTCGTCGCCAGATAGATAGGTCAGCGAGTCTTGAATTGTCTGCAATCCAAGCTATCATCTTTCAAAAGATTTGGTCAGATAAAGATTTGTAGATAAAATTTTGTTGTTTTTTTGGCTCCAATGGTGATGTGGAAGACACGATTTCAATCCTCTTCTAGCCGCCTTTAGCTGCTAAGGCAGATGAGTTGATTCGGGACTCTTTTCCAGTTCTTTATTAAGTGTATTCCACTTTCAGAGGAATGGGAATGAAAAAAACAAGAAAAAGGGTGGCTAGTGAAGGCCACCCAAACTACAAACAAGAAGAGGTTACCTACCGGTTTACGCAATCAACATTTCATAGATTAGAATTATTAGATTACTTGTGCTATGCATGGAATTAGATTTTTTTATTTTTTATTAAAAAAATTATATATGTAGATTTTTTTGAAGTATGTATGTAGCTGAAAAAAAATTTGAATTGCAAATAAAAAGTGTGTGTATATATATATAACCAAATTAAATCGAGAACTATGTATGCTAATAAATTTTAAAAAAATCATTAACGCCAATTAAAAATAAAACTGGAAAAATCGAGGATATGTGTAGATCAAGATATTTAATCTCGCAAAACAGAAATTTACCCAGTTGTGTTTGTTAAATCTTGTTAATTAAAATATTTTTTATCAAATCAAATGATAATAGAAATTGACATACACAATAAATTATATTATTTCAATAAAATAAAATGAAAAAAATATTATAAAGGCTGTACATATTAGAATTTAAAAAAAATTATAGATGAATCATAAAAATTGCGTAAAAAATTAAACACACATAAAATAATATTTTTTTAAAAAATATCTATCCAAAAAAGATTAAATAAGCAAATAAATCAAATTCAAATATGAGTGATATTAATTAAAACTTATATTTAAAAATTATTTAAAAAAAGACATTAAAAAAAAACCCTGGGTGTCGTGGTTTAACTTGTCAAATCTATGATCTAGGTTATAGAATCAAACGGGTTAAATAATTTTTCTATATATATATATATATATATATATATATATATATATATATATATAAACAGGGCAAAAAATAAAACCAAGCGTGTTGGTGGGCGTTCAAGCCCAGGCCCGTGCGTTTGGGCTTGGTTCTTTTCTTTCTCTTCCAAAGGGTGAACAAGCTTATTTATTTTTGACAAAAAAAATACACAGGCGACACGTCACCTGCAAAGGCAAATGACATGTCATCCACAAGCTTAGATGGTGGCTGGAAAATCAGAGCAACCCCTCTTATGGTTAGATTTTGAGTATTTTTAAGTTATTTCAACCCAAAAACACCTCACCAACACTCCTACAACACCAAAAAACCAATTCATCAACTCAAAATACCCAAAAAAAGATCCAAAACCCTGAAATCAAACCGGGTTAGATTTATCATTCTCAACTTAAATCTATTTTTTATGAAACATTGAAGCTCTCAACAACCATTATCAAGCCCTTCTCATCTCATGGAACCTGTGAACACAAAAAAAATTCATTTTGGTAATTAGAAATGGCTTGAACGATGACTTTCTCCCTCATCGCTAGAATCTAGCGACCCATCTCTTTCTCCTCTCTCTAACTAGTAATGAAAAATAATAAAGATAAACTTTTGTATCAAAATTGATTTTTTTACAATTTAAAGGGGCCAAAATTATATAATTTGTGTTATTTTTAAAGTGCAAGGATCTAAATGTATTTTCCCTAAATTCTTTGTCACGTCATCTATTTTTGACGTCTTTTTTTATTATGGTCCCTCTTCTTCCAATTCCTTCATTGACTAAGAAATAAAAAAAAATTGGCCTTTATTTGGAATCAAATCGCTCAAAATTAAATTTTGAGGACTAAAATGAACAGTTGGTCCACTATGTTATGTGAGTTTGTGAACAGTGTTTGCTACACTTAAAAACCCATGAATTTTAGTTTCGTACTTAATAATAGTGTTAAAGATATCTTAGTAAATAACTAAATATCCCAAAGTTGAGTCAAATTTTAGCATGACCTCTTCTTTAAAAAATAATAAATTGAAAGTAAAACTTTTGAAAAAAAATACAGTTAAAAACAATAGCAATTGGTATTATTAGACTACACAGATAATGAATTTGATTATTGTTGTTGAAGATTCTGATTGATTGGACTTGATTTGTAGGATATAAAAATAGTAAGTCAGATATCATTTTCTATAAAAATAGAATTTGGTAGTAATGTCTATTTATGTGTAATTAATAACAATTATAGAATTATTCTAAAATAGACTTATAGATGTTGTATATATTCATGAATTCCTGCTGCAGTCAAGGCGAAATAAGTAGACAATAATTCTTCATATTGTATCAAAGCTAGATTGAAAAAACCCTACTTCCTATCCTACTCTTCCCTATCAGTTCTGAATCATATCTGAAAACACCATAAAAAAACCTAAATCAACCAAACATCAGGGGAACTCCAGAATTTACAATTGTCCTATCGGCTGAATGGAAGAAACTATTTGAAGTGATCATAAATAGTGAAAACTTTTCTGAAATGGAAGGGAAAGATCAATCATTTTATGGAAAGTCCTCGTAGTCCAGAAGACTCCTTCATCATGTCGTGGCTATAGAACTCTATGATATCACAGGTTTATGGTCTTTACATATTTCTAACCAAATCAAATGATATTTGGGAAGCAGTGAGACAGATCTATTCTAAAGTGAAGGATATTGCGTTAATCTATGAGATTAAGACGACGCTCTCAATGACGAAACAAGGTACTATGATAGTTATTGAATATTACAATACTATGAAAAATTTCTGGTTGGAGTTAGATTATTAGACTTTAAGATGCGGTGCAATGAAGATGCTGTAATTTTAAAGAATTACATGGAAAGGCAGCAGATCTTTGAATTTCTTACAGGTTTCAATATAGAGTTTGACCAAGTATGAGTCCAAATACTTGGGAAAAAAAATCTCTTCCTTCTTTTAATAAGGTATTCTCATTTATAAGGGCTGAAGAAGAGAGGAGAATTATGATGTTTGATGTTCCTAATACTAAAGGATCAGCTATGATGATAACCAATAGCATGAACCCAAGTAATGCCATGAATGTTGCAAAAATGGTGAAGAATGAATGGAAAAAAATCTCTAAAGATGACCAGTTCTGTAATTATTGTAAGAAAATAGGCTATATAAAGGAGACCCGCTGGAAACTCCATGGAAAACCATCAAGGATGGGGTAAAATGAAGGATGTAAATTGAACCAGTCAAAAAAACAGGCACACTTAACAAATTCTAAAGAACCAGTCCGTGAGTTCAACATACTATAAGTGGGGGGCTCAACAAAGAGGAGATTGAATGCCTAAGGACCTTACTCAACACAATGGAGAAACTATCTAGGCCATGCTCTCTTGCTTAAAATGGTAGCATTCCAATTTCTCATGTTTTTAGTATTTCAAATAAAGGCTATTCTAGCACCTGGGTCATTGACTCAAGTGCAACAAATCACATAACATATTCTGCGGGTTCTTTCATATCCTATCAATCTTGTACTGACAATAAAGAAAAATCACAGTGGTTGATGGATCCCTAATCATAGTTGTAGGCCAAGAAACAATCTCTCTTAGTCCCTCACTCTCTTTTAAAAAAGTGTTATATGTTTCTAATCTTGCTATCAATTTTTTATCTATTCGTAAAATAATTAAGGACCTAAATTGTAATGTAACTTTCTTTCTTGATCACTGCATATTTCAGGACCTATCTATAGGGAGGACGATTGGGCAAGCTAGAGTCAAGGATGAGTTGTACGTATTTGGAATACAAAGTAGCAGTAGTAACCTTTTTTCTCTATCCTTCATTTCAATCAATTCTAATAAAAATGATATTTGGAATCATCATCGTCATTTAGGGCATCTATCATTTAAGACTCTTAAGAAAATGTTTTTGTCTTTATTTAAAAATCTTAATGTTGAACAATTTTATTGTGAAATTTGTGAGTTTGCAGAGCACCATAAAGTGTATTTTCCTCTAAATGATTCAAGATCTTTGTCTTCATTTACTATAATTCACTATGATATATCGGACCATATAAAATCTCTAATATTTCAGGAGCAAAATGATTTGTGATGTTTATTGATAATTGCACCCGAATGACTTGAGTTTACCTTCTTAGAAGAAAATTCGATATCGGTCATATCTTTTCAATCTTTACAAATATGACAAAAAATCAATTTGGGGTTAGCATTAAAGGTATTAGAACCGATAATGCTAGGGATTACTTTAATCAAATTTTATCATCATACTTTGAAAAAAAAAGAGATTATTCATCAATCATTTTGTGTTAATACTCTCCAACAAAATAGATTAGCAGAGAGGAAGAATATACATCCTTTTAAAATTACTCAAACATTACTTTTTTAAAATCAAGTTCCAAAAATTTTTTGAGGAAAAACTATTTTAACCTCTACATATTTGATAAATCAAATACTTTTCAAAGTTATTGGTTTCAAAATAGACCCTTAAACTATTTATTAGAATGCTTTCTAAAAAATAATTTTTATTCTAAAATCCCTCAATGATTTTTTTTTTTTTTTTTGATGTGCCCCTACATTTACATTCATAATCATTAACAAAGTAAACTTGATTTTAGAGCATTTAAATGTGTTTTATAGGATATTTCACCGTACAAAAAGGTTACAAATGCTGCCATCCATCCTCAAAGAAAATCTGTTTCAAAGGACATCATTTTTTTTTTTTGAAAAACAATCTTATTTTAACAATTCTTATCTTTAAAGCGAGGATATTTACACAGAAGATAAGAACAAGAATGATATATTTTTATTCTAAATCCCAGCTGGGCAGCAATAACCTCCTTTCATTTCACCTTCGTCTTCGTCACAAAATCTGAATAACGAACATTATTTCATCCTTCCAACAAAATTATAAACTGATACCAACATTAAAATAGAGTAAATGTGAACCGCATATAATACCACAACACCATTTATTTTCATTACCAAGGAGAAACGTACTTGGATGCATCTAGTTATTACAAGTGCCCTATTATCTGCAAGAGAGAGGAGTAAGTACCAAATACTACAACTGCAATGCCCAGTAGCACTACGCTCACTAATACCACCATTTCAAATCCGAATCTTCTATAAGTTCTTGAAATCTTCATGTAACATAAACATGGAAGTACAGTAGAAGCTGTCATACTTAAGAATGCCCCGACCAGCGACATGAGATCACCGAAGAAAGGGACAGAGAGGGCTACCGTGACATTGCTTATCACAAAAGCCGTACTGATGAAGAGGCTAAATGACCTGTTATTGCAGTTCAATGGAAACCAGTTTTTGGTAACTTTCACTATTGGTGTCACCATCAGCGCGTATTTGGCTATTGGATTGACCAGGGTGGTGTATATTGCCAGTCTTGAGCTGAAATTATGAGTTGGAAGGCTTAATGTTATCTGTGACTGAACGTTTGATCCGAACATCAAGTAACCCAGAGCTGCCATTGATGCGTAGTTTAAGGTGCATAGAATAAAGCACACAAGCAAAACCTGCAATTGGAAGTGGTCAAGTAAGATTCATTAACTCCAAAGAGTTGAAGCACTAGTTGAACATTCAAATGAAAAGCAATGGAATTTTGACTTCAAAGCAAATTTTTTGAGGAAGTAACTCATGATGGTTACTTACGTTAGAGAACTGGCGCTTGTTTTTCATAGAAGTGTACAGGGTAGGGAAGACTGGATGTGCACAGTAACAGAAGGCATACAAGCTTACTGCATTAGGTATTCCATGCCAATTTACTAATGTTCCCTTTTGATTAAACCCAATTCCATTAAATGCACCAGTCCAGAAAATTGAGACCAGAATGATAGCCGAAGCTAAAACCCCACTGGCAGAGATATAAGAAAGAATGCTCAAGTTATCCAACCAAACCGTGGGCAAAATGAGAAGGGCCACAAAAATAACAAAGCTTTGTCTTGCACCTATTTCAAACCCTGCCACTCCAAGCACCATGTCAGGAAATAATCTCTGTAAATTATCCCCTTCAAGAATCAGGAATCCTGCTGCAACTAGGTAGAGTTCTGCATAGATGACAACTGAAACCAGAAGTCTTCCCTTGTATCCAAAAGCACGCTCTCCTATATCAGGATAGGTCCTGATATTTGAATCCACATCCATGCATCTTTGGATCAGCAAGCCCGAGTAAAAGGCTGCGAAGGAGATAACAAAGAGGAGAATCAAGCTCAACCATCCTCCAGACGATAGAGCATATGGGATCGAAAGGATCCCAACCCCTGAAAAATCAAACAGAGAGCAAAATCAGTTACCCAGATTCTCTTCAGTCTGGGAAGCGTACCACACTACATCACAAGCAGCACATTTACTGAAGAGTGAAACCTGACAAAGCATTCAGTCCGTGGAAAACAGTCTTGAAGGAAGAGGCAGTCCCCGTAGTTGAATGACTGTAATTTGTCTCCACATCTTCAAGTTTGCATCCTAGACTTTGTTTCTCCTCAACAATGAGAGGCACAGTCCACGATGGTTCATCACGAGACATGTTTTCCATGCTTCAGACTGCAGAGAGAGAGAGGGGAGGAGGGAGGGGAGGCTAGAGGTTAAAATGCGAGACTTAGAGATAGAGATGGCAACCTAAGACAATTGCTTTTTTTCTTCCTTTTTTTTAAAAAATCTATGAGAATGAGTTGCTAATTTGTTAGCTTGAACTTCCAATAAAAGCTCAACAACTAGCACGTGCCTCCCTAGGAATAGTTTTCTCCCTTTGCAAGTCCAGGTGCCTCCCGGATATATATATATATATATATATATATATAAGTCCATCGTGATCAGGAAATCTTTCAATAATGCATTTCTCGCAGCTCTCTCTAATCTTATACTTGCAACCAAGTGGATATAAAGAAACAAGAAATTACATAAAGACAGAAGTCATGTTTATTTACGAGTCGAGCAAAACGAGGACGAAGAAAAGTAATCAAAAGCACGTGAGTAAACATGATTTTTGTGGTAAAGTAGTAAACTTTCTTAAAAACCACGTTCCCAAATAAACTAATTAATAATAATGTTTGATTAATTAATTAAGCTTAAAACTAACATTAATGTACATTTGGGTAAGATTAATTTTTTTAACATAAAAAATAATTCATGAATTACTAACATGTTTTTTTTTTTAAGAATTATAAATTCAAAATATAATGTATATTAGATGATTTTTTTTAAAACAAGATTATTAATACGAAGATATATTTAAACAAATTTAATATTTAAAATTGAAAATAAGAAAAAACTCATGATACCAGCATATAACTCAATAAAAAAAATTACAAAATTACAAAATATAATTCTCAAAACATACTAATATTGAAATATAAAATTAAAAAAAATAATTGTTGAAGGGAGAAAAAAAACTTGAACAAAATAAAAATATAAAACATTATTCTAATTAATAATATTTAATAAATATGATTGTATTGATTTAGCTACATTTTTAGTGTTTTGTTAAAAAAATTACAAATTACATTAATATCAATACTAACAAACTAAGAGAGTAAAGAGTTTCACTGATTGTCATGTGTCTCTTCTTTTCTTTCAATGTTGATGGTACTATTCAATGAGCAATATTATTATTTTAATTTTAATTTTTAATTTCATCTAATTATATTTGTGACATTTTATGTGTTGATGTTCTCTTCTCGGTGGATTTTATTAACGGTTCAAAGTGTTTAGAAGAGTTTTGGAGTTGAATAAGAGGCCAATTTCATTAAATAGACCTTAAATTTGTAATATTAAAAAATATTAAGAGAAGGACCAAAATAAGAAACGAAAACAACTAACAGGGTTTTTCTAAAACTTGCAAAAAAAGTTAACTTTCATCCACAAATTCTCCATTTGCTCTTTTTAGTCCCTTTAGTTATAGGATTCTATATTTTAGTCCTAAATTTTATTTATTTTATATTTCAATCCTTGAATTTTAAGATAGGAATGAAAAAATATCTTATGAAATGTGAGAAGAAAAAGAAAGTGGTTAAGTGGCCCCATCTCAATATACAAAAGTCAATTTAGTATCATTAAGAGATGAGTGTTAAACTTTTATCTTGTAAAAAACAAAAGATAAGAGATTATATCTTGTAAAAAACAAAAGTTAAGAGATTATAAAATATATTTTTATTTAATTTTGGATTTTTTTATTGATTTAAGGGTTTTAAAGCTTAAAAATTGGTTCATTTAGGTGCTTCACTGCTGGAAAATTAGCGAATATAAACAGAAACGCCGACAGATTTTTTCTTTCGGTATTTTGGGTGATCTTTACCGACTAAATTTTTTCATCGCTAACTCTATTGATAAACACCAACGGAAATATATCATTGGTATATACTAAGGGAATCGCAGTCAGAATAGAAGGAATAAAAAAAATCAAACTGTGTGATGATGATATGTAAGTTTTTACAAACGCAATTACAGATGGAATCATAGTGGAATTCAAAAAGGCAAATCATACGGTGATGTAACATTGACACCGATAAAATAGTCAATGGAGTCACCGTCAAAATAATTTCATTAGTAATATTTTATATATGACCTGACACTTGACCCTCCTCTCCCCCATAAGCTTATGGTGTTTTTTAAAGGTATTTTTAAGTGAAAAAAAAGAGAGGTTAAAAATAAGTTTTGAAGTCCAAAAACTCACACTATGACTTTATGACCATTGGAAAAGTTTACCAATAGATGAAGTGTTCTTTGTCACAATAAATAATGGGTCATCTATTTATTTTATTTTTTAAAAAATAAATATGGTGGACAACATGTTAAATAAAAAAGAAGAAAGTTAGACACATAGAACTGGCCTTGCAAGCCTGTCTATGCTTGGGCTTTCTCGTATCGGGTTTGGCACGAGGGTCCAACAATCTAGGTTTAAGTGTGTGACCTTGTGTTTGTTTTTCTTGATTTTTTTCATTAATTTTAATTAAAAATATCAATTTTAATTATAATTCAAATTATATTTAAAATATTATTCCTTTATGTATCATTCAATTTTTCCTGTTAAATTCATAGCATTGTTTTTATAATATTAGAAATCATTCACTAATTATTATGTATGAAATTAATATGCAAATGTTTTTTGAATTTGTGATAATGAGTATTCAATAAAGATAATATATATTAATCTTTTCCCCTTTAATTGCATATAAAATATCCAAATATGATTCTCAATCTTATTTATTTATTTATTTGTGAAAAATTTCTTTTCATATCATGATTAGTTTTTTAGTTTAAAAAATATGCTTATAAACTTATTTTTGTTAAAAAAGAATTCATTAATAAGAAAATGTAGTTTATATTGAAAACATATTTTTTTTCTTGTTTTAAAATATTAATGTTTTTCAAAAAAATTATTTTTATTACCTTTTCTTTTTATAATTAAAATAAAATGCAACTAATAAAAAAATATTTTGGTAAAAAAATACATTAATAAGAGATGAGTAATTTTTTTAATAAAATATGTATTTCTTACAAAAAATTAAATCTTAGTCTTTTTGTATAAATATCTATTTTATTGTAAAAGAAACTCAATAAAAACAAATTTCAAAAAGTACCCTCGCTCGGGTAAATAACTACTTTAATCTATTTTTATACATGATTTCTTCATATATATATATATATATATATATATAATAGGACCAAGATTATAAAGTTATTGAGTTAAGTGAATGGTCTTCAAGTTAATCCATCTATTATTTTTGTTGTTCAAAATAAAATCATTTTATTTTTTTATTTTAATCTAATCAAATTTAACTGAGTTAATCAAATTATATATAATAACTCATGAAATTATTTAGATTTAATTAAGTCATCATCAAAACTAATTTAAATTAAAACCGTATACTAGTCTAGTACCTACTCTATATCACATGAACAACAACTATCAATAATGTTCAAAGAGTCAAAGAGTTAGGTTTTCTTCTGTTTTTTAAGATTAGTTGTTATCAAAATAAGGGGAGATCTGACTTATTTAGTGTAAACGACACTGATAAAGTTTATTAAATGTATTTAATTATCCATCATGCTTCCTCTTTCGCCTCTTTTGTGTCTAATCATGCTTATTTTTTTTATTTTAATCTAATTAATCATGTTTATTGTTATCAAAATAAGGGGAGATCTGACTTATTTAGTGTAAACGACACTGATAAAGCTTATTAAATGTATTTAATTATCCATCATGCTTCCTTTTTCGCCTCTTTTGTGTCTAATCATGCTTATTTTTTTTATTTTAATCTAATTAATCATGTTTATTGTTATCAAAATAAGGGGAGATCATGCTTCCTCTTCTGTATTTTCCTTAATCATTATGGCAATATATGACAAATTTTATATACAGAATAAAAAAATAATCCATCTTCATTTTATTCTCTACATAGATAGTATCTAGTTTTTGGCCTTGCGGTACAATGCTAGTCAAATTATATATATTTTTAATATAATAAAAAATATATAAGTAAAAAAAATTATTTAATATTATTATTAAATAAGATCCAGTAAGGTAATCTTAAAACCTATTAATTTTACATCTTATTTAATTCAAGTTTAAAATTAAAATTATGAATTCACCCAACATAACTTAATTAATTTGATATATTTAAAAGCAACTCAGTTTAAGAAAAAAATATCTCAAGTTAATTTTTTTAATCTGTATTTAAATCTAAAAGATGAGGGGGGGCCCGACTCTCCGGTCGCTGTCTGAAAGGGTGTGGCCTTTATTTTATTTAATTTTTGTCTGTGTTGATGTCCGTGCCAAACAAAAGCGAACAACAGAAACAGAGCTTTCTTCTTTATTATGTTTTTAAATGTTCCTTATTTCCACATATGGGATCGAAGGACACCTTGATGTGACCTGAGAGGGTGTAGTTTATTGGTTAATTCTTGAATTTATTTTTTAAAAATTATTAATTTAAATTTTAAAAATTTTAAAATTATTAAAGATTTATATAATTATTAATTTTAAAATTTATAAATCTAATTAAAATTAATTAAGATATACATATTAATCCAAACACAAACATTAACTTAAAAAAAAAATACCTCGGATGCGGTGTCAATTGATGGCAAGAAGGAGCGGAGGCAAATTTTATTCGAGTCGCCGTCGTGATTAGATGTAGCACTAAAAAACAAGAATACAGAAGCATAGGCTAAATGCCAAATGCCACAGGACAAAATTTGGCCTACCATGCTAGTAAATTATGACAAGCATACGTACACAGGATGTGCAAAATATGGGCACTTGCCCACAGTAAAAAAAAAAAATTTAAATCATGCGAAATCGATAATGGTTTCAACATATAGAAGAATTAAGAAAAAATTAAAATTCATGTTTTTTTTACAATGAGTGTTGCGATATCACGGTCACACAAATCAATTATCCTAACTTAAAAAACAACACACAAAATAATATAGAGCAAGTAAGGGGTCGATTCCACAAGAAAGGTTCAAGTCAGATTTTTATGTTGTATGATATGGAACTTGGGGAGGTTGTGAAGTTATCTATGCTAAAGTAAAAGAAAACAGAAAACTATCAAGTGAAATTAAATAAAATCAGAAAATAATCAAGAGAACAAACATTGATCACAAGTAAACGTCCACCTACAGAAATCAGAACTGATCATGGAAACGAAACATCAATTTATATTTTGAATATTTATCTCTTCTTAACATTGGTTAGCTAACGGATCCGCCGTATAACTAAACCTAGGCATTAAACAACCACAATATCCGTATTAGTAATTTAATTCAATGACAGCCTTAAGAACTAGATAAGTTGATTAATAAAAAAACATAACTGTCTGCAGGTCTATGTTTGATTTGATTGAATGTTCTCTCTAAAATTAAAAACGTAGATCCGCCACAATTATTAAACTCGGTTGCTTCACAAGTTCGTAAACCACAACTCCGATTTTGATATCAAACTTAGCAATAGATTGTCTACAACAATAATTTAGAGTTCGCTCTAGCAATTAAAATAAACAATCATAGAAAAAACACGCATAGGAGAACAAACATGTTCATCATATAAACTGGAAAGAAAAGGTAAAATAAATCTCACAGTTCTTGAAATCCGAAGGTTTCCGTGTCCTTGAAACTAAGAAAAAGAGTTTAGCCTCGCAAGTTTGTTGAACAACTAATCAAAAAGGAAGAATGCATGATTTCAGATTTTTTAGAGGAAGGGGGCGTTTTTTTCTCTTTTTGGCTGGCTGCCCCCTTCTCTTCTCTCATTCTTTTAATATCCTAGGAAATCCTAGTCTTTATTTTACAAAATAGTCCTCCCTTAAGTAGACAGTTTACATTTAAGTACTTCAATAACTATTTTTCTAAAAAAAAGAAATAGCCTTACATGAAATCTTCAAGCTTTGACTTAGAGGAGCTAAATTGCTGAAATAAAATCATGGATGTCAGTTTAGATGTTTCAGAACGTAATTTGGACTCGTTTCTTCATAAAACCTATTTGCTGGCAGAATTCAGTTGTCATCTTTGAAAAAAATCATATCTCACTCATATGACATCTTTTTTGGCTGAAATTTGGAGCGTTGATAGGTAGTTGAGTCATGAATACAAAACAATTGAGTTTGCATTAATTGGACTTCTATACCTCCAGATACTCAAGTTGAAATCATAGTTATTAAATTCAGCCCGGGGGTTGACCCGGCCAAGGGATCGGGTCCCGGGTTTCATGGGTCAACCCGGAAAAATTAAAAAAAATTAAAGTTTTAATATTTTATATGAAAAAATTAAGAAAAAAATCCATGTAAATATATATTATACATATTGCAAATAATGAAGTTTAAAATAATATTTTAAAAATTTTTATATCCCACATTAAAAAGATATTATGTTAAGCTTTTAAGTTGAAGTATTTAAACCAAAAATTATTTTTATCCCACATTGAAAAAATATAACTTTTTTCTTGGGAACATAGAATATATATACTAATGTTATCCTTTTAAGTTGAAGTATTTAAACCAAAAGATTTTTTATTTCACATTGAAGAAAAAAAACTTTTTTCTTGAGAACATAAAGTATATATACTGATGGGTTTCAAATCCCACATTTGAAAAAAAAACCGGGTCTCGACCGGGTCTCACCCGGGTCGCCCGGGTCACAGGTTGACCTGCTAGGTCGATCGGGTTTGGCCGGGTCGTTGCATCGGCCGGTCTTTTGACAAACCCGGACCGGTTCAGCCCCCGAGTCGACAGGGTCCCGGATCGACCCTCCGGGCCGGTCCGGGTTTAATAACTATGGTCGGAATGGCTGAAGGTCAACACTTGCAGATTACGAGATTTGACTTTGAAGGTTGTGATTTCCATGCTCTTCCTTATTTTATTTTCTTGCCTTCGATGTCCAAAAAGGTATGGATGAAATTTTATAAGGAGCCTTTTGACACATTGCTCTATCTTGACTCATTAATGATATTTTCATAAATAAGCTTGGAAAACTAGAAATTCAGCTTCTCTTCTCCTTTATACTATCAGCCAGTGCTAAAAATAATTATAAGAGAAAAAAATTGAGTTTTCTCACTAAAACCATGGAAAGAAACTAAGATTTAAGGCAAAATAGATGAAAGAGTGAGTCTTGAACACATCTAACTCAAGAATTAAAGAGAAAATCAAGGGAGGGTAATGAAGTAGAGAGAGGAAATTCATTGTTTAAGCAAATATTAAGAAGACCAGGAAACTTCGATTGGTTAACATTCAAAGTTCATGTCATTATCGGGTAAGACATTATAAACTCGATTGTACAAGTTTAAGTAAATATTAACAAAATTAATGCGAAATTCTTAAATTTTGAATTAGATTTCTTAAATGTTAAATTGGAAAAAAGTGAAATTGTGAAAATATGATGTTCTTGGTATGAAATAGGATGTAAATGTTAGTTTAATATGTCTTGTAGCCAATCAATCGATTACAAGTGACATTATTATATTCATGTAAATACATATTTATTATCAATAAAAGCTTAATTTATCTTTAATATTTATATAATGTTAGATTAATAAATGTAATATTTGATTTATGAATATAGAGTAAAGATAAAGTCTATGAAACAAAAATATTTTGCAAAGAAAATTATAAAGTTATTATAATTATGAGATTCGTATTACATTAAAACATTGTTTCTAAAATGTGGGTTGATTTTCTTTTAAATATTAGATATTTATTAGAGCCGTAAATATTGATTCATATTATGCTCTTTATTTTATGAAAATCATTTGTTCTCATAATATGAGGAATAAGAGATATCTATAACTAATATGTAGGTGTTTGTCACAAAACATGTACACTGAACTGACCTGCATTAGAATTCCATATGGAGAGATCAACTATGTCTATGGAAAGGCTCATATGACAATTGTGTAAGTGATCCTTAGACTTGAGATTACTAAGTTATCTTATATAGAGAATGTTATGCTTTAATCATGTTGCATGTTATCTTAATCCAAGTAACGAAAGGACAAACATTAAGTATAATATGAACTATATAAAGGTATTTAAGTAATTAAGAGAGAATTCGTCACCCTACGTGGATTAGAAAAAATATTTCATCTATTCTCAAATAGTTTGACTAAGAAATCATTGGCTAAGGTAGAATGAAATTTGAAAAGAGTTTCAAATCTTATTCAAATGATCAATAACTATTATGTAGAAAACAAACATATTTTAACATAACAGACATACTTCATGCTTTAATGTTAAATCAAAATATTATTGATAAAAGGATATTAATTACAATAATAAATTGGTCACTAAAAGTTAAGTCAAACCACTAATGACTTTTCTAATATTTGAGGAATCATGGCACGTTATTAGACGATGCACTTGATCTTCAAATATAAATTAACAAATTATAATAAATTAAATTATTGAATTTATTTAATTATATTTAATTAAAATAAAAATTTATGTTTGGGTTAACATATTAGGAACCTAATGGGTCTCACACATTAATAACCATTAGTCATAAATTAAACTGTAATGATTCAATTAAGTATGATTTAATTAAAATATATTTTATAAATGAAGGATTAGAATATAATTAATACATGGATTATATTTCTAGACCTAGAAAAATCAAGTAAAAACTTGATTGAGTTAATTTTTAAAATTGTTCTGAATTAATATATAGATATTATTTAAGGGGAAAATTGATTTTTTTTTCCTTCTAATTTATAGTGTTTTTTTAGATTTTCCTATAAATAATAAGTTACACCTCTTTTTTTTTTTTGGTTGTTTGTTACACAGAAAAAATACATAAGTCATAGCTAACACTCTAGGCATAACAATCCCTCTCTTCTAAATAAGAATTTAAGCGATTTCTCACTAGTGGTTCATGTGAATTATCATTGAAAGCCAGGTAATTAAATGACTTATGGTTTACGACAACCTAGCCTTTAAAGAATCATACAAAGCCGAAGAAGATCAGATCTTCAGGTAATAAATATCTAAACAACTCTAGATTTGTCTAATAGGATTGTAGGGAGTCCTCAAAAATTTTGTTTTACCATTTTTGTTGTGTGTATGATATTTGAGAATCCAATGGTGGTAATGAAGCCATCATTAGACAATTAGAGTTGTTGTTTACATGTTCAAATTGTTATTGGTGTTAATTTTGCATTAATTTTATGTGCAACTTCTTTTTCCAAAAGTAATTTTTCTCTCATGAATTGAAGCATGCAATAATTTTATTTTGCATATTAATATGTTTTTATGCATAATGGATGATAATGGACATTAAAGACCAATGCAATTATATTTTTATGGTTAAATGATTGTAATATTAAATAAGGCCTACGTGTTTTGCCTTTTCTATATTTTTCTTTTGGGTTGTAATTCTTTCTTATCTAATTCCCATCAAATGGAATTCGAGGTTTCTTAATTAATTATATAAATGTTATGTGATTTAGAAATGTAAGAATTTAGATAAGAACTTCTTATGTAATTCAAGACAAAAAAAATGGTGATGAAGGCTACAACCAAGATGTTTTCAATGGACTTATAAAGATTTGCTACAATTACCTAGGATTTAACCATCTAATTCCCTTCAATGGCTTGAGGAAATTAACCATCTAATTAGAATGACATGTTAGAGGTGTATGTTTATATATAAATTGTTATGTATGAAATGTATAGCTGTGATGTCATATTATGTATAAGACCTAATTAATTGATAATAAATCCTTTATATCTATATTAAGTACATGTAGAGAACATGAATAGTTGCCTTCCAATTTTATATGTATAAAACCAAAGTTTTATTCATTGATAACTTGTTGAGTCACTTAAGGTTATCATTAATCGAATATGTTTAATCCTATAAAACTGGGTTCTACTTAACTAACCTATATGATTTAGATGAGTCACTCGTGATCATATAAGGTTAAAGGCATGGGTTAGGCAAAACATATAAGATATGTTTAGATAAAGATTTATGACCTAACTGATCTAAGAGTCACATAGAAATGTGATTGATAAATTATGTTATCTATTTAATTTAATTTATTTTCATTATTAAGTCACTCAAGGTCGGATAAATTAAATGGGATCCAGTCCACTAGAAAAATGTAAGAATTGTTCTTAAACAGGAAAATAGGTTATATGCTCTACAAAATCCAATCCTAAATTCCCCTTCTAAAATGATGAAGAAGAAGTTATGAATGAACATCAACGTCTTATTGATGAAGATGAACATGTTGTATGTGTGAGTTAGCTAGTATGTCACCTGAATTTCAAAGGCAGCATGAGAATATGAATGTCTATACTATGATTATGCATCTCAAAGAATTGTTTGATGATGCCAATAGGAATGAGAGGTATAAGACCTCTAAGGAATTGTTTCGTTGTAAGATGAAAGAGGGTTCTTTAGTGAACACCCATGTTTTGAGAAATGAGACCAATTGGGTTTTGTCATGGACTATAAGTTAAGTGTTGACTTGGTTTTGCAATCATTACCCCAAAACTTTTCGCAATTTATTATGAACTATCACATGAACAAGTTGGATAGTACATTGCTAGAATTGCTTAATATGCAAAAAACTACTAAAGGAACCTTTAAGAAGGAAAAAGACCTAATTCTTCTAGTTTAGTCTTCTAAAATATCTAAGAAGAAGGATAAGAAGAATAAAGACATTGTCTCTAAAACACACAAACCTACTAGAGGCATCAAGAAAGACAAGGGCACTTGTCATCATTTTGATATGGAAGGATATTGAAGGAGGAATTGTAAGGAATACCTTGTAAGGGTGAAAGCAAAGAATCTTCATGATGCTTGTACTCTAGGTATTGATACAAACCAAGTCATCTCTGAATTTAGCTTTAAAATATTTGCTGACCTGTTTTATGAGATCGGATATATTTCTCAAACCGTACATCAAAACGAGCTGAAATTTTACAATGATATATTATATACATGAAAATATAATTTGGTAAACGTTTAGGTAAAATAGAGTTCAAGAATATATTATTGCATAGGGTCAAAATTACTAGACAAATCTTGTCATATCTGTCATTCTAGACCTTTATGTACTATTTGGAACATATCTAGAGTTACATGTAGAATTGGTTTACAATTCAAGTTGGTATGGAAACTAGACATATAAATATTTCCAACCATATATAGTAGGCCCATCAATTTAGACATACGGGAGAGAATGACGTGTTTGAAGTCAGGAATGAAAATCTGCCAAAAATTTGTAAGAATTAGAGATTTAGACTACATAGAGGAATTTTGGAATGAAGACTTTGTTTTTATTATTCTTAATTATTTATTTGTGAATTTTTTTTTTAATTTGGGTTTTTTTTTACCAATTAAACATTGTTTAGGGATTTATTTTATTCTTGGACTTTGTTAGTTGATTACTAGTTTATTCCATTAAGGTTAGTTAGAGGATACTATATTATGTTTTTTTAGCTGCAAATTTATATAGTAAGTTGGAGAATAAACGTGAGTTTTTCTTCTATTTGTTTGTGGCAAAATAATATTTCTTTGCAAAGACAAAGATCGTACACTAACTTATCGAAGATTAACTAGCATTGTGGCGTCATTCACATACTTAAGGTTCTTAGATATAAGGTTATCTCTAGGTCCAAATCTTTTTCCAATACCTTTGGTTTTTAGGTACAAGGTTACCTATGAGTCAAGGTTTTGTCAAACCTAATTTTTGGCTTTCTAGGTTGTTATCTATTTTGTTGGGGGTTGTTTGAACACGTGATCAAGAGGTTTACATCAGTTGCTATCGGAGTTAGGCTCCAAAACTCAGGTTATATCCTTTATTTTCTTCTTGTTAGTTTTGACTTCCTTAACTTTAGTAGTTTTTAATTCAGTTTTTTATTATTTTATGTCTAAAGCTTTGTAGTTTGCATCTAGGTTTTTTTTTTAAAAAAGGTTTAATTTTAGTTTGTTGCTGTCTCAGAATATATCAGTAGCAAAAAGAGTAAAAAAAAAAGAAAAAAAATATCCAAAAGTCACTTTTGTCGAATTTGCCACAAAACACAAAAAAAGGAAGAATTTAGACCAAACCAATTCAAACAATTCTCAAATCTTAAATAATGGTTCTAGGAGTCCTAATTGTACCCCATATAAAATTTGAGCTTATTTGGAGATCATTTTCTATAGTAAACAAGGTCGGGATTAAAACTTGTCGTAATAGATCAGATTCATATCAAAAGGGAATCTCAGGTAAAAAAATTCAGAAAATTATCTAATTTTATATATTGGGTTTCAAGGTTCTAATTGCACCCGTATAAAATTTGAGGTCATTTAGAGTTCTTTTCCTATAAGAACTAAATTCAGGATTGGAACTTGTCATCACGAGTCTAATTCGCATTAGTAATTCATTTTTTTTCTTACTGCTGTTATTTTTCAATTATGAAAATATAACATCATAATTGATATATTTAGGTGCCATCTAAATATTTTTTTTATATAACCTTTGCATCTTTTTTCTTTCGCATCTTTAAAAATATTCATTTTACGTACAAAATTGTTTGTTACTTGCGAAATCATAAACATAGTTTCGTATTTGCTTGTTTTCATATCTTTCTTGCTTCTTGAGTTATATTAACATATTTGGATACTCTACTATGACTGCTATATTTGGTGATGATTTTAGTTTCGCAAGTGTCGAAGAAATGTGAGATGAGAGGAAAAAGGCGTAGCGAATATATTTGAGTGAAAAGACTTCATTAGAGTGAAATAGAAGAGGAGGGTAAACATATGAGAGAGTAGGAAATGAATGAATATTTATTATCAACTAACCAATTTTCAAATTCAAAGATGTCGAAGGTAAGCAACAACAACAATATGGCAACACAGAGAAGAGACAATGAAATTGTAACTCAGTTACGCATTATGAATCAGCGAATGGATCAATGACCAATGAATTTGGAGATAAGTTGGATAAGTTAGAGAGGCAACGTGTTAATGATCATGGTAGGGTTTAAATTAGGTTTGAGCGAAAAGAATTTAATTTTATGAGGGCTATTAGACGAGTTAACACTAATGTGGATAAGTTTATGGTTGATAATGCGAACATAAGTGATGTTGATTTTGAAGATGTGTTTGTGAGATATAGGGAATATTTTGTACAGTGACATAATTTTCAGTTTAAAGGGGAAAATATGATGATAATTTTGGCCAGAGGGGTAATTTTAGGTATCAAGACTATAACACCGAGTTAGGTGGAGATTTGAGTATAATTAAGCTAAAAATACTAGCTTTTCAAGGGAAGAATGATCCTAAAGTATATTTAGAATGAGAGAAGAAGGTAGAGTTGATTTTTTAGTGTCACAATTATCCAAAACCCAAGAAAGTCAAGCTTGTTGTGATTGGTTTTACTAACTATGTCATTGTGTGGTGGGATCAATTAATGACAAATCATATGAGAAATTATGTAAGGCAAGTTGATACTTGGGATAAGATGAAATCCCTTATGAAGAGGAGATTTATGTCTAACCATTTTTATAGAGAATTGTATCAAAGGTTGCAAAGTTTGAGTCACGATACTAAGAGTGTTGATGAGTACTTTAAAGAGATGGAACTCGCTATGATTCGATCTAATCTTAAGGATGATAGATAGGCTAGTATGGTTAGATTCATGAATAGTTTTAATCATGATATAGCTCATATCGTGAAGTTGCATCATTATATAGAGTTAGAGGAAATGGTGCGTATAGCCATGAAGGTGGAGAAACAACTTCAACAAAAAGGTACCATTTAGCAAAGCCAACCATTAAGCCCTTTGAAACCTTAAAAACCCAATTAGAAAGCTAACACTAGGGGTGGTCCATCACAACAGAATGAGGAGGGCAAGGTCGAAAAACCTAAAGAGAAGAAAGACACATCGATCATTGTTAAAGGTAACAATATTACTCCTACTTCTCACAACCATGACAGTAAATGCTTTTGTTGTTTAGGTTTTGGTTATGTTGCTTCACAACGTTCAATCAAAAGAGTCATGATTATAAAAGCTAATAATGATGCTGAGACCAATGCGGTGGATAAATAAGAGAAGATGCCACCATTAGAGGATGTTGATGATGTTTGTGTTAAGTATCCGATTGAGGGAGAGACATTTATAGTGAGGAGAGTGACACGACCAAAAGATTGATGTCTTCTCCCAAGTGCAGGAGTGTCGAAGTAATAAATAACCCGGCAAGACCGGGGTCGAACCACAGGGAGGTTAATGTATAAATTATAAGCAACAATAATACAACAATAATACAACAATAATAGTAACAACAATAACAATAACAATAATAATAATAATAATACTAGTAGTAGTAATAGTAGTAGTAGTAGTAGTAGTAGTAGTAGTAATACTAATAATAGTAGTAGTAATACTAATAATAGTAATAGTAATAGTAGTAATAGTAATAATACCAATAATAATATTAATAATGACAATAATAAAGATTAATAAGAAGAAGAAGTTGATGAGAACTTTGAGATGAAAGATTAACGTAAGGATTAAACAATGATAACAACAAATGTCAAGGTTAGAGGATCCACTAATGGTATTTCAAACAAGTATAGTATAAACTCTTATTATTCAATTGGAAACCACACACAAAGGAGGTTCCAATCAGATTATAAATTGTTAACATGATTACATTAGTTATCTTATTTGAATAATGCTAATACTTGTAAATGTTGTCAGGCATTCATGATTATAACTTATGTTAACAACAAATCAAGTTACTTTCATAGCTCAGGTGTCGGTTATACCATACAGTATGGGCTATGAAAGTGCCAA
>Ga0325405_1001238_pt1 | contig 25703 bp, 10 predicted proteins | sample PopdelMetagenome_21_FD_205663 | JGI IMG/M metagenome (GOLD analysis project Ga0325405, IMG submission 205663) | Populus deltoides microbial communities from Bellville, Georgia, United States - Xylem-Control-R2 | ecosystem: Host-associated > Plants > Phyllosphere > Stem > Wood/Secondary xylem...
ACTATGATAGGGATCTACTCTGATTCCTCTGTCAGTGGTGTCATACTAATAGCATTTAAATAAAAATATTATATTATGCTCACTATGATATTGCAATTCAATTATCTCTTTTAATTTCCCATAATAGCCAATTCTATGTGTAATAAACTTGCTAGCATTGCTTGGTAAAAGCAAAGACATCATGGACAATTCAGAGTCTAGCTTTTGAATTAATTCCAACCAAACTATGATAGGGATCTACTCTGATTCCTCTGTCAGTGGTGTCATACTAATAGCATTTAAATAAAAATATTATATTATGCTCACTATGATATTGCAATTCAATTATCTCTTTTAATTTCCCATAATAGTCAATTCTAAACTCATTAGAAGTCGATCCTTTAACACAAACCCTATTGTTATGTGTAGAAAGTTCATATTCTTCAGTATGAAACACATATCCATTGGCAAAATACCCATTGTAACACTTCACCTTTCTTTCAGGACCTAGACTTAGTATAAACAATGTAACACTAACATTCCCTTTTAATTTATAAACCTGAAACATAAAGTACAACAATGAATAATGAATATTGACGATGTGTAACAAAATCAAATATTCCAATAGATAATGATAATTAAAAGTACTTACATGTGTTTTAAACCACGTGGAAAACTGTTCATTTTGTAATTGAAAGATTTGGGATTTGGTCAGTTGTGAGTTTTTAGATAGTAAATATTGACGATGTTGTCTACGAGGTATTCAACAATGTATGAGTTTGTGATATTACAAGAGAGAAATAGTTCATAGATAACAAAGTTTAAGTAGTACACTTACTGAATAAAAGGTCTCAGTTCATCATAGTTAAATAACGTATAATTATGTGCTTGTTTGAATTCTATTCATATAAATATCTTTCCTTGACAATACTTTTTGGTGCTGGTCATCTAAGATTAAAGAATATTGACAAGTTCCCATTCGAAGGCACTTCACCACTAACATCATGTCTTGTAACGCAATCGATTCTTGTTCTTATTTGAGGCTCAAAATAGTACAAAATAAATATTTAGATCTCTTCAACAATTTAGGCCTCACATATCGAAGCTTTAACATACGCCTTGTTTTTAACTTTTTACTTAAGGTTGAACAAGTACCTGTATGGAATTAAACGAATGTTTTCAATTATAGAAAACAATGAAAATAAGTTTTTAATTACTTTGCATGTGTAATCTTTAACCTCTCAAATAGATATGTCCATCTATATACTGGACTGGCCCTCCAACTTTTACCTCAAACGGTAAATATATGGGTAGATGCTCCATTGAGTCAAAAAACGATGGAGGGAATATCATCTCAAGTTCGCATATTGTCTGGATGATATTCATTTCAAGCCTTTTAATGTGCTGTTTCTATAACTTATTGGAGCATATATCTCTAAAGAAATGACCGATCTTCATGAGTGCATCCCATATCTTTTTTGGCAATAAATCCCGATAAGTTAAAGGAATGAGTATTTGCATAAATACGTGGTAGGCATGGCTCTTCATTCTATACAATCTTCAATCCTCCAAATTAACCAACCTTGATATGTTCGAGGCATATCCATCAGGAAAATGCAGGCTCTTAAGCCATTGGTAGATAAGTAGCTGTGCATTTTTGTTTAAGGCAAAACTTGTTTTAGGCTTTGCGACCCGCGACACAACATAAACCAACTCCATATTTTTACAGTGACAAAACAAATTTATATCCATTCTAGCCTTAATGTTGTCATTTGTCTTCCCTTTCACGTCCATGATCGTATTGAAAATATTCTCGAACATGTCTCCTTCTATATGCATGACTTCAATATTATGGCAGAGAAGATTGGTTTTCCAATAAGAAAGCTCTTAGAAAATACTTTGTTTTACCCAATTATGGGTCAAACCAAAACCAGTAAACTTCTTCTTACCGAATTGAAAATCAAACATAATGTCATCATAATCTGACACCACATTACAAAATTTTTCACCCGAAAGATGCGGCGGTGCAACATCCTTTTCAACTCTACCAATAAAAAAATCTTTTCTGTTCTTTCTGTGATCCGTTGGCAAGAACTGTCAGTGACAGTAAAAAAAAGATGTTTAATCATTATTTGTTAGCGTGAATGTCTTATTATTTTTCATACAGCATGAATATGTTATTTTTCCATGTGTGCTCCAACCATAAACCATTCCATAAGCTGAAAATCCATTGATAGCCTACATCAAAGCTGCCTTCATAAGAAAATTTTGTTTCATTGATACATCATAAGTTAAAGTCGATGACCACAAATATGTCTACTCATCAAGCAATGGTCGAAGACAAACATCTATATTTCATCCCGGACTATTAGGACTGGGTATGACCGTAGATAAAAACATAAACTCCGGCTTCATACACATCCCTAATGACAAGTTGTAAACCATGAGTATAACCAACCAACAAAAATAAGGACTAGAAAATGTCTTAAATGGATTGAATCTATTTGTACATAACCCAAGATGCATGTTCCTTAATTTAGCTGAAAAGTAAGGATGCTCATTGTTAAAGTGTTTACATGCTTCACTATTAGAAAGATGCACCATCACTCCATCCACCGTATCATGTGATTAGTGCCATGTCATATGCTCAGCAGTCTTTGGTGACATGAATAACCTCTGCAGTCTAGGTGTGATTGAGAAGTATCTAAGTTTTTTATATGTGACAAAAATCCTTCCCCTGCTAGTTCTAGGTTTATAATGGGAATGCCCCATGTTTTGCACTCAGTGAGCTCAGTATTTTCAAGGTAGTACATCATGCAAAAGTTTGGACATATGTCAATTTTCTGGTATCCTAGACTGAGGGGTTTTATCATGGACTTAGCAGCATAAAAGTTCTCTTTCAACCTGTTCTTTTGACGTAAAATGCTTCTCACTCATTCGACAATTCTGTCATAACCAGCCTCACTCAACCCGTGATTCAACTTGATGGTGAACACATGTGCAATGACCAATAATTTACTGTGATTTGTGCAACCATCCTATAATGGTTCATCATAATATTTTAAAAGATTAAAAAACCTAACCGCGTTTGTATTAGATTCTTCATCTATAATTGGACATTGACCAACATAACCCCGATTCATTCTCATTGCATCCATAATTATAGTCCTATAAGGATTACTATTGTCATCTACAACTTCATGCACGTTGCTGGCACTAGAAGTTGACCCAATCATCCTTTCTACCATGGTCTCGTGAGGAACAAATAGTTCCCCGTGTGCATACTAACACATGTCTTCCTCCATGAACCCTTTTTATATAAGATGCGTCGTTACAACATCTGGATTGAGATACTTTTTATTTTTACACCTCTTGTATAGACACTTAATACCACCTCCACTAATATTTCTCGGATTAAATATTGTGTAATTAATAAAACCCTAAACTCCATTACAATAATCCATCCTCAACAATCCTTGGGGTGAATCTCGATATATCCATGAATGATCATCCATCACTTTAATTGAATTTATATCAAATAATGATAACAACATGTATTAATTAACTTCGTTAACTAAATAAATTAGCAAAAATATTGGTTTAGATCAAGATTATTCAATCTATTTTAATACTTCTCTTAATTAATTATCAATTATCTATGTAGATACAAATTTGTACACATTTACAAAAATTACATCTCATAAATGAAATTGATAAAATATAAACCGGATTTATTAAACAAGTCATTAATTATTTCATCACAAAACATCTAAGTCGGTAATTCGACATAAGTTTCAACATTTTACAAATAAATATAATTTTACAAAATCTAAAACAAACTATAACATGTACAAATCATAAATCCATACAACAAGTTTGTTTGATAAAAAACAATAAAACAAGTAAACACTCAAACAAAATACATATACTATAAAAATATGAAAAAAAAATTAACATTTAAAATTGTGTACAAATTTTAAAAAAGGTAGATTTACTTAGTTAAGGTGAAGAATCCTCAATAAAATTTCAATTAGAACACGGACGCTGACAAACAGAGTGTTGTTGTGACTGAAAAAGTTGTGAGAGGTTGAGTTGTGTTGAGATTGAGGGGGGGAAGCTGTTATGTTGTAAAGAAGTTTTATAAGTAAGAAGTAAAAATGAATGAGGGGGAGAGGAGGGTCGAGCGTTAGGTTATATATTAAATATTACCGATAGATTTACTAATGAAATTATTCTTATGGTGACTATACAGTTTACTATGCTTAGTCAACCATTCTATCGGTATTAGTGTCATGTCACTATACAGTTTACCTGTTTGAATCTCATTGTAATTCCGCCTATAAAAACTTAAACTTCATCACACTGTTTGGTTTTTTTTATTCTTTTTATTCTGATTGCGATTCCCTTAATACATACCGATGACATATTTCCATTGGTGTTTACCAATGAAGTTAGCGATGGAAAACTTCGGTTAGTAAATATCACCGTAAAATAGTGATTGAAAAAATCTGTTGGTTGTTTGTATTCGTTATTTTTCTGGTAGTGATGTAAATATTTTACTTTGACTATTGTTTTTGTTTTATTTTTTTTATCTTAGAGATTAATTTGGTCGCTATGTAAAATTAATTTTATGTTTATAAATGCATCATGAAAATACAATTTATTTTTCTAAAATTTAAAGATAAACTGCAACAATCTATTTAAAGTAACAATTGAAAGAATGGTTAAGAAAAAAAAATTAAATTGGAATAAAAATCTCTTTTAACCTTGATTTTTTTCATCAAAATCACCATAATGACACTCATCTTGTCAAAATAAACACCTTGACACCATATTTCAAGATTTTTTCATCAAAATCCATTCAACTGACCTCGTTTTCTCTCATTGTTCTTTTTTTATTGACCTCTCCCCTCTTAAACTTGTAGACGAAATGTGAACTAGATTAAATTTTGAACTAAACTATTTAATTTCCAAAGTAAAAGACCAAAAAAGATATTTGAAAATATCCTAAGACAAAATCAAGCAACAATGTACTGACACCATTTTCTTTCTTTCTTTCTTTCTTTTTAAAGAATGGAATCTTGATTTTTCTTTGTTTCAATTTTTGTTCCCCCATTTTTAATCTTTTTCAAACAATAAAATCAGATTTTTTTTCATGAAATTGAGCACCAACCCAATGTTAAAATATTTTATTGAGATTGAAATAACCACTTAAAAAGTAGATCAAGATAAATTATTAACCTCAAATGATGATCAATACAACATTGAATAATAAAATTGAAAAGAAAAAGTTTTTCAATGACCAAAGCCAAAAAATAATAGAGAAAGAAGACTAGAGTACACATCATAATTTTCAAGAAACTATAAGGCAACCCTTTTTTTTCTTTGTTTCGATCATGACCTCCTCATTTTCAATCTCTTATAAACAATAAAATCTAATTTTTTTAAATAAAATTGAGCACTAACTTGATAATGGTTTGTTTTTCTGAGATCACGATAACAATATAAAAAAAATCAAAATAAATTATCAATTTCAAAACTCAATTAATACAAAATTGAAGAGAAAAATTTAAAAAAACAAATCATAACCGAAACAAAAAAAAAATGACCGAAACAAAAAAAAAAAGGAAACACTATTTTAACCCACTTTATTTCTACTCACAATGTTCAATGAAACATAAATTGCTTTTATTTTTTTATAAAAATTAAATTAATTTTTAATGTGTTCGAAAAACCATTATTGCCTTACACAATGTTGTCATTTTTATTTTTTTTTATTTTATTTTTTTTATCGAATAAAGCACCGGAACTCATTAAAGCAAGTCTAGAAACAATGCAATTTTCACATATTGCAGAACCATCATTGTCCTTCGACAATAAATTTAAGATAAAATTTTCAATGCTCTGTCTGCTCAAATGAGTTGTCTGCTAAAGCTAAGCTGTATTACTTATAGTAAATGACATTTTTTACTCTGCACCCCGTGGCCATATAGTATCCTATCATAAAGTGTAATTTAATCTACACACACAAGAATTTTATTGTCAATTCACAGGCACAGAAATCTAAAGAGTTGATTTGCAGCAGAGATCATTTATGTTCGAGGCCATACCAATCATTTACACGTCCCCTATCACACCATGACGAAAGCACGACAAGAGTTAACGCGGGAGAAAATAAAATAATCGGATTCGTAAACCAGTAATTAAAGAAAATTAAAATTAGAAATTTTAAAATAGAAACTAGTTTTTAGAAATTCAAATGTTGTGTTAGATATGTTTAACAGAAGATAAATATTACCTTTACCGCTTCTTTACCACGTATTTTCAGAATGAAAAATTATTTTTTCTATGTATTTCTTTAAATTTATTCTATATTATAATATTATAATTTTATTTGTAATTTATTTAAATTAAACATTTATAAGAATAAGAGACTTTCCCAAAAAAAATTAATCCCTAAAAATAAAAAAATTTATCGGAATAAGAACTTTAACAGAATTTTTTATGTTAATCTCTAAAATAAGATATTTCACCAATCTTTTAATTTTAAAGAAGATTTTAATGTTAGTCCCAAAAAATAAAAGATTTTATTAAATTTTGAATTTTAAAGAAGATTTTAATATTAATACCTAAAAATAAAAGATTTCATAAGAATTTTGATTTTATGACTATTTAATTTTGATAACATTAAAAATTAATTGAGGGCACAAAAAACCCTTGACACAAACACAACCAAGTCCTGGAACAACGAATATCAAGAATCAAATGTGGTCATACTTCACAAAAAGGAAATAAACACCACATGTAATATCTAAGATGATCAACATAAAAAACCTAACGAGAAGAGCCCTAGATTTCCAAGTCAAACCACTCGGTCTAGCATGGAAGAAACCGAAATCTGATCATACCCTCCAAACCAAGAGAAAAAACATGATTTTTAAACTACAATAATCATGCCTAGTCTCATGAAAACCTATAGCTGAACATATGCCAAAATAAACCTATGAACTAAGTTTTTGAGCTCCTAGTTAACAAAGTCCAGAATCAAATGGTAGTGGACATACCCAACCGAGCCGAGCCATCATAACAACCACCTTTAAGCTCCCGTGTCCCTTCTATCAAATTGACAGACATAAATGTGAAAGAGAAAATGTCCTTTCCTCAAGCTTGAATGCCTTAATGACTCTAACTTTTTTGATGCTTGAGGTCTTTTACCCAGACTTCCTTCTACTTATGAATGTACAAAAATAAGACAACACAACACATCAACGTCATGTTAATTTATAATCAAAAGCCAAATCTACCATAACTAAACAACTCCACATTGTTAGAATAGGTCTTTCTTCAAACTGATGTTTTTTATTTCTTTACATTCATATTCATGCACATATTGCTAACAAAAACTAAACACACATGTAATGTTAAAGAGAACCAAATACAAAGTACTTGAAAAAAAGAGAGGGAAGCTTAGGAACAAACATGGTACTGTCGTTGATGTTTTTACTGCCGATATCTCGAGTATCTTAGGGAATAAGCTATTGTAGTGTGATTGCTAAATGTTGCTGAAGAGTTCTAGGTCCTTGCTACCTTAAGAGAATCTGCTGCTACATTAGACCTACCAAGTTCAAAGAACCAACTCCAAAGTTTGGAAGCGGGAGAAAAACATGATAAAAAAACCAACTGAAATCTGAATGCAGGTATCTTAGGGTTTTGACCTGCATTCAGGGGGTGAGTGTCAGCGAGCAAAATTGGATGATCATTGAGTACTAAATAAGGAGATTGAAGAAGATAAAAGGGGCTCGCCCACACTAGCGAAGAAGCTGTTTTAGGCAGAAGAACATAGTGAGCGACGCATCGTTTCTATCCTTAACACCAAAACGACATGTTGTTTTCGATATGGAATTAGGGTTTCTTCTTTTATTGATGTTACGCCATGCTTTCACACCACGGATATAAATGAGACTCTTTAAAATAAAATAGAAAATTAGTGTTGCTAAATTTAAGAAAACTAAACATCTTCAAAATTAACACTAATTCTTGAAATTTACGTAAAGTGTTAGTTATACTTAATAGAAAAATAACGTAATCCTCACCGTATTATTTTTTTTTTATGGAAGGTTACCTTTACAATATATCTTCATCTAAATTTATCTTTTTGATTGTCTTTACTTATCGTAGTTATTTTTAGCTTATTTTCAATTTATATTTTGATTTAATTTCTAATTATATTTGTGGAAAATTTGATGTGAATCTCTAAAAATAAAAGACTCTACAAATTAGCTAATGCGAATGCTTTTTGACATTTTGTCCCTTAAAAATACAGACTTGTCAATTTAACCATTCACAATGATTTTGACATCGGTTCCCTAAAAAATGAGACTTAAAAATGATTTTTGTCCCTTAAACATGGTTCGGTTTGGTTCGGTTTCAACAATAAAAACCAACCGAACCAAGTAACTCATATTTTTAAAAATTTAAACCGAACCGAACCGAATTCTGGAACCGAACCAGTTCGGTTCGGTTGAATCCAGTTTTGCAGCTTAAAAACCGGGAAACTTAATCATTAAATTAATGGGTTTTTTTTACTGTTTTTTAATGGGTTTAAATTAAATTGGGCTGTTCAATTTTCTTGTTGGGCTAAATTTATAAGTTTTTTAATCAAAACTTTTTAAAATGTTGTAATTTGATTAATTTTATTATAAGCTTTTCAATAAATTGAAATTTTTTTGAAATGCTTATGGTAACAATAAATTTGAAATGTTTTATCTTACTATCTTTAATATGCAAAGAAATAAGTTATGAAAATTCAAATTATTGCAATATGCAAGATACATGATCAAATTTGGGCACCTCAAATTAAAAGAGGTGTTCACACTAAAAAAGTTTACATTAGCGAATAAATACATAGCAAATTGCAACAAGTAATAAATTATCATAAACATTCGGCATAATTTGAAGAAAAAAATCCAGCACCAGCAACAACATCCAAAACTTCCAGCAACAGCAAAAGCCAAAAGATCCAGCAAGGATAATTCTAAAAAAAAACACTAGCAAATTAGCAATATATTACAGTTCGACTATTAAAAAATTAGCAATGCAAAATTTTAAAAGGAAGAAAAAAAGCCTATGATATATTTTGCAATACATAGCAGTAAACAAAAGATACTTGGAATAAACCCACTCACGTTAAGTTTGAGCAACAACCATCTATATGTTAAGCAAAAAATCATAAATGGATTCAGTTGTTTGTTTGGAGTAATTCAAAAAATGTTCTGATATTTAGGTATAGCATGTTTACAAACTATCACAAATGAAGAATAACATTTGCAAACCTCTTGCAACTTTTTCTCAGGACATGTATAGAATTCACAACTGATATATATAACAATACATGGTGCTAGTGCTTGTCATGTATATTTCTAAAAAATGTTACAAGCAACAATATATAGAGAAAAGACACGTAACAAGCCAATGACAACATTACTAAGATTGGAATTAAGCAACTTCCAACCAATTGACTCATTAATCACTGAATCTAATATGCAGAGTCTAAAATAACTTAAGCCATCTCCTACGATGCAAAGATAACGTATCACATATGACGTAATGGCAGAGTTTTCACGAGAAACATCCAAATCCCCTCAGAATGCAACCAATACAGAATTGTATAGTAGTATAATGTTCAACAAAGGAAAACATGGAGCTTATTTGAAATCACGTTATCCAGAGCCCCAGACTAAAGCAACTAAAGCAACAGTCAACACTCAACTGATTATTTGAAATCTAAAGCAATATATATGGAATAAAAGAAGTATGTAACAGAAATTTACCTTTTAACAGTCAACAGATGGAATTAAACGATGAAGCCTGAAAGATGGAGACGATTTCTGGGAAAGATGAAGATGAAGATGGAATAGGCTTAAAATAAACTTTCAAACCCACTAAACAAAGAATCAAAGATGAAGATGAAATTTACCTTACTGTCGTTGCTAAAATAAAAACGCCTGAAAGATAGAGACGGTTTCTGGAAAAGATGAAGATGGAGATGGTTTCTGGGAAAGATGAAGATGAAGATGGAATATACTTAGAATATACTTTCAAACCCACGAAACAAAGAATCAAAGAAGATGGAATTTACCTTGCTGTCGTTGCTTAAATGAAGAAGGTTTCTGGGAAAGGAAGATAGTTAATTAATTATCAAGAAAGATTGGGAATTTCTGTTGGAAGTGGGAAGGAAGGAGACGGCTTTGTGAGAACTGAGGTGAGAATGAGATGTTAGGGTTAGGGAGGGAGGCCGATTAGGTTAATTTAACTATTTATACTACTTTTTTTTAATTGTTTAATGAGTCCGGTTCGGTTTGGCCCGGTTTCTGGGTCAAAACCGAAACCGAACCGGACCTGTTAACATTTATGGTTTTTTAAATCGGTTTTTAATTTTGGTTTGGTTTTTTTGGTTAATTTTTCTTCGGTTTTATCGGTTTTCTCAGTTAATCGGTTATTTTGAACACCCCTAATGCTGACCCGACCTAAACAATTTATCATATCTATATAAAAAAATTTGCAAAAATAAATAAAGTCATTTATTTATTTATTTTTACTCTTCTTATTAGGATAATGTTATTTACAATATTTGTACCCGTACTACAAATACAAATCACCAAGAAACATTGACACACATAGGATTAAATACACAAATAACAAAAATATTCATTTTTGAGGGTTTAAAATTGACATTCGAGGGTAAAAATGTTAGAAAATGGTTGAAAATTTATGCATATGAGTGAAGCTAGTTAGAGCGGTGGTGTTTTTGGTTGAAGAGGAACAAAAATATCTTGGGTTTGTGATGGAAATTGATTAAGTGAGTTTGAACCAATTTTTTGAGGTTATTATTAGCTATGAGAGAGATGGTTATAGGGCAGAAAATATGGATTTTAATGGTTTGATTGTAACTGAAAATTTGAGTTGGAATTGGTGAATGAATTTGGTCAGGTTATTGGGATTGAGGGATTAATATTGAAGATTGTAATTCTGAATTTAATTATTGGTTTTGATGGCTTGACTTCTACCTAAATTTTCAATGAATTTGGTTGGTTCGAGGGATTGTGGAGTTGGAATTGGAAAATTTAATTGCTTGATTCAATTGGATTTAATTGAACTAAAATATAAATTACTTTAGACAAAATTGAATCAATTATACACAATTAGTCTAGACTAAATTAATTTGATTTAATTAAACTGAAATAAAGTTGGATAACAATTTAATTGGTCTCATGAATACTTCTACCTTTTCCTTGTAGTCCCTAACTTTTGGATTTTTAAATTTCATTTGAAGTTTTAAATCTTGAATATTCTCTGATTTAATTCTTACATTCAAGTAATGGATTTTTCTAATTTGCGCATTTATTCTAGTTTAATTCTTAGTTCCTAAAATTGTGTATTTTAAGTCAATTTTACCTTTAACTATATTTTTTTTATTTTTATCTTTTAAACGTTTTGTATTTTCAACTTTTTATGATTTTCTTTAACTTAATTTGACACAAAATAATTAAAATTGACTAAATTTACTGAAAAAACGTATTTGTTTTTGGATTTTAGATTTTTGTTATAAAATTAGAGATTAAAATTGGATTATGATAATTGAAACAATATTATTTTGGTTAATTTCAAGTTGACCCATTCATTTCCTCATGCTTTTCATTTTAGCCCTTGATTTTGAAAATTCCCAATTTGGTCCTCTATTAGACCTTTATCTTTGAATTTCATCCCCAATCCACTTTGATTTGGTCCCCCTATATATTTTAGTGTGTATTTCAATGTAGTTTTTGGACCTTTAATTCTTTTAATTTTAGACAAATTGGCACAATATGTCAATTTTGTTTCTTCAACTAGACCACTAACCGAGTTAATTAGGACCCACACTTTTCATATTTTGCATTTAGGTCACTAGCTTATAAATTTGCATAATTTTTCCTAAAACTTCCGTTTTCTTCTTCAATTAGGCTACCAAATGACATCATGAGACTTCTGAAATTTGCTCTCTTCTTTAATTTGATCTTTGGTTACACAATTTATGCAATTGTAATTGATTTTAACCTAATTGAAATTTGCTCTCTTTATTTTAATTTTTTTCAATTGAATCCCTGAATTGTTCATTATAATTATTTTGTCCTTGTTATTAATGTTTAGGTTTAATTCCTGTTTTCAAAAACACTACAAGATTTAACAGTTTTACCGATGGAATTTTTCCGTCGGCATAAGACACATATTCTGTCGGTAATTAATTTACCAACGGAAATGCTCCGTCGGTGAATCGTTCATCGGTAATTTATTGTCCGTCGGTAAATCCATCAGAAATAAAAAAATTAAATTACTCGCTTCATTTCGTCGGTATATCCCTTGGTAATAATTTTTTTATTACCAATGGATTTACCGATGGAAATTCCATCCGCAATTCCGTCGGTAATTATTTAAAAACATTTTAAAAAAATTCATTTTATAAAATTATAAAATAATTAAATTAACATAAATCAACACTGTATAATATGTACTCAAAATGCTTAAAAAAATAAGAAAATCAACTCAAACAAATTTGCAACAAATAAATAAAACTAAAAAATAAATTCAACTAAAAAAATTCATATAAAAAAAATGAAGTTGCAATTGCTAAAAATTTAAAAATCCTATAAATAAATCAACTAAAAATTGATCTCATGTGAAAAAAAAATCTCACAACAACATTTATACAATTATTAAGAACAAAACAATTAAAAATAAAATAAAAAACAAATATAGTGAAAAAAATCATGAAAAAAGAAGAAAAATCTTACCTTAATTTTGTTGCAAGTGAAGCTAAGGAGAGAAAAAAAAATTTTGTAAAGCATATTAATTAAAAAAACCTAAGAGGATAAAAGAAGAAATAAGAAGAAGACATACCCGAGCATGGAGGAAAAGAGAAGGAGATGAGGAGAGAAAAGAAGAGAAAGCAATAGATATTGATGGTTTTTACATAAAGTGAAGAAGAAGGAGTAGAAGTAGAATAAGAAGAAGAAGAAGAAGAAGAAGAAGTAGAAGAAGAAGAAATAAGTCTGTCTCTTGTGAAATAAAGGGACTCAGGCTTTTTATTGGGGCGCGTTAGCGATGGATTTACCGACGGATAATTGAATATTAATATTTTTTAATTATTCCATCGATAATATTTAATTTAAATTTTCAATTTCGTAAAAAGTTTTCAGAAACCGCCAACAATTACCGATGATTTTTCAGTCCGTTGGTGATTCCATCTGTAATATTTAAATGAAAATTTTAAATCAATTGAATTTTTTCAGAAAACCGCCAAATAACACCGATGACTTTTCATTCCATCGATGATTTTGTCCGTAAAGAACAACAATTAACAGTGTAATTGGAAAGTGAACAGTTATGGAGTTCTCTAGAAAATACCGATGGATTTTGTTCGTCGGTGATTACCTTTGTAATTGACATGATGAACAGTGTAAACAAGTTTACCGACAGATTTACCGATGGAATAAATTCAGCCGGTAAATCTGTTGGTAAATACTGACACATCATCATTTTTTTTGCTTTGTTTTAAATTTTTTTCCCACCGTAATTCCCTTGGTATATACCGAGGGAATATTTTCGTCGGTAAAATCCCTTGGAAATTTACCGATGGAAATATTCCCTCGGTATTTCCGTTTGTATTTATCAGTTTTCTGGTAGTGAAACCTATTAGTTTCCCAATCTTATCCTAGATCTATTTTTCAAAAAAAATTAGCATTTTAATAAATTGTTAAATTCTACCTAGAGTTGTTGGGGAAGAGTAAAAATTGAATTATAACAGTTGACTTTTCTTTACAATGCTTATAGTGCAAAAAAAAAAATTTCACAGGCGTTACGTAGTAAGCTTATAAAGAAAAGATGACATTTTTTATAAGAACTTTGAAAAAAATTAAACTCTATTGGGAAATTTTGGATTTTACAAATCATGAGGCGATTAATCTTGTAAAACTTCAAAATTAGTCATTTATGAGGCAGTCTACCTTGTGAAGCTTTGAAATTGGTCATTTGAGAGGCGATCAACCCTATGAAAATTTAAAATTGGTCATTTGTGAGGCATTCTACCTTGTGAAACTTTGAAATTGGTCATTTGAAAGGCCATCTACCTCAAAACTTTGAAATTGGTCATTTGAGAAGTGACCTACCTCATGAGGGATCCATATTTGGATACCGAATGATCATCCAGTGATCCACAAACATAGGGAAAGGATGATTATCTAGGGATCCATCTTTAGATAGAAGGTATCATTTAGGGATCTGTATATGCAATGAAAAAAGATCATCTAGGGTGTCGCACGTCTCCCACGCAGCGTCGGCTTGGTGATTTTTTCGTTGTTGTTTTGCTTGATTGGTTAGTTGGAGTCGCCACCTAGTATTTAATTGAGGGCTACTAGGAAACCCGAGTGTACTGGTCTTGTCAGAGATTCACAAGTAAGGGACTGGTTGTGGTTAGGGAAGGTATTAGCACCCCTAACACACCCTACCTGAGGTAAGCTGCTTCGTGGCTTTGATGTGTTAAAGAAGTTTTAATAATTGTCTTTTCATTGGATATTAGAAATACGACTTACGTTTAAGTTCATAATTCTTAACCGTGAGTAAGTCAAAATATTAAATTCTTCTTTATTCTTTGCAATTTTATCATAAATAAAAAAGAAACATCCATAAAACAAATACAAACACACACATACACTTTCACTATATTTCTTTTCTTTTCTTTTCTTTTCTTTTCTTTTGTTACATCAACATTACAAACAATAAAAATTCAAAACTAAACAAAAAAATTACATGAAACAATTTAAAATTTGCAAAATAGCCCCTAAAAACTCCAAGAATTGCAGGGGAGTCCTTTTGGAACACAAAAATAGTGGCGGCACGTCGTCTCCATGCGCCACGACTACTGGCAGCGTGTGGGTTCACGCGCCGCCGCCAGAAAAGCTGGAAAAACATGTGAATCTGAAACGGCTCCCTCCCTCCTTCCTTTCCTCGCCGGTAGTGACCTGCAACAAACATAAAGAACGCACATGACAGTTGATTTTACTTTGTTTTTTATTTTTTTAGATTTGCATTTCTCCATTCTCCTTCTTCGGGTCTGCTTCACTACGGGTCAGTTTGTTATGGGTTTCGTCTTCTTCTCCTCTGCTTCAGGTGGCAGATCGGGCGATGCTGTCGTGGCTGACGTTGTGGACGGCGTTGATGGCTCCGTGGGTGCTGTTGATTTGGTCGTTTGCTGTTGAGAAGACTGAAGAAGAAGATGCTGCCGAGAAGGGGGCTTCGGTGTTGATGGGTCTGTGGGTGCTGGAGGAACGGCTGCTGTTGGTCAGTGTGCACGGCGGCTGAGGAAGGAAAGACCTACTGGCCGAAAAAGGAGACTGTGGGTCTGAGGAGATGGGGAGCGGCTCTGCCCGTTCTCTGGTTGGTGGAGATGAGGCTGTTCTGTGGTGCTGCTTGTGGTCGGTTGAAGGAGAGAGAGCTGGGTTTGTCAACTGTGAGCAGAAGTTGTCGTTGTTGGAGGTCGGTGAGGGAAATCAGAGAGTTTGAGAGAGGAGAGGTCTGGTGAGGCGGACGGCTGTGTTTAGGCTGAGAGAGGGAAGACCTGGTGTGTGGCTGGTTTGTTGTGGTCTGCTGGTTGAAGGGAAAAATGAGGTGTTTGGTGTACAGAGAAGCTGAGGCTGAGGCTGGCAGAGCAGAGGGTTACGGTTGGCTGGGAGAGGGAAAGTCTGGAAATGGGGGAGGCTGTGGCTTCTCTTGTTTGGCCAAGTGGGGGGGCGCGGCCGGCTTAGGTTTTTTTTTCTTTTCCAGGGAGGAAGCGGCGGCTTCGGGTAATGATTTTTAGGGTTTTTTTGTGGTTTAGGGTTTCTTTGTGATTCCCTCTCTTGTTCAAAATTGCCCCCCCCCATTTTTGTGTGTTTTGAAGGCTACTATTTATAGGCAAAATGTTGCTTGAACCTCAAAATTGGTCCCTCAACCTTCTTTTTTTGTAAATTTAATTTTTCTTGTTTTTTTTTTAATTTTTCTTATCAACATCTTCTCGAATGAGAAAAATCGATGATTTTAAAAATAACGTGTTAATAGCCAAACTCGTTCTCAAGATCTTTGAAAATTTAAATTCTTTTGAGACGATGCTGAAAATGCTAAAAACGATGCAAATATATTAAAAAACATAATTTTTTTGGATTTTCAATGTTTTTCGCTATTTTTGGATTTTTCTAAAAATTTATCAAAACATTGGTCAAAAATTGGGTAGCAACATAGGGATCCATTTTTAGACATGTATATAAGGATCCTCAAACATAGGAAAAAGAGGTTCATCTAAGGATCCATTTTTAGACATGTAAGGGATCATCTAGGGGTCTGCAAATGCAAGGAAAAAAGGATATTACTAGGATCTATATTTGGACACAAAGGGGTCATCTAGGGATCCATGAATACAAAGAAAAAGGAATCTTCTAGGGATTCATTTTTGAACATGTAAGGGATCATCTAAGGATCCACAAATATAGGAAAACAATGATCATCTATGGATCCATCTTTGGATATAAAAGGATAATCTAGAGATCCATAAACATAGGGAAAAAGATCATCTAGGGATCCATCTTTGGACACATAAAGGTTCTTATAGGGATTCATAAACTCAAAAAAAAAAAGATCATCCAGGGATCCATCTTTGGGCACATAAGGAATCATCTAGGGATCCATAAACTTAGGGGAAAAAGGATTATCTAGGGATCTATCTTACTTGTAGAGATCAACTTGACTTTTGAAGATGTCTTGATTGAGACCCAGCTTAGACCTCCTAACAACAAGCTTGATTTCCTTGTTAGATCTTTATTGGTTTGGATTTGTTAGAGCTTTATCGAATTCCATTTGATGCTTACTCTGGCTATTAATCAATATGGGTGGACATGTATTATCATTACTAATTCTTTTTAAATCGACTCGTCTCCCAACATGTTTATTTACATTCATTTTTTTTATAGCCAACATAAGGCTCACTTGCCTTTTTTTTGTATCATACTCTTTCCAAATAATGTAGCCCCAATTGATTATACATACAAACATCCTTTTTTAGAGTTTTTTCAAAAATAAATTCTACCAATATGCATTGTTCTCATTCATATTATTTCAAATTAAGTTTTCACTCACTGATTTGGCTACATTTATCTTACCCCTAAGCTGATCTAGTCTCTCATGTTCATTTTTTTAGAAGTCATTATGGGGTTCACAAAAACACTTCTAAGTTAATCTGACTGCTTATTTTTCTCATAACCAAGCATAACATGTATATACATCAATATGATTTTTATCAAGAACTTTGAAAATGAATTTCCACTAGCCAATTTAGCCATATTTACCTTGCCCCCATGTTGATATGACTACTAATGTTCATTTCTTTTGTGGCCATTATAGGGTTTACAAAATTGCCTCCAAGATGATTTGACTGCTTAGCTTTCCAGTAACTAATCATAAGATGCACATGCATCAACATCGTTTTTATTAAGAACTTTGCAAATTCAATCAATGATCATTTTTTTTGTTTGAAAATCATTTTTCTTATTTGCAAATTCAGTTAATGACTTTTTTTTCCTTAAAATATTTTTTCCTTTTTGGAATCAAATTGCAAATTTCGTGGATTGTATCCATTCAAGTCTAATTGTTGAAATCAAATCATGAAAATGTAAATTTGAAAGTGTTTTTATGAAGGTTAAACTTATTTCATCATGAAGCTCAAAACACATCATTTGATGCTTCGTGTCAAAATCTAGTTTTGGGTTCCCTCTAAAATTGTCTTTTTCTGTAAAAAAAAAAAGAATGAAAAATAAAAGAGGACAAGCAGTTTGGTCGACAAGAATAGGGTGAAGAGGAATTTGAATGTATAAACGAGAGATGGAGGAACTAAAATAGAATTTTGGATAAAAAAAGAAACTCAATTGCACCCTTGAAGGACCTAAAATTGAAAAACAGTGTAGATTCAAGGTCAACTTAAGTGAATATCAGACGAATTTACATAAAAATTAAGTCTAAGAATTTAATTAGACTTTTAATAAGCTGATTTGATTTAATCATGAACATAACTAAATATTTAATTATGTTTAAGAACTAATTTGGGTCAAAATTAAATTAATTAATTAATTAAGTGCAAGAACTTAATTAGACTTTAATAGGTCAAATTAATTTTATTAATGACTTAATTGGTGAAAAATTAAATTTCAAAGTAATTGAGAAAATTGAAATTCTAGAGGATAAAATTTAATTTTTACAAACTCAATCGGATGAAATCAGGGGTGAAATTGCAAAAAAATCAAAGTTTAGGGGTCAATTAAAGGCTAAATTAAAAAACTTCAAGACCAGGGATCAAGATGCAAAAGGCATAGAAATATAGGGACTAAAATTGAATATAACAGATGGCTATATTGAAAGGATTGAGAGTTTTAAAGACAAATTAAGGATGAAATTTAAAATATCCAAGACTATGGACCATGTTGAAAAACACATTAAGATCAGAAGGCCCTTTTGAAACTTCACAGGGGTAAAATTGAATTGATTTATAAAATCAGGATTAATTGAGGATTTAATTGAACAAATTTAAAAGATTGAGAGCTGAAATTAAAAAGAAAAACTAAAACCTTAATTAACCTAGGGCTATCAAAATGATATCGTTTCATTTAGATGAAATAGTGCGTTTTGACAAAAAAACAGTTTGTTTTGGTTCAAAAAAACATTGTTTTATTTAATCCTAGATAAAAAAAAAATTAAAAAGGGGCCAAATGACTTGTTTCTTGGCCATTGTTGATATTCTTCCCCAAAAAAGTCCTAAAAAAAAGCTTCGTTCTACTACCACCTTGCAGAGCTCGTTTCTCACTCATCTCTTCCCTAAATAAGAAAAGAAACACACCCCTCACACCTTGTGTTTTGTACTCCTACCCATAGAAAACAAAAGCTTTTTTGCAGTCCTGACGGCATTGGTACAAGAGGTTAAAACTCACACCCTAACAAGCCATGCCTACTAGAAAAAAAACAAAAATAATTCAATTTACTCCCCTGGTGAGCTCTCAAACGATGTAAAGGTTGATTCTCAAACTTAATGAATGACTATGATTCATTCTTCAATATTAAAAGGTGAGGATTGTCCACATCATGACCTCTAGATGATCCCTATTGCCATTTAAAAACCCATGCCAAATTCTATAAAGGGGGGGAGACCTGGAAAATACATACCTTTACATTGCCAAACCTAAAAACCCTTAGCCAAACTTGAAAATCCTTAGTCAAACCATTAACCAACCAAGAAAAACAAACACAAAACCTTCAGTAAGCCACCATTACAAGTCCAAAGTTGGTTTATAAATCCCTAGTCAAGAGTCATTATTGTTGGATAAGGTATGTTTAGGATTGTTATTGAAGTGATAAATAACAATTTAAACACATTTTAGCATGTTTTAATGTTCAAGATGTTTCTTGTTATTATGTCATTGTTAGTGGTTGGTTAAGTTTGCTTGAACTAAGTACATATGATTTATGGTTAAGAATATGAAAAATAGCCAATGGAATAGTATTGAAATATATGTTTTTGGTTTGCTGTAGGTAATATAGACTTTACTTACTGTTTTGCTTTTTCTTTTTTGTTTCTTAATATTTTTTATGGTTCAAACAAGTTGTGTTGAGTGTCATAACTCAATTTTTGACCCCCTGTTTTCTAAATATTTTCAAAATTAAAAATATGTTCTTGATGTATTTGCGTTATTTTTAACATTTTCAACGTCATCTCAAGAGAATTCATATTTCAAATATCTTTTAAACGCATTCAGCTTTTAACACAATTTTTAAAATTATTGATTGTTCTCATCAAGTCAACGTTACCTTTTTTAAGCCTTTTTCAAAAAAAATTAAAAAATAAGAAAAACAAATATTTGGCCAAGCGACCAAAATGCAAAGAAAAAAAATGAAGGACTAAAGTGTTTTTGGAACCAAGCAATGGGGAGGAAAAAAATAAATCATTTTGCCTATAAATAGGTGGTTACCTCACATAAAGGAGGAGGGGGGCAAAAAAATAAGAATGAAATAAAATCTCCACTCTCTCCCGCACAAAAAACTCTAACTGTTTTTTGTAAAAACCTAGTCACCACACACAAGAAAAACCTAACCCCCATCTTTGCATAAAAGAGTCGCTATCTATAGACAAAAAAAAAAAAGACCCATCATATTTAAGCCCCAATAAACCTAAACTTGGCCGCTAGGAAGACAAAACAAAATGAATGCTCCTCACTCTCATTTTTTCTTCTCCATTTTTGGCTACCCACAACCTTTTTCCTCAAAAAACACATACACAAATCCAAAACCCCTCATCTCTTTTTCCCTTCTCACACGGTCCAGACCTTCACGCCACCATTAACACAAGACAATCTCTCTTCTCTCTTTGCTCTCACTGACAAACACCTATATCCACTAATTTTTTCAACTAAAACTAACTTAAAATGTTTCCAAATCAGACTAGAAACAACTTTAAAACCACCTCACAATCAACTCACCAATCATGTTTTCTAACTCTCTTCACCACTAAAACAACACCCCGCAACCACTATCACTACTCTTCCAACCTGTGATAGACACCATCGAGAGAGAAGGAAAGAATCAGGACAGCCCCTTACCCATCTATAGTTGATACACTAGTTTCCATCACCACCAACAACAACCACAAACTTCACCATTCATCAATCGTCACATACAATTTTCCTCTCTTTCCAGCTGTGAACTAACGACCCATCAACAACCATCAAACCAGCCTTCTCCATGCACGATTCTCCACCTGTGGTAGCAGCCGTTAAGCCTTTGTAGAGAGAGAGAGAAATGGATCTAAAAAGGAGAAAAGAAAGAAAAAGAACCAAAGTTTGCTGTGTGTTTTTTTTTTGCTTTTACAGGTTCCTCTTTGTTACACTGTCAGTATATGAGTGAAGAGGGGAGGAAAAGTTATTCGATCCATGCCATCAGTGCCTCCCAAGATGCTAGAGCGACACCTAAATGTGTCGCCACTACTCTGGTGGTCCAAAAAGCTTCCAGTGTACTTCTTGAGTTTCTAGCAATCTCTCCAACCTGTTTCCAACCTTTGAAAGGACCATGTTGTAAATTTTAAATTTTTATCATGTGTTTGAATTTATTTTTGAATTTTTATTATTTATAAACATGTAATTGTGGGGTGTGTTGGTAAAATATAGTAAAATAAAGAGTGTGTGTGTTTTGTCTTTGTGCCTTCAATTTGACATGATTTGGTTTAAATCAAGATTCACATTGCTGGGTTCTTTAACGTGTTCTTCATGAATTTCTAGCGAAAACCTCTCGTTTGATTTTCATTTGCTTTGTTTTTATTTCTAGATTTTGTTTCTGGGCTTAGGCCTCTAGCTAAGAAACCCAACTCACGTGGCTGGGCTGAGCCCATTCTAACTATAAGGGCACATTTGGCATACCCGATTCCTATAAAAAAATGTTTTTTTTAATTCATAAGGTGATTTTGCCAAACACGGCCTTGTGACACTTTTTATGCCTCTGACTCTTGGATAAGGGTGTGTTTGGCAAACAAGCTCTACTGTTTTGTTTTAACATTGGTTGGTCTCTTTTTTTCTTGTCTTGGAAAACAAGCCTTAAATAATTTCCAAAAACTCTGAAAAAATTCAGGGACCATTTTGAAATTATTTGTGGGTCCCTCGGATGTTTTTCAAATAATTTCATTTAATATCGGGGTTGTAAACTTACATTGTAAGATACTTTTCTAGTCTTAAAAATACTTGTTTTTCTTCAAAATTTGTTAAAAATAATTCCTCATTTAAAAATGCAAAAATATGTTTTTATTTGTGTGTATATGGCCGGATTCTAAAAAAAATTCATGCATATTTTATAAACACAAAATTGCATTTGTATCTTGCTTTGAAATAAAATACAAAGAAAAGGTATCATAACCAGTTTATGATTATCCATTAGAAATTGGCCAAAATTTTACAACGTAATGCATCCTCTCAAAATTGAATTAAATGAATTAACAAAAATAAAATGTTATGAATTAACTGTAGACTTTAATATTTGAGCTATAAAATTACACTGTAAATTATATTTCTAGGTATTAAAAATACAAAGTAGAAATAAATACGACATTAAATTTGGGCTATAAAATGGTTAAGATTTAGCCTGATAAGACAGAAACCTCTTTACTAAGGGAGATCTGTCTGAAACCTTAGACAAACGAATAGAAACGTGACTTAGAAAGAAAACAATCAAATGACAATGCAACTTACCATACATAAGGTGGACTAGAGGTTATACGTCTTCCTCATGCATAATTAGTCCCCTTATCTAAACTCTCTCACAAACCATTAGGTTTTCTAATGATCATGATACTAGATAGCGACTCCCTTAAAATTATAATTTTATGATTAGTCCCAATACATACAAAACCCCTCTCGATCTAGGAGGTAGATCCACCATTCAATGTCGTGCACGACACGATAGGATGATGACTTCACTAGGGACATCTTTGGTTGGACTAAACTTTGTTGATTGTGTGCGTGTTGTGTCCTGTTTGTTTTGTTGGTCTATGTGATTTAATTTTAACACGTATTTTACATATTGTTCATGTATAAGTACATCGAATATGGATTTATACCTTCATGTTGTTTTAATTCTGAGTGTATAAACCCAATTTTATGTTAGATAAGGGATTATTGGTGCGCCTCGTGATCTTTAGTCGGGGTTTAGATTCGTGAAACACTCAACTATGATCTGAGTGTTTACTTGGTACTAATAGTCACAGTGGGCTCCAACCATTCTTTGTAAACACTTATACTACCTTCATAAGAGGTAGTCACTAAGCAGATCATAAACTTTTCATACTCCCTTTCCATATAGCCTACAATAGTAATATTGCATTCTTTATAATGACTAGAACCTACTTTTAGGATGTTGACTTCTTAATAATTCATTTTGCATCAAGGAAAACCTGATAAAAAATCTTGAACTTTGCAGGATTTATCTGAGCTAAGATCATGACTTCTATAACCTTTTGTGAATACGGGCAAAAATCTGATATGATATAACTAGTTGAAGTGAATTTCCTAAGGACCAAGGCCATGGAGTTACCGTGAATAACTAAAGTACACTGCTTTATAAATAATAGGGAGAAACTTGTGTTAGTCTTGTGTTATGTGGACAAGACACTATTTGAAAGAAGGTACGAGAAATTTGCTCATCTGATGAAGATTCTAGTGCAAATCTTGGCAATCAAAGCCATGTTGCATTTCTAAAATCAAAACTACAAATGCTTCACCTTAAAAGAAATTGACATTAGTCCCACTACTGAGGAGTATGCTCAGATTTTAAATTTCTTAAATGACCTTTATAAGACATATTTCAAACAAAGAATTGGAGTCATAACTGATGAAGTTGCTAAATTACAGCAGTTAGACAAAGTTGACCAATATATAACAATTAATGGGGGGCTTAAATGGAAGCTCATTGAAGTTAAGCTGAGGACAAACAAAGATAAGCGGAAGTTAGGAGATGAAAGATACCAAGCGGTTGCATTTGCCATCTTTGGGCTAGTCTTATTTCCTTTAAAAGCTATAGTGATTATTAGTGTTGAAGCCACTAATGCCTTTATTGAGTATGAACAAATAAAGAGCAACCCTATTACATCTATCTTGGATGAAACTTTCCTATCGCTAAACTATTATAGGCTACATAGAAAGTGAGCAATACAATGTTGTATTCCTTTATTGTTCATATGGGTAGTAAGCCATTTATAAACTTCAAGAGAAGTTTTCAATAATTTCTAGTAGTTTAATATGAGGCCTTTAAAGCTGGTTATGAGAGAGCATTGGAGTAGATTGGATGAGAGAGTATGAGTAGAGAAATATCAAGTTGCCCTTTATTGTAACTTTAGATGGAAAGCCTGTTAGGTAGAAAATTCTTCTTATATCATGAGTTGTAGAGATAAAGCATGAGTTTTGCTGATTGGACTATCTAGTTATATTAGCTATTCATCCTCATTGGTTTCTAAACAGTTTGGGGGGATTCAACATGTATCAAGAACCTGGTGTTTAGTTAAATAAACCGAGTTATTCAAGAATTCTAACTCTTTAGTTGTACTGGCTCACATAGGTGAAGATGAGGTTGAATCCTCAATTAGCCCTAATTACTCAATTTAGAGAAACGATGGGTTGTCTGGGGTTTTTGAAAGCTTTGGAATATAAGGCCCAATGGTGGTTAACAAAATTAGACCATCTATCACCAAAGAACCTAATAGAAATAGGGTTAGCAATGAAAAGAAGTTGTGAGATGAACTTGATAAGCTTAGAATTGAGTTGAGTAATAATAAGAGTCGGTAGAAATTCTTAAAAAACTAGATTTTTATATAAAAAAAAAGATGAAGGTCTTTTTGAACCGACAATTGAGATAAAAGGATGAATAGATAGTCGTATTAATGCAACACTTAGAACAGGGAAATAATGACCAAGAAATGATTGGTGAATGGCAAGACATGGCCAAAAAGTATATGGAGATTGCACAGGGGATCTAAAAGCAGTCGAAAAAAAAGATGGCCAAGTATAAAAATCTAGTGAACAAGCATATAATACTGGAAAAACAGCTAGTTACTCTAAAAAGGACTTTCAAGGGCAACGCACGTGCTGATAAAGAATTGATAGCTTCTTTAAAAAAGATAAGAGGTAATAATAGAAGGAGGTTAGAAGCAAAAAAAAAAAAAGGTTGGCGAATCTCAGCATTGAGGAAGAAAAAAGATTAAGATTTGAATATACAGTTCAAGTTGATAATAAAAGAGAAGTTAGAAAGGCAACCGAATTAGACATGAGAGATTATCAAGAAAGAACAAATTCCATAAGAGAACGAGTCACCATATTCCAATTCGAGTTAGAAATCTAGAATAAGGAATTGAAGAACCTAGAAGAGCAGTATCTAGAAGCTGAGGAAAGTTGAATGAGCTAAGATAAAAGTTCAAAGAATGGCAAGATCACATCAACATATTTAATGTCTAGATGAACACGAAGATAACTGAGCTTGACATTTAATGAGAAGAATTTCAAATGAGCATTCATGCATACATGCTTTGGGGTTTATGCTTTGGGGTTTAAATGTCATGGGAGCATATTCAGGTTAAAACATAGGTCCTTACAAAATCCCAACCTACAGAATCTACAACACCAAATTTCATCAAAGAAAAATGAAAGATGAGAAATGTACATATCGTGATGCTCACTTTCAAGAGGATTTGGACTCCTTAAAAATTAACATAGCCCGCATCATTAGCCTACTTGAGTAAACTCTTAAGAACTTTTATAGTGAAGGTCCATCCAATCGACCTGTGACCTTTGTTTATACTCAGGTAATAATCTAGTCTGAAGAAGGAATGAGTGGGTAAGGTTAGGAACCCAATGCAATATGATATTTGTGTAGTTAACTATACCTGCACTAGCCCCAGCCCTAGTAATCATGGATGCATTCGCCAATGAATTTCACAAGACAAAATACTTTGAGGATGTTGATTATGATAAGATAATAGCGTTAGAAGTAAAAGTAAGGTCTATCAGAGGTATTGACTTGTATGATCTTGTCCAAACTACTGAGTTGTATCTAGTTTTGAATATGGTTGTACCAAAAAATTCTATGTA
>Ga0325405_1001242_pt1 | contig 25684 bp, 17 predicted proteins | sample PopdelMetagenome_21_FD_205663 | JGI IMG/M metagenome (GOLD analysis project Ga0325405, IMG submission 205663) | Populus deltoides microbial communities from Bellville, Georgia, United States - Xylem-Control-R2 | ecosystem: Host-associated > Plants > Phyllosphere > Stem > Wood/Secondary xylem...
AAGCGCGTTTTTAGTCTGAAGTTGCTTTGAAGGATCATATTCACCCTGGAGTAAGTGCTCTACTGCTTCCATATTTCCAGCAAAAACTGCTTCATGAAGAACTGTATTTCCATACGCGTTCTTTTTTGTATAGGGATTCCCAAGCATTGAATTTTTTTTCGCAATATCGAGTAGAGTTTGAAGCGGCTCAACCTTTTTGCTATACACTGCCAGGTGCAATGGAGTATCTTCCGAAACCGTTACTGGAGACATCACGTAGATATTACTGATGCCACTGCAAGCATGAATCATCCTATCCCAGTCTTCTTCCAAGGCTGCTAGGTAGACAACCTTCGCTACAGTTTTATATGTCCCCATTTGGACTTCTCGCTCTCTCTCTCTCCTTTGTTTTCTTTTCCTCTTTGTCTACCTTAAAGTTCTCTGCAATTGCTTTAATAATTAGGAGCGAACTCGTAACGGCAAATTCTTGGTTCCAGCAAACTCTTCATTAAATACATTAAGTAAACAAAAAAAATATATATATATTTTAGAAGACTGGTAAGGGCGGATTAACATCTATGATTGTGCTTGGGAGGCGAATCCTAAACAGCCTTCAACATGGCAACCTGCCATTTAGAAGAGAAGGTAAAGAAAATTAAGAAGGAGAGATATATATAGACGTGATCTTTATACTTTGTTTAATCAAAGGTTTATTATTCAATGCCTAAAACATAATATTATTCACTTTGTGCTCAACTGAATATTCCACAATCAATTTTGATAATTTAGATTCGAAGCAATGCTTGCAAAAGGGCTATAAAGCCTCCTCATAGTTTAGGAAATTTATTGACATTCAGTTAATCCATTCGTTGATTACACTATAAGCCTCCTCACCAAGTGCTCATATCTTACTCGACCTCTAATCTTAAAAAGAAAGATCGATACCAAATAATTAATACAACGAAATTCTTGAAAAGAACTTATCAATTCCTAGAAAAGTTAGGCTAATCCCTATTTTCTTTTTCTTTTTTAATAATATGGACATTAACAAAACAACTAAAAGACTGGGGCAGGTTGAATAGTGAAACAACTTACTCTTTTTTTCTCTCATTTTCAAACTTTTTTTCTCTCTCAATTGTAACTTTCTATAATCTAGTTAAAAGAAATTAAGATTGAAATTATGGTTAAAACATTAAATGTAAAAATACAGGAATAGCATATAAACATGAAAAAAACATATCACTAACCACATGTTAGTAATTCTTTTTGTTTTGGTCAAAAAATTTATTTTTATTATTTTTCAATCCCTTGAACTAGAAAAAAAAAACAGAAACTCATCTAAAAATAATAAAGAAAACGAAAGTGGTTGGTTGACATCGATTTAACTGACCATAAAAAAAGTCGATTTCAATACCAAATAATTCCCTTTCCATTGTAGTAAATACAATAAATACAAAAAAAGGTGAAAAAGTTTATTTTCTTTTCACTTATTAAATACATTAAAATAACATCTTTACCCTTGAAATTAAGAAAAATTAAACCATGCATCTAGGGGTATTTGTTTTTTCCTTTCACATAGGCATTTTTGTTAATTTCATAACCATGGAGGGTAATTTGGTTTTTTTTTTTCACTTGATAAATTAATATTTAAATCTAAAATTTGTTGGTGCATGCAGTATAGGTGCTTGTGCCATTTAGTTGACGTGTGCAATACTTGATGGCCAAACTTACCCTTTCATTGTGTTGTTGAAAGCACCATTCCATCCTTTTTTTCTCGGTGTGGCGCATGACGATGAAGATGGGGTGGTTTGTTGTTGGTGTGTCTTTTTTTTTTAGTTTTTCAATTTCAATCCTTATTCTTTTGGTTTTTGATTTTTTTCTTTGCCCTTTTATAAAAGTTCTTTTTTTGTTTTCAATTTAGTTCTTCAATTTTAATTATTTATTTATTTTTTTTCATTCATCAAATTTATTTTTCTTTTCAATTTAACCCTCCAAAAAAAAAATTGTTTCCCTCTAATTTTTTTTATTTTGATTTTCACTTTCATTATTTTAATTACTATTTTTTTTACTTCATATTGTTTTGTGTAATTGATTTTTTTTTATTTCATCCTTCAACATTTAATTTGTTGAGGATTAGGCTTCGTAGATTTTCCATGTATGGTGTTTTTCAATCTAATGACCCAATTTACAGGTTTGAAAAGTTTATACAAGTTAACATGGACCAACATATTTTTTTAACTTTTTATTTTATTTTATCATTTAATATTAGTTTTTTTTTAAGATAGGTTTTGTGATTCTTTTTTTTTTAATGAAGTTATTTTAATCTCATGATCTACACAACAAAGTTTTGCGGGTTAATCCATGCACTGTTTAACATAGCATAAAAAGGGAAGTAGTCAAGCATGCAGGAAAAAAACTACCATCTAATTCTATATCATCATAATTCTAAGCACAACTACAAATGAAAGGGGAAATCTTAACAGAGAGCATAAAAACACACGGCTTTAATTGCTAGTGCAAATCTTCACTTTGAGAATGCATTGACCAAGGGATTTAAACAAGTCAGGAGTAAGCATATATATTCTTACCTCCCTCAGCCTATCCTTCACAATGTCGAATCGTCAGGTTCGCTACTCTGCGCCTCTGGCTTTCCTCTCCTTAATCTTCTAGTCCCACAGATTTTTGAATCCTAACAAGTTCTGCGACGTTACAGCTTTAGAAAAGGATTGATCACTTTATAACCTGCCTACTGAAGCAAGACAAAAATAATAATAAATAGTAGTAGAGTTGACTGGGATCGTGCAATCTTTTATTTAGCTCAGGAAATAAGTTTGGCCAACCTCGTGGAAGCATCTTAGCAGCCAGTTTTCAAATTGGGAAGAAATCCTCGTAAGAGTGGCTGCCCCCCTTTTAAAAAAAAATAAAAGGCAATTAAAACCAAGAAGAAAGTGTTTCATAATGATTATAATGCTATATAACTTAATTTTTGATAATAGAGTGTGATTTAGGGGAGTTTGGAAGTGTGTTGCTTTTCAAAGTGTTTTTTACTCGGAAATACATCAAAATAATTTTTAAAAAATAATTTTTGACATTAGCACATCAAAAGGATCTGAAAATATCAAAAAAATATTAATTTGAAGCAAAGAAAAAAATAAAAATAAATTAAATTTTTATAAAAACAATTTTGAAACAAAAAAAGGAGATACTCTTAATTTTAAAACATATTGAGTTCTCTTTTTCGAAAGAGAAAGAGAAGGCAATGATGCATATGTAGATTACTTTTGGAATATCAAACGGTCACTTTGGCATTTTATATTGTTTTTGCTCCCTTTTTCTGGGATGGTGACAACTTTTTAGATTATTTATTAATTAATGAATAAAAGGAATGTGAAAGCATCGTCAAGAACAACGAATAAAACTTTCATTCACTTATTACACGACAACTATGATGCATGTCTATCCAACAATTCGCATGTTCAAAGAAATGAAAAATACCAATAGCTTGACTTGGCTTTTTTAATGGAAATAGCTTGACTTCGCTAACAATGCCTTCTGACTTAGTTTTGAATATTTCAGTCACCACCGTACCATATTTTTATTATGAAGTATTGATTGTTATATATACAAATCGACATACCGATATAAAGTAATACAAATCTAAATTCTGAGCCCAAAACACATAAGGCCACATTGAATGCTTCATGATACACTACAAGATTTCGTAGTTTTACCGACGAACATATTCTGTCAGTATGAGATTCAGAGTTCGTTGGTAATTTTTTTATCGACTAAATCGCCAACGAAAACCATCCATCGGCATAACATTTGTCGGTAATACCGCATTCCTTCGCTAAGGTTGTCGGTAAAAAAAAATCACCGATGGTTTTACAGACAGAAATTCTTCGCCAAAAAAAAACTTCCCGTTGGAACATTACCGATGGATTTATTCCGTCGGTGATAGTGGCATATATAGTAAATATTTTTTAACTATCGGTGAAAGGCCAACGGATGTTATCCGTCGGTAAATTCGTTGGTGAGTCTGTGAAATGCCGACGGATTATATCCGTCTGTAAATTCATCGATGATACATTCCGTTAGTAAATCCCTCGGTGGGTATTTTTAATGTTTTTAAAATGATTTAGAATAAATAATATAAAATTATATAAATTAATAGTAAAAAAAACCAATTATGCAAGTAAAATTTTATTAAACATTAAGAACAAAAAATTATGCAAATAAAATTTTATTAAACATTAAGAACAAAAAAATAAACTTAAATAAAATTCATTACAAATTGAATGTGTTTCAAAAAAACTATTAAATTAGCACAATGACAGAGCTGGAGGAGGAGGAGGAGGCTGGTTGTTATACGGCCAAAAAGAAGGGAAATTTTTGGCAGAGAGAAGAACAAACAGAAGCAGACGAGGAAGAAAAACAAAACAGAGGTTGGTGCCCTTGCACTAGGAAGAAGAAGAAAAAAAATGTAGCAAACACTGTCCGCCACTGCAATAACCACCATGAACCATTGTCGGCTTCCTCCCACTCACCATTAGCAGCACCGTGAGCGACCGCCAGTAGAACCAGAGAGAGAGAAGAGAAATAGAACAGAACAGAGATAAGAAACCAGAAGACAGAGAGGAAGAAAAGAGGAAATAGAAGAGAAAGGACGAAGAACCACCGTCTACTGTCCACATAGCCACCACTAGAGCCACCGCCAGCTGCCATTGTCCTCCTCGTCGTCGATAATAGCACCTGCACCATGAGAAATAGAAGAAGAAAACAAAAACAGAGAGGAGAAGCACAAAAGAAAAATATGCAGAAAAGAAGAAGAAGGACCAACCACCGGCCAAGCCATTCTCCGGTCAGCAACCGCCAACATCATCGCCTCAAAGCCACCGCAAGTCCGCCCCTCTTCCTTCTTCTTCCTCCTTCTCCACTTCTTCTTCTTCAGTTCCCTCCTCCACTGTTCTGTGTGAACAGTGGAGGGCTTCTCCACTGTTTACTGAGCTGGACAGCACCGCCCCAGCCCAAAATGATTGGGCCGGATCCAACCCCATAAAAAAAATTCAAAAAAATATTTATAAAAATTTGTGATTTTCCCGCGTATTTTTCTACTGAATTTTGCTTAATATTGGTTTGTATTTTTATACCGTAAAGATATAAATCTGGTATTAAAATACCCGGTTTTCATCAAAACATTGCATTTTCTTTTAATATTAAAGATTACGAACTTACACGTAAGACGTATTCCTGATATTAAAAAAGTAGTTCTTTTATGAATAGACTTTACAGCGGTTAAATTTTACTCGATAATATAAGGATCTCTTTACAGATGAGAACTACAATAAAACCGAAGTATATATCAGACAATAAAACAATGTAGCTTACCTTAGGCAGGGTGTATTTGAGATGTCAATACCATCCCTTTACACAATAAGTCCCCGTACCCGATCTCTGAGACCAGTTAGGGTTTCTAGTGATCAAAATATTAGGTGACGACTCCCATTCTATTTTTCCACTGATAAAAGATAAGAATTCGTTGTCTCCCATATTGGCCAGAAAGTACACATACCTTAAGGGTGGATGATATCGATGCGACGCTGCACACGTTCGACATTTATTATTCCTTCTCTTCTTTTCATATACTAATATTATAATTTTTGTTTTGATTTTTTTTTTTTTATCTGTGGGTTTGGTTCATATTTTACTTTGTTAGGGTCAAATCGAATTTGAAGCGCCACATCAAGCCTACTGGCTCTACCGTTGAGCTACTGGGAAACAACACAGCACAAGATTCGATCTTGTAGAATTCAATTATCGTTTTTAACCCATGATCAATATGCCTCAAAGTTTGCTTCATAACTCCCCCACATAAGGTTATTAAGTAAATTTAATTTTTTTAAAAAAAATTATTTTTAATATCAGCATATTAAAATAATTAAAATAAAAAATAAAAATAAAAAATTTAATTTTAAATAAATAACATTTTAGCTACACTGCTAAACAACCTCTCCGGTCAAAAAAATTTAGTAAAGTTGACCGGGATCGTGCAATCTTTTATTTAGCTCAGGAAATAGGTTTGGCTAACCTCGTGGAAGCATCTTCGCAGCCAGTTTTCAAATGGGGTAGGAATCCTCGTAAGAGTGTTTGGCCCCCTTTTTTTGAAAAAGTAAAAGGCAATTAAAATCACTAAGTGTTTCATAATGATTTTAATGCTATATAACTTAATTTTTGACAATAGAGTGTGATTTAGGGGAGTCTGAGAGTGTGATTGAGCTGGCTTTTTAAAGTGTTTTTTTATTTGGAAATGCATCAAAATAATTTTTATTATTTTTTAAAAATTATTTTTGACATCAGCACATCAAAATGATGTAAAAATATAAAAAAATTAAATTTAAAAAATAAAAATAAATTAAATTTTTATGAAAACTTTTGAAACGAAAAAAGAGATACTCTTAATTTTAAAACATATATATTGAGTTCTCTTTTTCAAAAGAGAAAGAGAAGGCAATGATGCATGTGTAGATTACTTTTGGAATATCAAACGGTCACTTTGGCATTTTATATTGTTTTTTCTCCCTTTTTCTGGGATGGTGACAACTTTTTAGATTATTTATTAATTAATGAATAGAAGGAATGTGAAAGCATCGTCAAGAACAACGAATAAAACTTTCATTCACCTATTACACGACAACTATGTTGCATGTCTATCCAACAATGCACAATAGTGGAGCTATGAATTTTTTCTTCCTTGAGCTATTAAATAAATATATAAATTTTTTAAAAATAAATTATTAACTTATATATATAAATTTTTAAAGTTAACAGTAAAGTTTTAATTCAAATATACTACCTAAAATATTAAAAAATAAATTTGAAAGTATATAAAATTAAAATGAAAGTAAAAAATAAACTCACTATTTAAGTTACATCCTTCGATGTTTTGTGAAATATGGTTCATCTATAATCGAATCTGAATCGATATTGTAACAACTTTTCAACCAGAAAAAAATAACAATATCATGTCAACTCAAAACAAAGTAATTAAGTTTTTTAATCTCTCTCAATTCCTCCTTCCTTCACTTAATTCTTTCTTTGATTAGTATTTTATAAGTTGGACTTTATAAGTTTACAAGGTTATTCTCACTTTTTTTTTTCCTTGGATTTTTTTTTTTAGTTTTTCCCTTACTTTTCTCTCTTTCTCTCTCGCCTTTTCTTTTCTTTCTTTCTTTTTCTATTCTGCTTCTGCTCAGTCGGCAACATATAAAAAGAACGAAGAAGAACTGATTTGATTTATTTTTTAATGTCAAATAACCATTTTACCCTTAATAAGTCATTTTGCTTTTATTTGATGTTTTTTTTGTTAGTACTACTGAACTTTGTTCATCGTAAAATTTTAACCATATTTTATTCAATATATTTTCAGATTCCTCATAAAGTTTCAACTTAATCTGATGGTCGGATTGAAAATTATACCCAATAACATAAAACTAGTTAAATTGTGATTTTTTTTTATCAAATTTCTGAATTTCTCAAAAAATTCTGAAATTTTAACCCAAGCTAAAACATCATAGTAGAAGGTTCCTTGTCAATTTTTATAATTTTTTGATACCTCAATTAAGAATTAAAAATTTTATTTATATAAAACTAATAAAAAAATATTAATAAAATCATGATCTGTATTAGATCCCACCCGACCCCATACACGTCTCCGCCCTTGAATGCGCATGTTCAAAGAAATGAAAAATACCAATAGCTTGACTTGGCTTTCTTAATGGAAATAGCTTGACTTAGCTAACAATGCCTTTTGACTTAGTTTTGAATATTTCAGTCACCACAGTACCATATTTTTATTATGAAGTTGGAATTGGAATATTTACCTTTCCTATTGAATGCCTCACTTGGGGATGCGTTTCCCATATGTGCTGGAAATTAGCTTTTTTTAATGGTTTTCATAAAAAATAAAATGTTTAAAAATAAATAATTTTTTGATATTTGATAATATTATAAAAAATAAGTTGATAAATATTTTTCAGTGTTTGGTTATATCATGAAAAATAAATTAAAAAACAACTTATTAATGTTTTAATTTTTTTCAAGTTTATTAAAAGAATACAGATCAAATATGACATATAAAATAGTTGAAGAAGAATTAAATTAAAAAAATATAAGTGCTTAAAATAAAAATAAAAATTATTATTTTATTATAAATTACTAATTTACTATTATTATTTAGGACTAAAAATTTTAAAAAATCACAAAAAATAGTTTATTATATTTCAAGAAACAGTGTCCTGTGAAAAAAAAAAACCTTGCATTTTATATTATTTGTTGTTAATTAATTAATTAATTAGAAACATGAACGCTAACAATTGACATATCATGTGTTTTCAAGGATACACTTGCAGCTCTTACTTTGAAATTTCCATTAATAGCTTGGCTTCATTTTTATTCTTTATTTATTATTATTTTCATTCACTAGTCCTTGACAACTTTTTAGATTATTTCTTAATTAATAATTTTCATGGGTTTTATTTGGAAATTGAAGGAAAAAATCTTAAAAATCCTTCTAATTCGTCTCCTTTTCTCTATTATTGGAAAAACAAAAGCAGCATATATAATGAAATATTAAAATAATTGAGGAAGAATTTAAAAACAATATCATTTTATATTGACCTGTGAGATTCACACTCTAATGCATGAACACGACCACACAAAAAATAGACATGTTGGGCAAGATGTGTCTTTCTTTTCTCGTTCCTCATTTTTTTTTTAGTGGGGGCTTAATTGGACCTTAATTAACCTTGAGTAAGATGATATCTGAGACGAAATTAAATAATTATGAATTAAAGTATCGTGTATTATCATGATCCCTTCCGAATGTACAACAAGATTCACATTTCTCACCGTCTAAAAAGTCAACAGCCCACATATACTCTTAATTTTTCAAAATCAACTAGACTAGAATGGGATTATTTCAATGGCACTCCATAAATCTTTTAAAACTTACGTGAGAAATTAATTATTAAATATGTTAAAAGATCCATCCCATCTTTCATCAAAATATAAAGTTTATTTTGAAAATGATTCTTCGTATTTCCTAGATTATTAGTTTTTCTTATCTATCCTTTTCTTCGTCGAAATAATTATTTACATGCCAAAGCTGTATTATTTCCTGTCATAAAAAGGTAGTAATAAATCTAATATTTTTAATGAAATAGCGTCCCAAAATCATTCTAAATATAATAATATACAGCCTAATCCCAGAGACATTGGATTCCTCACCTCTAGTCTTCTATTAATTTGTCACAGTTTACTGCAACCTCCGTATTTTTCCCTCCTTCCCACGACCTCAACACCCGAACATTTTTGGATTTATTAAAAAAAATTAATGCAGTCAGTTAAAATTTTAATAAAATATTTTTTTTTAAGAGCAGGTGAAATAACACATTAGTCTAATATTATTAAATATCTCTATTTCTAAACGTGACAAGATAATTATTGCGCTTTAAAATAATAATATTTAAACATGTCGTTATTTTAAAATGCAACATGTAATCTCAATTATAATCTTTTTTCTCAACTGACCAGCTGGTTTGTCTAGATATATGAACTAGTTGAGCATTTCACGCAAAATTCATAATTTGATATACCTTTTATTTCAAATATATTTTATGAGTGTCAATGAAGTAGTCATACTTGCAATAACAAGTGATTCTAAGCAGTTAGGTGTGAATCTGCCACAACTAGATGAGGATCTACCCTAGACTGATCATGTAGATTGCCTAATAGATATATTTACGGGCCAATAGAATAGGTCTAGACCCAAGAGAAAGTTTAGCCGTGCCAAACCATAATGATGAATTTAAAAGGCCATAATTTTTGATCCAGTCAATAAATCGTGCTTAAATTTTTACAAGAGTTTCTGGATGTTGTTTTCTCAGAGTAACTATGGAATTGCTACTACAACCGTTAGATATTTAAATTAAAAAAAATCACTCTATGCTAGTTGAGAATAATTAGGAGGCTTAACCTATTGGTTAGCCAATCTTTTCTATGTATATATGTGTGTATGTGTATGTAGGGTAATATACAATAGTAATGATGGAGATTACAATATAAGAGTATGCCTATAAGATTTTATACATAGGTACATTCTATAATAGGGCCCCTGATTTTGGTAATTTTGCGATTTTTATTATTATTTTTGAAATCGGTTGACTAGTTTAACTGACCATTATGAATCGATTGACCGGTTAATCCTGAATTTAACTGATGTTGCATTCTAGAAATGCAATATTGAATTAAATATCAAAACACTACAAGATTTCATAGTTTTACCGATGAAAATATTCCGTCGGTATGTGATTCAGATTTTGTCAGTAATTTATTTGCTGACGTCTTCATCGATGGCTTAAGTCTGTTGGTAATTTCATATTCCGTCGCTATATCGATCGCAAACACAAAAAAATCATTTGCTGATGGTTTTACAGATGGAATTTGTGCGCCAAAAAAAAAGTTTCCCGCTTGAAATATACCGACGGATTTTATTCCATCGGTGATATTGTGATTTACTGACGGATATGTACCGTTGATAAATTTGTCGGTGAATGTTTGGAATATTGACCGAAGATATCCGTCTGTAAATTCATCGGTGAATGTGTCAAATGCCGATGGATTAATTCCGTTGGTAAAACCCTTTGTAATAGTTTATTCTAGATTTGTTTTTAAAAAATTATTTAGAATACATAATTTTATTAATGGTAATAAAAACCAATTATGCAAACAAAATTTATATTAAACATCAAAAACAAAAAATCAAAGTTAAATAATATTCATTACAAACTGAACTTGTTTCAAAAATAATATTAAATGAAATTTTAAAGGTAAATAATGTTTATTACAAATTAATATAAAGGTGGAGCTGGAGGAGGAGGAGGTCCTGGAAGAGGAGGCTGGTGGTTATACGACCAAAAAGGATTAGGCACACATGTTCCACTTTGTGTTGCCATGTTCATGACCATTTCGCGAAGCTCTTCATAAGCAGCTCTTTGTTGTTCATACTCCACTCTTTGTTGTGCTTGAGACGCTTTGAGTTGTTCAGACTCTGCTTTTTGTTCTGCATGAGACGCTTTGAGTTGTGCGTACTCCGCTGATAGGTGGTCGTATTTTTCGGTGAGCTGAGCCGTGTGTTGCTGCAAGGCCACGAACTCCTTAGATTGGGAGCTCGATATTGATTGGGGGCTCTCAACGGTTGAAACACTATAGGCCGACCGCAAGTTGTCGGCCGTAGTGTTGGAAAGCCCGTTAACCCGATTTTTTTCGGGTCCACTTGACGATCCAACCTCTATCCACAAATCCGAATCAAATTCCGGATGGGTCAAAGTATCGTCCCCGTATCTCTCCCTTAACCAATTATTATAGGTCTTCTAAAAATAAAAAAAATAATCATCATATTCAATTCAATAAACATAATAACTTACAAAATAAAATGGTTGAACAAACATACCATAAAATGTTGAGCACGGTTGTCAACGAACTGTTCCGCCCCCTTTTGGCGGTCTTGACCCCGCACGTGCATCTCCATAAACAGCTCCATCGGGCTCGGCTCACGTCCAAGAGACGTAGCCTATAATGAAAAAAGATTTATTAACAACAACTTAATTTAACGATATATTTCATTTAAATTAATCTTACCATCCGTTTCGCATGTGCAGCAAACAGAACAGAGCCGTCAGTGTGCGCTGTCACTGAGCCATGAATTGGCCAATTCCGGTTGCCAGCACCGGACTGTTACGTGTGAACCGCTCAGACGTCACGTGCTCAAGATAGTACGACCATATATCTTCCGGGATGTATATCGGTTTGAAATCCCTCCAAACCACAACATCGTTCCAGCCTTGGAAACCCCTATCTCTCATGGTTTTTTTTGCCCTTTTTTGTGCTTCATACAAAAAATCACGCAACCTACTTCACGTAACCAAAAATTACATTTCGAAACATAAATTTTTTTTGAAAAAAAATCTTGTATTGTTTTCGATGTTACCTAGTTGCCGCATGATTTTCCCACACCCTCCTCGCAACAGTGTTATGCTCACTATCCCAGCAGAATTTGTGCTGTGTATAAATAAACAAGTTTAAATAAAAATAATAATTTATTTACAATTATATTAATAATTTATTAGAAATAAGCTGAAAATTATAAATTAACATCAACCTGAAATCTGTCAAACCATGCATTGATTTGAGGCATCCATTCAGGATGCTTGGATACCTGACTCCATTGAAACAATAGAATCTCCATCGATGATTTAAATGCCGATGATATTACTCGGGCGGCCTCAATGTTTGTGAACCTGAAAATAAATGAAATAAATTCAATAGTGATTACTTCATAAATTATGTTGTAATTTTTTTTAAAAAAAATAAAACCTTAACAAACTTACATTGAAAGGTCGTCCTTCCACCGTGCCTCGTACTTGCGGGTAAATTGATTCCGCTGTGAAGGCACCCCGCCTCTGCGTTGTGAACTAGCGCTGGAAGAGGCAACATCAGTTGATGGCGCAGGTGGTGTAGGTGCCTCTTCTTGAGAGGCACCTAAGGAAATATCATCCTCGCTGCTAGAGGAACTAGTTGCGACCATACATGAGCGACCAGCTCTGGTTTTCATTCTATGCTTCTACACAATTTTATACAAATAATTATATAATTAAATTCAAATGTTAAAAAAAAAATTTGACAGCACCTCCCTTATACTGGAACCCAAATCCACCAACCTGCACATATTAACAATAGCCACAACCAATTGACCCAATCTATACTAATTATTCCAACATATTCAATTACTAATCCTAAGGTAAATTCAACATTAAGAATTACAATTCAACAAATTATTCAATAATTATGCCAATACAACAACAAAATATATTCAATAAATAAAAAAAAACTCTAGACTAACACTTAAAATTAATGGAAAAAATAAAACATAAATCATGCAATAATAGAGTAAAATTAACAATTATTCCAAAATATTCAATTACTAATACTAAGGTAAATTCAACCTTAACAATTACAATTCAAAAAATTATTCAATAATTATGCCAATACAACAAAACAATAAATTAAAAAAAAAACTCTAGACTAACAATCAAAATAAATGGAAAAAATTAAACACAAATCATGCAATAATAGAGTAAAATTAATAATTATTCCTACATATTTAATTACTAATTCTAAGGTAAATTCAACATTAACAATAAATATTCAACAAATTAACTAATAATAATTATGTAAATACAACAATATAAAATATTCAATAAATTTAAAAAAAAACTATAGACTTTAGGAATGAAATATGCTTACTTTAATAATGTGTTGAATTCAAGACTTTATCTACATTACAAAAAATACACCAAAACAAAAAACATAACAAAAAAAATAGCAAAAACAAACCTGTAAAGTAAAATGAAAGAGAAACACATACCTTTTAAATTGATGAAGATTCACAAGAAAACTTGCTAGAGATTGTAGGTGAAAGCTTTGAAGAATGGAGAGGAAAAAAATCGAATTTGAAGGTGAAAAACGGAGGAGAAGAAAAAATGAACTGAAGGGGCGGTTGCTGGAACTTATATGGCAATTTTACCAACGAATTCACCGATGGATATAAAATTAATTATTATTTTAATTTATTCCGTCGGTGAAGTGTCAAAAATCCGTCGGTAATTTTTGAATTTCACACCAAAATTTTTAATGACCCTCCATATTTTTCGTGGTCCGTCGGTAATTCCATCGAAAATATGACGCAGTCAGAGATGCATTTAATGCACAACCCTTTGAAATTCGCACAGTCCGTTGATAATGTTGTCGGTAATATTGACCGGCCGACACCTTACCGACGGACATAACTCCGTTGGTATGGATGTCGGTGATGGTGGCATTTCAAGTAATTATTTTCGAACTCTCTGTGAAATGCGGTATTGACATCAGTGATTGTGGCATTTCAAGTAATTATTTTTGAAATCTCTGTGAAATGCCGACGGATTTAGTCCTTCGGTATGGACGTCGGTGATGATGGCATTTCAAGTAATTATTTTCGAACTCTCTGTGAAATATATCATCCATAATCTAAAATACACAGGGCTTTATTTTGATAGATAGTTAATCAGAATTTTCTTCTTCTTCATCATCAATTGAATAGTCATCACCTTCATCGCAATCTTCAATATGGATATTATCTTCTTCATCGATATTTGCTTGGATATTATCTTCTTCATCGATATTTGCTTGTCCGCTAGAGCTCAAAATAACATTCAACTCCTCTGTGTCAACATCAACAAGACTATCATCGAAAACATGAAAATTTGAATTTTCTTCCAATTCAATCGAAGGAGCAACTCGATATGGTTCAACCAACTCACTAACTTGAAAGACTTCATCTTACACACTTGTGTCTTCGTTCTCATCCTGAACAACCTTGACACGACCCCGGGGTTTCGTTTTTAAAACGGACAACCAATCTACTCTTGATCGATCCTTTCTAAATGAAGGGGTGTATGTGTAATAAACTTGTTGACATTGCTTTGCGAAAACAAAGGCATCATTTATGTTGCGGAGTCTAGCTTTTGAGTGGATTTCGAACAGACCATAGTGTGGATGAACTCTGATTCCTCTGTCAGTCGTGTCATATCAATAGCATTTGAATAAAAACACTCTATTCTGCTCGTTATGATATTGCAGTTCAACGACCTCTTCTAATCTTCCATAGTAGTCAACTTCTAACTCACTACTAGTGGATCCCTTAACACAAACATCGCTGTTGTATGTCTTTCTTCCTTGCCCATATTCTTCAATATGGAAAACATATCCATTGATAAAATACCCCTTGTAGCACTTACATTTTCTTTCAGGCCCCAGGCTTAGTGAAGACAATGACTTAAGCGCACTCCTTCCCATTTGATAAACCTTGTGTACATCAATAAACAGTAAATGAACGAGAATCTCGTAATGACATGCATACGTACAATAATTTTGCAAGTCAGAATGAGTTTGTGATAGTGCTTACATGTGTTCTGAACCACGTGGCAAATTATTTATCTTGTAATTGAAAGATCTTGGATTCAGTCAATTGTGTGTTATTGGAGAGCAAATATTGTCGATGTTGCCTGCAAGTGATAATGAGTGTATAATATTATAATATATAATTAACAGTATATTACTAACAAAGTTTAATTAGTATTACACATATATAAACTTACTGAATAAAAGGTCTTAGCTCATCACAGTTAAATAGAACATAGTTGTGTGCTTATTTAAACTCTAGTTCTGACAAATATCTTTCTCTTACGACATTTTTAGGTGTGGGTCGTTAGTATTGGAGAATATTGACAAGTTCCCACTGGAAGGCACTTCACCGCCATTGTCGCACGTCACTCGCGCTGCGATTTAGCGATTTTTCATCTCGTTTGCTTGATTAGTTCTTTGGAAGTCGCCACCTAGTATTTCATTAAGAGTTACTAGGAAACCCGTATTTACTGGTCGTTGTCAGAGATTCAAAGGCAAGAGACTGGTTGTGGCTAGGGAAGGTATTAGCACCACTAGCACACCCTACCTGAGGTAAGCTGCTTTGCGATTTGATATGATTTGAAAATTTGAAATATTAATCAAATTCTAAGGTTTTAATAAATCAGTTATTAAATCCCAGAATATATGTAGAAACATGTTCTTACATTTTCATGGAAAATATAACATGATTTTATTTTTCCTTAAGATATTTAACTATATTCAAATTAAACACTTAATTCTTTTTTATTTTTATAATTCAATAACATAAATAAAAAAAACAAACACACACACTAATATCACTTTTTACTATGCTCAACTCACACGTCACTTTTACATATTACAAAATATCAAAAGTTCAAAACAAATAAAATGCCAGTAATCTAAATATACACACCAACATTTGAAAATTACAAAAAAAGCTTCGAGAACAGTGCTAAAGAATTCTGGGCATCCTCTGTGATTGTGGAATAGTGGCGGCGCGTCTCCTCCACGGGCCACCGCCACTAGCGGCGCGTGAACGCACGCGCCGCGGTGAAATCCGGGCAGTAGCGGAGATCCATAATGGCTTCCTCCCTTGTTCCTTTCCTCGTCGGCGGTAAGCACCGCCGTTACCTGCAAAACAACAAAAAAAACAACAAGCAAGTCTGTTGTAGCTTTTCTTTCTTTGTTTTCAGACCAGCTTCTCTTCCTTCAGATCTTCCAAATTTGGAGCCGGTGGATGGCTGGATCGATAACTTCCCTCCTCCTCCTTCATTTCTACACCGGCAGTGTCGTCCACCACTGCCATGATTGGGAGACCGACACCCTTAAAGTCGCGGTTTTCTGCCCCCTTCCACTATCCTTCGGCCTCCCTTTTTATTTCTTCATCTTCTCCACAATGAGCCGCGGTTAGCAGTGGAGAGGAAGGGAGGGTGAGCGGACTGCTGTCGTGTTCAGTTGGTGGGAATGGTTGGGTCAGTGGAGAGTCAGGAAGTGAGGCTGTTTTGTAGGGGAAGACCGGCCTGGGTTCTGTGAGAGGGAAGGTCTTGTGAGGCGTCTGTGGTGAGCGGCTGGGGAAGAGGAGTGGCCGAGAGAGACGGGGGCGGCTTGCGGCTGTGTTTGGCTAGGAGAGGGAAATGCTGGGTCCGGGGTTTGTGGTGAAAGATGAGCGGGTGCCTTTTGTTGGCTGGGAGAGGGGAGAAAGTTGATGAGGGGGAAGATCAATTTGTGTTGGGCGGCGGTTGAGAGGTTGTTTTTAGGTTTTTTCGTTTTTTCAAAGGAAAGGGGTGGCTGCAGGGGGAGAAAGGGTTATTTTAGCTGCCCTTTCCCTGTAAAAATTTTCTTCCCCCCCCCGGTGCCTGTAAATTTTTCTCCCCCTTTGTTTTTCACTATAGCATGGTATTTATAGGAGAAGTGTTGCGAGGTTTCCAAACTGGTCTCTCAACTTTTCTTTTTCTTTTCTGTTCTCTTTTTTTTTGTAATTTTGATTTTTCTCATTTTTTTGTATTTTTTAAAGCAAGCAATATCAAAGTCGACTCAAAAAATCAGTGATTGTAAAATTAACGCGTTAAAAGTTGAACGCGTTCAAAATACCTTTGAAAATTTAAATTCTTCTAAGATGAAGTTGAAAATGCTAAAAATGATGCAAATATATCAAAATGTATTTTTTTAGGGGTTTTCGTTGTTTTTTGCTATTTTTTATTTTTTCTAAAAATTTATCAAAAACATGGGTCAAAAATTGGGTAACAATAACCATCATCATGTCGTGGAACACGATTGATTCTCGTTCTCAGATGAGGTTCGAAATAGTACGAGATAACTGTTGAGATCTCCTCAACAATATAGGCCTCACATATCGAAGCCTCAACATGCGCCTTGTTCTTAATCTTTTTCTTGAGGTTAAACAAGTACCTGCATTGAATTAATCAAGTATTTTCAATTAAGAAAAAGATAGAAAATACTTTTATATATGAATTACATTGCAACTGTAATATCTAACTATTCGAATGGGTACATCCATCTATTTTTTAATTTTTTTGAAAATTTATCAAAAACATGAGTCAAAAATTGGGTAGCAACAGATGCCCCCTCTTTACAATGCTTACGAAGCAAAAATTCCTTAATGTTTTGCATAGTAAGCTTGTAAAGAAAACAAAAGGTCTTCCTGGCTTATTGAGTGATCCACTCAGCCAAGGACTTCACTTTTCAAAAGAAAGTGGTCTCATTATCTTGGGTGACCTGCCTATTTTGAAGAAAATTAGTCTATTTTCAAGGGCGACCTGCCCACACACTCACATTAGTCTATTTTCACCGTCGACCAGCCTACACATACTCATTGTGGTCTATTTTCAGGGGTGACAGCCCATACATACTCACACTGGTCTATTTTCCCACATATACTCACACTGGTTTATTTTCACGGGCGACCTGCCCAACCATACTCATTGTGGTCTATTTTTAGGGACGACCTACCCACGCACACTCACGCTGGTCTATTTTCACGAGCGACCTGCCCACATATACTCATGCTGGTCTATTTTCACAGGCGACCTGCCCACACATGCTTATTTTGGTCTATTTTTAGGGGCGACCTACCCACACATACTTATTGTGGCCTATTTTCACCGGCGACTTGCCCACACATACTCTCATTGGTCTATTTTCACGGGTGACCTGCCCTTTTGATTGGGTTAACCTGAGATCCCATCTGGCGATCTCCTTTAACCAGAACCAAAATTAGTGTGTAGCTCGATCAACCTGAAATCCCATTTGGCGATTCCCTTTAACCAAAGCTAAGCTCTGGGTGTGGTTGGGCTAACCTGAGATCCCATCTGGCGATCTCTTTTAACCAGAACTAAAAGTCAGTGTATAACTTGGTCAACCTGAAATCCCATCTGGGGATTTCCTTTAACCAAAGCTAAATTCTATATGTGGTTGGGTTAGCCTGAGATCCCATCTGGCAATCTCTGTTAACCAGAACCAATACAAAGATGTGTTTGTGGTCTCATTATAATGAGTGACCTACCCAGAAAAAGTGATGGTCTCATTGTGATGGGTGACCTACCCAAAGAAAAATGATGATGGTCTCATTATGATGGGTGACCTACCCAGAGGAAGATGTTCTCATTATGATGGGTGACCTACCCAAATGAAAGATGATGGTCTCATTATGATGGGTGACCTACCCAAATGCAAGATGGTCTCATTATGACAGGTGACCTACCCATATGCAAGATAATGGTCTCATTATGATGGGTGACCTACCCAAATAGAAGATGATGGTCTTATTATGATGGGTGACCTACCCAAATGCAAGATGGTCTCATTATGACGGGTGACCTACCCATATGCAAGATGATGGTCTTATTTTGATGGGTGACCTACCCACATGGAAGATGATGGTCTCATTTTGATGGGTGACCTACTCATATGGAAGATGAAAGATGGTCTCATGATAATAGACGACCTACCCAAATGATAAAATGTTACTTATCTGGCAGAAAGACTTGGCTAGAGAAGTCTTTACAAGATAAAGCTGACAAACTTGGCGCTTCCTGATTGCAGGGTTGACTTGAAGACTCCTCTTGATGATAGGGTTAATCTCCTTGTTTCTTTGAGATTCTCCTACTGGCAGGGTTCATCTCATTCCTTTTTTATTCCACGATCAAGACCGATTCTTTGTTATTATTGACTCAATGATTCTTTCTTTGTCCACAATCTTGCTGGACTTCATTGAGGATTTTCCTGTAACAATTCAAAAATTTATGCAAATTTTTTTTTAGGTTAGATGATATGCATGCATCCTTACCTGATTTGAAATATAGGTCCCTCACTCTTTGATGTCCATCGTCATAGGGTGCCTTTGTTTGCATTCCGAAGCCTTTTTTGTTCTTTCGATGCATTGGCTCATTCATGTGCTAGCGATCCCTTAGTTGTAAATGCAATGCCTATCTTGGGCTTTCCGTGATGATTGTTGCTTTCGCTGTTTATCAAGCTTGACCATGCCCCCAAGTGTGGTGTTACTTGATTCATCATGAAGGATTTTATCTCCTGGATTCTTCTGAGAATTATCATTTGATTGGTTGTGTGCATCATGCCAACACCCATTAAGATGGTCAATCAGTCATGAACTTGCCTCCAGTTGAAACATACCCTTCAAGTATATATGGTCATCAACCTTCATGGAACTGTTAAGTCATCCGGACATGCATCTCATACTTTACAGTAAAAGGCTCATCGTTATAAGCTCAAAGTTCTTCTCCATGGATTCCTCTTAGCTTGTCAAATCAGATCATGAAAAGAAATGCATTGGCATCATCAATGATGTTCATCACCCATATTCATGCGATGAAGTGTGCATTTGAACTTCAAAACAGATGGTCCCATAATTAGTCTTGGTGGGTGCATCCTTCCAGCATTCATTCAAATGCAACTACATAATAACATTTGTCGGGAATCATAGCTATGTTTCAAAGGATAACCCCAGATGAAGATTTCCTTCAGATGCAACATTGCTCATCAAGTGTTGCTGAAATTCACTAGATCTCAAACTGTCTTTGAACAACATTGCCCCCAGCAATGATCTAAATGCTCGTTCATCTGTTTATACTCAACAAGTTTTTTCTTTGTCATTGTCCGATGCTAAACATAACTTTGATGGACTTTGACGACTCATCATTTGATTTTTCTTTGCCCCCAGCTGATCTGAATACTGCTTGTTTTCCTTCTTAGGGTCCACTGTACTGCCCCCAGATGGTCAACTTTTCAAGGAGTGTTGAGAAGAGTTGATGTCATTTCATGTCAAGGATTTCATAGACTCAATCGATGTTCTTCTTCATTCAACAATCTTTCTTGTTCTTGAATCAAATCTCATATTTCAAAGATCATGTCTATTCAAATCTAGTTGTTGAAATGAAATCAGAGAGATGTCAATTTTGAAAAGTGTTTTTGGAAATCAAGCTTGTTTGGTCAAAGTTCTAACACACGCTATTCAATGTAGTTCTTTGATTGTCTTGTATTTTGAAAACAGAAATTGACCCGTTGTAAGATTAAAATGACTTTTTTCATGGTTCTTTGTGTCAGTTTTAATTTTTGATCTTGGGTATATCTTTTGATGGTCTGCGATGAGGTGACCTTCTATGAATTTCAAGAAAAACAAAAGACTCAAGTCAAAACTTGAGGATTCATCAAGAAAGTTTGTTTTCTTTTAAGCACTTATTTTACCAGTATGCATAATAATCAGTAGCTTGATTCATGAAGTCACGACCCTCATGGAATAACTCTTAAAGTTTTGAGATCGCCATTTATCGGTTCAAATTGCTTACTTGATCAAAAAAGGCTTTTAAAAGCGCGTAATGCAGGCTATGGTTCATGACTTATGAAAGAAAGGAAAATTCACAAGCTCAAAAAGGTGTTTGAAGGTTTTAAAGACTTAGGATCAACATCAACTATTCATCAATTCTCTTTCTCTTGTTGTCATTGAAGAGAAAGTGACATATAACCTTGTTAATCTTAAAGATCAGAATTCTCTTAACATAGGTCATAATGAAAATCCAACTTTCCTTTGATGAATAATCAATCTAATCTTTTTGAAGAAACTAGAGGCTTTATCCTAGACACACCAAAAGATATGAAGCTTGATTTTTTTTTTTTACTTTTGGCATTTGTTGTGTCTTTCTTCAATTGAAACCTCTTTTGCCCCTCTTAGAATTGATAGGCATTCTCCTTCCATTCCACTTTGACTTGCCTTTAAGTGTAGGCAATTTTCACTTTTTTTCACTTTTTTTTTCATAGCCTTCCTTAAAGTTTTCTCACATGCCCCAAGTCTATGGTTTCTTTCTTTTAGCCCCTTTTCATTGTTGGGCTTCCAAACTTAACTTTCTTTTTATCAATTAATTATATCATTGTCTTTAAAATATCTCTCATTTGCCCCCAGTGTGGGGTGTGATCCTGGTCAAGGTTTCTTTTGAAAAGAAATATTATATTAGGCTCAAATGGGGACTGCAAGGGATAATATTTCAAGAAATGTGAAAGGATAACAAAGATGGCCTTTTCTCATTTCAAGTAAGGTCGGTTAGAACCGATAAATTTTGACCTCATCTAGTGTAATGATTGGAACTTGTAAGCGTCAATGATTCACGAGTCCATAGCTACCAAATCCACTACATGTCATTATGCATAATGTTAAAACTTAGCTACATGGCGGGTGGTTCAGTTTCATGTATGAGTTCAAAATTGTTTGGCACCTCATAACATTCTAACAAGCATCGAGTCATTTCTACAATCAAAATACTTTTAATCTTCAGGATTGATTAATCTTAATCACATGTTGGAGCTTGATCAAAAATATTTTATCAAAATACCATTTGAAATAAGCATCTCTTGATTTTAAAACAACAGGAAGACAAAGGAAAGACATGTTTCGTTCAAGGATGAGATGTGATCCCAAAACAAAATGCAAAATAGCAAAATCCATGACAGAATGATTGACAATTTAGCACCATTCTTGGATCAGCTTTTCTGGCAATATCTGTGTTATGCCAAGCAATTTCATTCACTTGTCACTCTAAGGATGTTCTGGTGACATTATGACTGATGACATCATCTTTCACAAACTCCACTCGTCTCTTGTTCACAAACTTCCGGACTTGATTCTTGAAATTCTTGCAATTGTTCAAATGAAATGACCGAGGACCCCACCATAATATTCAAATCTCATGTTTGGATTATATCACATAGGAAACAGTGGTTGCATGGGATTTAAAGGAGTTGACGCAACAAGTCTGGATTCTGGCAGATGCTAGTCGACAAACTCGAGTAGCAGGGGGATGCCAATCTTAGCAAAGACATTTCAATAGTAAAAGCATAGCAAGACCACATAACTAAGGTTTTCCACCTTCAGGTTCATCTTCTAATTCATCGCTCATCATCATTCTGGAATCCATGGCAGAACCTTCAACCTTTCCCATCTTGATAGCTTGTTCAATTCTTTCAGCAATCCTCACAACATCATGTCAATCTTCCAATGTTATTGTGGTTGTTTAAGGATTGTTGGAAACTTTCCAGTAGCTAGGTAATCCTGGCAGCGCATGGAAACATGCATCACTGCCACCGCCGACGTGTAGAATCATGACTTGTCTCTATTGGAAGAGAACTTAATGAATCTAAAACTCCTTTGTCTCCTCTTTGATTCCTCACTGACAGTGCAGCAAACAAACACCTATAGAGGAAGTTCTGCTTCGTTGAAGTTTTAGTCTTCTTCCTGTTTTTTTAGTCCAAGTCAATCTCTTCTCCCTACTTTTTGCTTTCAAGCTAACACCGATGGGAGAAAATTGTAGATGATCTGAAACTACTGCATCCCTTCTTGGATTCCCCACTTGTAGAGCCACAAACAAATTTTTGTAAAGAGAGCTCTACCACATAGAAGTTCAGTGTCTCATACTTTTTTTTCAAATCCACATCTTGTGCTGCTGAACTGGAATTGAGCTCACAGTGGGGGTGACTTCAAAGAAGGCCAATGCACTATGCACAAAAGGCTAGCAGCTATTGGGTGCCATTAGAAGATGTGGAGGCGATGAACAATTAACAATGCAACTAAACAAGAACAAAGGCTGTCATTAGTTGATGACTGAAGGCATTACTACTATTGTTCATGACTGAAAAGGAGAGGTGCAACTTCAATTGGACGTGGACAAGCAGTGTTCCCACAAAAGACTATGTAGACATTCTCTTTCCATCTGAAGCTCAACACTTGTTCAAGCAGATCTGAGTCTAGCTATTTCACTTTTGATGCTCTCAACTTCCTTTTGACAATGAGTCTTGCTTTGACCCCTTTCTTCATTTCCATATTTTTCAGTCTAGTGTAATAAACCTCGGATGGGGGAACCTATTGTTCATCCCGGTACATGCATGATAAATGTATGACATGTAATCTATATGATGAACTTGCCCTTCGAGGGGTGACATATGGTCATAACTCTTGCATGATGAGACAAGAATTTTTATTCTTGCTCAAACTCTACAAATAGAAATTTCTTAAGTGATGACCATTATATCCATCGTAAGTCCTGAATTCAAGATGCTTCAAGAAGGGCTTGCTCAAATGCAAAACAAATATATATGGAGCATACATTCTAAAGGCAGTATCTAATCTTTTTACGTGAGATAAATGGTAGGTTTATTACTTGATCTCTAAAAAGGGTCTCTCGTTGTCCCAGTGATCACCCTCATAAAGTCAATATGGGGGCTCAGCAGATAGTGGAATGTCACATATACCAATCACTAACAGTCTAAGCACTCAATAAAGAGTTGAGGTTTACACAAACTTAAACCTTGACTAATAGTCGTAAAGTAAGCTGCTAGTTCCCCACCTAACCTGAAGCTTGTGTGTGCTTTCAAAAATAAAAGCTTGTGATGTATGAGACAATTCTATACAATGCATGAATAAAACATAAATAAAATAAAACAAAACACAACAAAAACTTGAACACATCAAAACACGAAGCTTAGTCCGATAATGTTAAAAACAATACCTGTCCCTAGTGGAGTCGCCACCTAGTATTTCATTGCGAGTTACTAGGAAACCCGTATTTACTGGTCGTTGTCAGAGATTCAAAGGCAAGGGACTGGTTGTGGCTAGGGAAGGTATTAGCACCCCTAGCGCACCCTACATGAGGTAAGCTGCTTTGCGATTTGATATGATTTGAAAATTTGAAATATTAATCAAATTCTAAGGTTTTAATAAATCAGTTATTAAATCCCAGAATATATTTAGAAACATGTTCTTACATTTTCATGGAAAATATAACATGATTTTATTTGTCCTTAAGATATTTAACTATATTCACATTAAACACTTAATTCTATTTTATTTTTATAATTCAATAACATAAATAAAAAAACAAACACACACACTAATATCACTTTTTACTATGCTCAACTCACACGTCACTTTTACATATTACAAAATATCAAAAGTTCAAAATAAATAAAATGCCAGTAATCTAAATATACACAGCAACATTTGAAAATTACAAAAAAAGCTTCGGGAACAGTGTTGAAGAATTCTGGGCATCCTTTGTGATTGTGGAACAGTGGCGGCGCGTCTCCTCCACGCGCCACAGCCACTAGCGGCGCGTGCGTTCACACGCCGCGGCGAAATTCGGGCAGCAACGGAGATCCATAATGGCTTCCTCCCTTGTTCCTTTCCTCGTCGGCGGTGAGCACCGCCGTTACCTGCAAAACTAGAAAAAACACAACAAGCAAGTCTGTTGTAGCTTTTCTTTCTTTGTTTTCAGACCGACTTCTCTTCCTTCAGATCTGCCAAATCTGGAGCCGGGCGTTGCACGCGCCGCCAACAGACCAGGTGGGCGGATGGCCGGATCGATAACTTCCCTCCTCCTTCTTCATTTCTACACCGGCAGTGTCGTCCACCGCTGCCATGATTGGGAGACCGACACCCTTAAAGTCTCGGTTTTCTGCCCCCTTCCACTATCCTTCGGCCTCCCTTTTTATTTCTTCATCTTCTCCACAATGAGTCGCGGTTAGCAGTGGTGAGGAAGGGAGGGTGAGCGGACTGCTGTTGTGTTCAGTTGGTGGGAATGGTTGGGTCAGTGGAGAGTCAGGAAGTGAGGCTGTTTTGTGGGGGAAGATCGGCCTGGGTTCTGTGAGAGGGAAGGTCTAGTGAGGCCTATGTGGTGAGCGGCTGGAGAAGAGGAGTGGCTGAGAGAGACGGGGGCGGCTTGCGGCTGTGTTTGGCTAGGAGAGGGAAATGCTGGGTCCGGGGTTTGTGGTGAAAGGTGAGCGGCTGCCTTTTGTTGGCTGGGAGAGGGGAGAAGGTTGATGAGGGGGAAGATCAGTCTATGGTGGGCGGCGGCTGAGAGGTTTTTTTTAGGTTTTTTCTTTTTTCAAATGCTAAAAATGATGCAAATATATCAAAATGTATTTTTGGGGGGTTTTCGTTGTTTTTTGCTATTTTTAATTTTTTAAAAAAATTTATCAAAAAAATGGGTCAAAAATTGGGTAACAATAGCCATCATCATGCTGTGAAACGCGATTGATTCTCGTTCTCAGATGAGGTTCGAAATAGTACGAGATAAATGTTGAGATCTCCTCAACAATATGCCTCACATATCGAAGCCTCAACATGCGCCTTGTTCTTAACCTT
>Ga0325405_1001243_pt1 | contig 25677 bp, 18 predicted proteins | sample PopdelMetagenome_21_FD_205663 | JGI IMG/M metagenome (GOLD analysis project Ga0325405, IMG submission 205663) | Populus deltoides microbial communities from Bellville, Georgia, United States - Xylem-Control-R2 | ecosystem: Host-associated > Plants > Phyllosphere > Stem > Wood/Secondary xylem...
CAGTCGAGGTTCAGATTCGTGAAACATCCAACTATGAGCTGAGTATTTACTCGGTAATGGCGGTCATACTGTGCCCCAACCATTCCTTGTAAACCCCTATACTGCCTTCACGTGAGGTGGTCACTGGGCAGTTCATAGACCCTTTTAAGACCAGGTAGAAGGCCTACCATCACGTAATGACCTAAAACCTTCCTTTAGAGCATGAACTCCCTACATATTCATTCTGCATGGGTTTTTTGCCATTCATACCCAATGTGCATCCACACACATACATACATCAATTGTAAATAACACACATACTTGCATCATGTTGAAATATAGGTCCTCAAAGAGCCTACAACACCCGACTCCTAGCGAGAAACATGGAAGATGAAGAGCGTGCTCACCGTGACGTCCATTTCCAAGAAGAGTTAGAGTCTCTGAAGGCAAGCTTGGCTCGCCTCACTAGTTTACTCGAGCAAACACTTAGAAATGCCTCTGGTGAAGGTCCTTCTAACCGGCTAGTATTTTTGTTCAGCCTCCGGCAACAGCTCAACTTGAAGAAACAATGGGTGAACATGGTCAAGAACCTCCATACAATCCAGCATTTTTACACTCAACGCCACTGGCACCCGCCCCTGCAGTCATAGGTACATTTGCCAATGAGTCCCACAAGACCAAGTCATCCAATGGCATTGATCAAGATAAGATGGCACCGTTGGAAGCCCGGATTAGAGCCATTGAAGGGGTAGACTTGTACGATCCAGTGCGGGCAGCAGAAATGTGTCTGGTCCCAAATGTGGTTGTCCCTAAAAAATTTCGTGTTCCTGAATTCATCAAATACACTGGAACACAATTCCCTATAACTCATCTCAAATCTTACTGTAATAAAATGGCAGAAGTAGTACACGATGAAAAACTACTGATGCACTTTTTCCAAGATAGCTTAAGTAGGGCGGCGTTAAGCTGGTATATGAGATTGGACAACACAAAGATCCAAAAATGGAAAGACTTGGTGGATGCTTTTGTCAAGCAATACAAGTACAATATGGACATTGCTCCTGATAGAACCAGTTTGTCCAATCTAAAAAAAAAGGGACAAGGAAAGCATAAGGGAATATGCTCAAAGGTGGAAAGACCTAGCTGCTCAAATATATCCCCCACTTTTGGACAAAGAGATGGTCAATCTATTTGCCAACACGCTCAAGGACCCATACTACGAACATGTGATGGGTAGTTCGGCCCAACAATTTACTGACGCTGTGGCAGTAGCTGAACGCGTAGAGCAAGGGGTTAAAAGTGGTAGAATTTTTACGCCCACTGAAAAAAGAGGCTTCGAAAGTAAAAAGAAACAGGTTGACCATGTTGAGGGTAGGAAGAACCAATTCCAAAAATACCACACTCCATCCTCTTCACCCCAAATCGCCAACATCAATTTCAACTCTTCTTTTGCTTCTAGAAAACCTGAGCCTCAAACCAAACAACAAAGAGTCCAGGAACATCTACCTCCATTACCGCTGCCCTTAAATGAGATGTACCAAAAGCTACTGAGCATTGGGCATATAGCTCCCGAACCTCTCACGCCTCTACAACCACCTTACCCCAACTGGTACAAGCCTGACCTAACTTGCGAGTACCATGTTGGCGCTGCAGGACACAACATCTATACCTGTAGTGCCTTCAAAAAGAGACTCATGCATTTGATCAAAGCTAGGTGGATAACATTTGAAGGAACTCCAAACGTGAGTTTGAACCCTCTACCCAATCATGCTTCAGGTACTGGATCGGTGAATGCACTGGAGGCAGAATGCTCTAGAAACCTCAAAGCATCGATGGCAAGAGCAAAGTGTGAAGAAGGTAATGTGCACTCTCGAGGATAGAGGACAAAGTTCTTCTATAGAATGGGAAGATGGAGCCTACCCAATTATTTCCTTTTGTTTGATCATGTTCGTTTCAACCTGTTTTAGTCTTGTTAGCAATTTAGCTCATAATGCCACAAGACTTTCTCTGTCAAATGAGCCTTTCTTGTTAATAAAATCATGTGTTTTCCTGTGTTTATGATGTACCTTCATACAAATAATATACTGAACACATCTTTTACTCACAAAACCACTACACCAAGAATTCTTTGGTGTTTTCCCTTTTTTTTCTCTCAAAAAAAAAAAAAGCATGACCCCATGTTTTCACAAGGATTTTTGGAAAATCAAAGTTTTAATACAAAATAAAAATCAAATTGGTGTTTGTTCTAACAAACAAGTTGTGGAAATTCAAGTGATATCCTAACACCTATAAAACCTGAAAGACAACCCGAACACCATGAGATAACTTCAAAGCTAAGTTTTGATTGCTTGAATAATGAGAAACCATTTTGCATATTCGCATGTGAGAAAGCAAAGCTTGCCAACTCTGAATGCATGCATTTGAAATGAAGAAAGGCCATCTTTGATAATCCTTTCACAATGCTAAAAATCCCTTGAAGTCCCTTTTTGAGCCTAATGTATATTTCTTGAAAAATAACCTTGGCTAAGATCACACCCTACACTGGGGAGCAAGTGCAAAAAATCCTTAATGACTAAAAATGCCCAAATAACCCTGAGGGGCATGAAAAAGTCCTCAATGATAAAAGTGCCCAAACAACACTGGGGGGCATGAAACAAAATCCTCAATGATCAAAAGTGCCCAAACAAAGCTGGGGGGCATGAAAGAGTTTCAAAAATATTTGAGCATGCCACAAAAATCACTAATATAATGATGCTCAAAACCAAAAGAAGAAAAAGCCCAACATTGGGGGGCACCGTGGACCATTTTGCAAATCAATTCCAAGGTTCAGAAATGTATGAACAAAAAAAAGAGTTTGGGATATAAGCACTAGTGATCCTTAGTCTTAAAGTCCCTTAAACACCTTTTGAGCTTATAAATATCATTTTCTTCATAGCCAAGAGCCAAAGCCTACATTATATGCCCAATCAAGCCCTTTCTGATCAAAGGCAGGCAATCTGGATCGGCAGGCTTTGCTTTCCCGTGTGAAAAAGGTCATTATTCATGCAAGCAAAATGAATGCTTTGAAAACTGGTTCTTTGAAACCCTCAAATTGAAGCTTGAACCCTTTTAACCAAACACTTCCCCAAAAGCAAAACAAAATTTTTCAACATTCATGCAAACCTCTCTATGAGAATCGCTTGAATTTTTCAGAACAAGTTTGTTTTGAACAAACATCAAAATGATTTTTCGGAATAGCTTTGAAATTCCAAAAATTCTTCTTGAAAACAACCCCTTGTAAATAACCGGATCTTTTTCCACATAGTCTCATCCCCAAGGAAAACCCAAATTGAACACTTGGAGACATGATCAAACTAGGGGGCAATCCAGCAAAACACATAAGGCTGACTCCATGATTCCCCTTCTAAGAAAACATGAGATATAATGCAGAGCTGGCAACCTTTCAGATAAAGGTTTAAGGGCAAACAAGTATGCTGATCCCTCTTAAAGGTCAAGATCACAAGATATAACTCGAGTAAGCAAGAGCGGAAGAGCCATCAAAGCTTACTATCAGAGACTCAAACTTTTGAGAAAATGAAAACTCCATAAAGGAAAGGGAACCTATATTTCTCAGGTAAGTATACATGCATATTGATCATGATGCATTGCTTCAAATCGGTGTCTCGCAGTCATCTCTTTTTAAGCGGGCTGTTGAGCCCTCAACCATCTCAGCTAATGCGCTTTATAGCCTTACCTTTTTTGCTTTGAGTGCGCCTTCGAGCCCTCCACCATCTTAGGTTTTGTGCTTTACAGCCTACCTTTAAGTGCGCAACCACCATCTCAGTTAGTGCACTTTACAGCCCTACCTCTTTGCCTTTTAAGTGAGATTGTGAGCCCTCAACCACTTTAGGTAGTGCGTTTTCTAACCCCACCTCTTTTCGAGTGCGCCTTTGAGCCCTTGACCACCTTGAGCAGTGTGTTTTTTAACCCTACCTCCCTTTAAGTGCAACTTAGATCCCTCAACCACCTTAGGTAATGTGTTTTCTAACCTTACCTCTTTTTAAGTGCGCCTTTGAGCACCTGACCATTTTAGGTAGTACGTTTTCTAACCCCGCCTCCCTTCAAGTGCGCCTCTGAGCCTTTAACCACCTTAGGTAGTGCGTTTTCTAACCTTACCTCTTTTTTAATGCGCCTTCGAGGCCTCACATTTTGGGTGGTGTGTTTTCTAACCCTACCTCTTTTCGAGTGTGCTTTTGAGCCCTCACTCCTTGGGTAGTGTATTTTTCAACTCATCCTCCTTTATAGTATGTCTTTAAGCTCTCACCTCTCAGGTAGTGCATTCTCTAACCCTACCTCCTGTCGAGTGCGCTTTTCAACCCTCGTTCCCCTTCGAGTCCTATCTCTTTTCGAACGCTCCTTTGGGTTTCCATCTCTTGAATAGTGCATCTTCAAGCCCTATCATGTCGTTCCTTCAAGATATTTTATTTTTTTCCCACTTGGGTAGGTCACCCATCATAATCAAACCTCTTTGAAAACTCTTTTCATCTTCCATTTGGGCCGCATGCCCATTACAATGAAACCATTTTGAGAAATCCTTGCATTTCTCACCACCTCCAAAATTTTCACCTGGGCAGGTCGTCCAATACAACAAGACCACTTTGAATTTTTTTTGTATTTTTCACCATTTTGAAAAAATCTTTGTATGTTTCAAAACCTTTCACCTGGGAAGGTCGCCCATTACAACAAGACCACTTTGAAAAATCTCTGCATTTTTCACCACTTTGAAAAATCTTCGCAACCTTCAAAACCTTTCATCTGGGCAGGTCGCCCATTACAACAAGACCACTTTGAAAAATCTGTGTATTTTTCACCACTTTGAAAAGTCTTTTCATTTTCTACCTGGGCAGGTCGCCCATTACAACAAGACCACTTTGAAAAATCTCTGTATTTTTCACCACTTTGAAAAGTCTTTTCATTTTCTACCTGGGCAGGTCGCCCATTACAACAAGACCACTTTGAAAAATCTCTGCATTTTTCACCTCTTTGAAAAATCTTTGTATTTTTCATCATTTTGAAAAAACCTGGGCAGGTCGCCCATTACAACAAGACCACTTTGAAAAATTTCTGTATTTTTCACCATTTTGAAAAAATCTCAAAAAATCTTTGCGGGTAGGACGCCAATTACAATAAGACCATCTCAAAAAAAAATCTTTTTTTATTTTCTTTAGGTAGGTCACCCATGACAATTCGATCATTTCAAAATCCCAAAATTTTCAAAAGAAAAATCTTCCAGTTTTTACTCTGAGTGCGCTTTCTAGCCCTCAAAAGGATTCATCGTTTCTCAATATGATGAGTCAATCATCTCCCATCCTTATTTTTCTTTACAATGCTTACTACCTAAAGTCTTTTATGCGACTTTTTATCGTAAGCATTGTAAAGAGGGGGGCAACTATCATAACCCAATTCTGGGTTATTCCCAAAAAATCACCTTTTTTCAAAATAAAAATCAAAAAAATAAAATAAAGGCTGGCAACGTGGAGAAAGCAGACTGGGAAATCAAGCTGCAATTTTGGAGGAAATTCAAGGCCTAATTGTACCCTATTATGCCTAAGAATGGAGAAAAAATGCAAATTCAAGGTCAAATTAAATGATTATTGGACGAATTTGCATAAAAATTAAGTCCAATGACATAATTAAATTTTTAAGAGACCAATTTGATTTAATCATGGGCCAAATTAAATTTTAATTATGTTTAAGAATTAATTTGGGTCCAATTGAAGGATTTAATTAAGTGCAAGGACTTAATTATACTTTAAATGGGTGAAATTAATTTTATTTGGGGCTTAATTGGTGAAAAATTAAGTTTGGGAGCCTAATTTGAGCTTAATTGAAAATATTGGAATTTTAAGAGACCAAATTTAATTTTTACCAAGTTATTTGATTGAAATTAGGGGCCAAATTGCAAGAAAATTAAAGTTTTTGGGTCAATTAGGGGGTTAAATTGCAAAATCCGAGACCAGGGACTAATGTGCAAAAGACGCGTAAATCCAAGGTTCCAATTGAAATTCGGCAAGGGTGTAATTGCATTAAATCAAAAGTTTAGGTCAATTAGGGGTACAATTGCAACAAATTGAAAGCGGGAGGACTGCTTTGAACTTCGAAGAAATCCCTATTTAAAACCCAAAACGGCGCCGTTTTGAGTTAAAAAAAAAAGAGGGACCAGACGACGTGTCGTCTGGTCACTATTCATTATCTTCCTTATTTTTCCGGAAAAACTAGTCCAGTCATCGCCTTTACAGGTGCATTTAATGCACTTAACGTCCACCAAATTTGCCAAAACTTGCACGAAAGGGATCACCAGACATCCCTCTACGTCGGGATATGGTCTTCACCGGCTCACGGCCAAATAAACGGATGTGGCACCACCCCAAAGAGGCCAACTCAGGCAACCTGCAGCTGCAGATTTGACAATTTGATAGTGCACCATGCCTCTTTGAGCCAACGGTTTGGGATCCTTCCCATCTGAATCAAGGGCTGAAATTTTTCTTCATTGTAGAAAAGATTGCCCTCTTCCACCGCCTACAAATAGAGGAGGATTTGATGGCCCGAGGGAGGAGAAAATCGGATCCAAAAATCACAAAAAACTAGCCATCCCCCTGTTTCCATTTTCCTGCTTTCCCCGTCAGCCTTCTGCAGCTCTTTCCACCTCTGCAACAGCTGCCTTCTCCTGCGAGAATACCAACAAACCCAGACTATATACCACCACGAACACCAGCTCCACCATAGGAATCCAACCGGCCACTAAGCAGCCACCGTGACTCTCTCCTCTCTTCTCCTTCTAGCCTTCCTCTCCTCTCTGCAGCTTTCCTTTTCTTTCTCTTCCAGCTGCAGCCATCACAGTCGACTCAGGCCGCCATTTCCTCCACCAGAACCTCCAGCCACTTCACGCCAGGCCAGTGACAGCAGCTCCTTCTCCTCCGCAAGGTTGCCTCCCACTTCACTCCGCCTGTCTACAGCCCATTTATCTGGGCCGGCCCGGCCCACCTGTTTTAATAATATTTAATTAATATATAATATAATATATTTCTTTTTTTAAAAAAACAAAAAATTCCAAAAAAAAATCCAAAAATCCTTTGAAAAAAATTGTGATTTTCTCAAATATATTTCTACCAATTTTGCATAATATCGGGTTGTACATTTACACTGTAAAATACAAATCCGGTATTAAAATACCCGGTATTAAAATACCCGGTTTTACTCTGAAATATTTTAAAAAAAATTAAAACATTCTCAAAAAGAAAAAAATATTTTGTTGCATACGACCAAATTCTTAAATTTTTCCAAGCATATTTTTCAAAAAAAAAAACCAGAAACAAAAATTGCATCTTTGTCATGTTTTTTTTTTAAATCCTAAAATGGATATCATAACCAGTTTATGATTATCCATTAGGGTTTGGCCAACATGTCAAAAATCTTTTTTCAATATTTTTTTTAGGATCCAGATGTAGACTTTAATATTTATGGGGTGTAAAATTACACGATAAAATATACCCTTAAGTATTAAAGATACACGGTGTAAAAATGCAATGCTAAAATTCAGACTTTAGAAGGGTTAGGATTTAACCCGATAAGGTAGAGACTCTCTCATGAAGATAGATCTGCCTTAAACCTTAGAAAAGACCAACAAATAGAGACCTGACTTAAAAAAACAATCAAACAGTAATGCAGCTTACCTTAGGTAGGGTGCATTGGGGGTGATGCGTCTTCCCCTTGCACAACCAGTCCCTTACTCAAACTCTCGCAGACCATAGGTTCCTAGTGACCATAATATTAGGTGGCGACTCCTGAACCTTAATCATAATTTTATGATTAAATCCAAAAAACCTTCCCAACACATCACACTTCACACCAGGAGGCACAACAGGAGCCTCCGCCGTCGCCAGATAATGTCACGCCCCCCGCGACAGGATGACGACTTCATTGGGGACCACCTTGTCTGGTCGGACTAAGCTTTGCTTGTTTGATTGTTTTCCTTTTTGTTGGTCTTTAATTTTAGCTCGTATTTTTACTGCTTTAGCATTTTAATTTTGTGAACAAACCCAATTCTAGGTTAGGTGGGGAGTAGCGGTCTGCCTCATGACTTTCAGTCGAGGTTCAGATTCGTGAAACATCCAACTATGAGCTGAGTATTTACTCGGTAATGGCGGTCATACTGTGCCCCAACCATTCCTTGTAAACCCCTATACTGCCTTCACGTGAGGTGGTCACTGGACAGTTCATAGACCCTTTTAAGACCAGGTAGAAGGCCTACCATCACGTAATGACCTAGAACCTTCCTTTAGAGCATGAACTCCCTACATATTCATTCTGCATGGGTTTTTTACCATTCATACCCAATGTGCATCCACACACATACATACATCAATTGTAAATAACATACATACTTGCATCAGGTTGAAATATAGGTCCTCAAAGAGCCTACAACACCCGTCTCCAAGCGAGAAACATGGAAGATGAAGAGCGTGCTCACCGTGACGCCCATTTCCAAGAAGAGTTAAGAGTCTCTGAAAGCAAGCGTGGCTCGCCTCACTAGCTTACTCGAGCAAACACTTAGAAATGCCTCTGGTGAAGGTCCTTCTAACCGGCCAGCTATTTTTGTTTAGCCTCCGGCAACAGCTCAACTTGAAGAAACAATGGGTGAACATGGTCAAGAACCTCTATACAATCCAGCATTTTTACACCCCAATGCCATTGGCACCCGCCCTTGCAGTCATAGGTACATTTGCCAATGAGTCCCACAAGACCAAGTCATCCAATGGCATTGATCAAGATAAGATGGCAGCGTTGGAAGCCCGGATTAGAGCCATTGAAGGGGTAGACTTGTACGATCCAGTGCGGGCAGCAGAAATGTGTCTGGTCCCAAATGTGGTTGTCCCTAAAAAATTTCGTGTTCCTGAATTCATCAAATACACTGGAATAAAATTCCCTATAACTCATCTCAAATCTTACTGTAATAAAATGGCAGTAGTAGTACACGATGAAAAACTACTGATGCACTTTTTCCAAGATAGCTTAAGTGGGGCGGTGTTAAGCTGGTATATGAGATTGGACAACACAAAGATCCAAAAATGGAAAGACTTGGTGGATGCTTTTGTCAAGCAATACAAGTACAATATGCTCAAAGGGACAAGGAAAGCATAAGGGAATATGCTCAAAGGTGGAAAGACCTAGCTGCTCAAATATATCCCCTACTTTTGGACAAAGAGATGGTCAATTTATTTGCCAACACGCTCAAGGACCCATACTATGAACATGTGATGGGTAGTTCGGCCCAACAACCAGTTTTTTTTTTGTTTTTTTTAATGGATGGGTTGGAAATGCCAAACTAAGGGTTTTGAAAGCTTTTTTTAGGTTTTTTTGGTCAAAAGGTATTGCTTACTTTGGAGGAAAAGCATCTGCCTTATGATATGAAGTTTGTTGAGTTGGGTAATAAACCTGAATGGTGAGCATTTTAAGCCATTCCCCTGAGTTCTTAAATTATGCAGTAGTAAAATTAGTCCTTGTTATGATGCCTTGAACGAATTACAAGAGCACTGCCTTTTCATAGAATGTATCGTAGCACTACATAACATCACATTATAGTTCCGTGAATTTAGTGGCATGTTTCGAGGAATCCTTGATGTAATGTCAGGGAAGGCTGGTGTAAAATCCAAAAATGTCATGTGAAAAACACAGTTCATTTTGTAAAACGGAATTGTATTTCTCAAATGGCTTAAGGAATTGTAGAAGTTTTTGGATGAGACAAAAAAAACTCTTGAAATTTCCTATCTGTAATAGAATATTAACAGGTAATATTTTAAAAAAATCAATTTAATCTATTAACTTAAACTGTTTGTAAAGTTTTGAGATATAATTTATATTATTCTATATTAGAGTTGAATAGTGAATGGATAGTGATTTCGTTCATTAAACACTTGCTCTTAAATGAAATTATTTTCATTAACTTTGTAAAGTAAAAGAAAAATATTGCGGATCTCGCTAACCAAAAATTTATTGAGAGAGCTTGTATATAATTCATTGACGAGAATAGACTTAAAGCTTTTAAAAGATGAAAGAGTGTAATAATAATAACCATATCTAGTTGGTTGGAGATCTCAACATTTAGGTTCAAATGAAAAACTAAGTCATATAACATTCTTGGCAGCATTAGAAAAATATTATTTTCTACTTATTCTTATGATAAAATAAGTGCTAGTTGCAACGTGATAAATGATGTATAAGCTCTTAATGATTTTCTTAACTTGGTACACCAAGTGGAGTATCGTAGAATTCTCTTAATAAAAGATCACTTATATAAGTGAGAAATATAATTGTTTCATTGAGAATTTTAATAAATGATGAATTCTATAAAGCACTCATGAATCCATGAGTTGTTTAGGGCCAAAATGAACACAACAGTGAGAACAAAAAAAAAAATCTCTAGGTAGAGAACTATATGAGTACTATTGTTTTGGTTTACATAAAAGGCGAATAATTCAAGACATCGCGTTCACTATTTAGTAGAGTAAATCCGATAGTATTTCACCAAGGAAGGTTCAAAGTCAATAGCTATCTATTCTGATGTAGTAATCTACCAAATGAGTATATCTCAACAAATCTTTGAATCGTTCTTAAACCGGTGAGACGATTTCCATTCATATGAGGGATTGTTGGAAATTTGTTTTAATTAAATAAATTATGAGTGAATAAGAAATTAATCTCAAAGAACCTTTGGTTTTCTCACTCAAAGAACCATTGGTTTTTCTAGATTTAATTCTTAATTTATGGTGACTATTCAATGGTTGATAATGATGTGAATTAATTCTTAAACCTTTTAACTTCCCAAATTCACTATAAAAAGGAGGTGAAGGAAGAGTTTAAACCAAATATTTTTCAGATTTTTACACACTCTTCCTCACTTCATATATTAGTGTTTTATTCTTATTTTATACTTTGATTTTCCTCTCAAAATCTAGATCTTAGGTTCATATTTTTTTAAAAGATATTTTTTTTATATTATTTGGTTCAAAGATCTTGGTTTAAAAGTGTATCTAAATTAAGATGATGTTGTTGGAATTTTTGGAGATATTTTGCATATATTTTAACTGCATAAGTGAGGAGCTTGCATGAGTGAGAAGTAGTAAAGTTTTAAGGACAAATGATTCATCTTTAACAATAACAAAAGATTCATTACTTTAAAGTGCTTTAATAAGTAAATATTCTTCTTGTTTTAATTTAAGCATATTAATTTAAGCTTTTTTGTTTTGAGTTTATAGATTTAAACATATATACACTCTAGTTTTTCCTAAATCATCTTTTATTTAGGATGTTTTTGTAATGATAAGCTACTAATATTTTTTAATATTTATACACTAGTTTAATATATTTTCAAACTTTGATATGCATGATGAAATATACAATTAAAGAGCTGTTTGCTATAGGATTGTCTATTAATGGGAATTAGATGAGTGGCTGGACAAATTAAGTACTTGGAGGGCACCCAAGGAAGCGCTTTTGGTCTTTGATTGTGGGCGCATTAGGCATCTGTAGTCTGGAGAATGTGTTCTTGAATATTTATACTGATGATTTTACTTGTTGAAGGGCTTTAACAGAAGAGTTTGTTCAGAAACAAGATTAGCATTCAATGAATGCATGAATCGGACCATGGCAAATTGATTTTGCTGAATATAAAGTTAAAATTCAAATTTTGATAAAATATCTGTCTACAAAAGAATCAAGACCACTTCTTTTCATTCAAAGTTCTGTCCGTGGAACTGATATATCAGCCAAACCTAGGAAGCTCAGTTGAAGCTTCTAACAGTTGAAAATATTGCATATCACCAAACACTAGTCCACGCGTTCTCTTGACTTTTGTTCCTTTCCAAGTAACTTCTTAAGTAGATATCTTCAAATACCTTATCTCTTGGGTTCGCTTCATCTCAGCCTTTTATTTGAGAGAAAGTTACTTACTTTCTAATATCATATCTCTTTTGATACAAGTTCTAAGCTGTTAGCTAGTTTCATGAACTTTTGTTTTTGGTTTTTTGAATTCATTTACTATTAACTGTGTAATCAAGTGAACGCTTTGCTTCTGGGTTTCAAAGATTATATCAAAGGTTTGTTAATTTGGGTTTTTTTGTTTCTTATTTCCATGTGCTAGTTTTTACTTCAATTTTGCATGTTTTCATAAGCTGCGTTGTGATATCTGAGTCAACTTGATCACTTGGTTTTACACAGCATTATGTATATATACTCTTATAGTTAGATTACATTTAAAGTGAAAAAGACCCCATATTTTTGCTTACGTTGGGTTTTCTTGAATTTTAGGTGGTTACCATTTGGTTGTCATGGGAGGCCAATCTAGCAAGACCAGTAATGGTGATTTCGGATTCGCAAAAGATTTCAGCTCATACGAGGATGCTTGTAAGAAAGATCCACAATTAGGATCCTTCAATGCCAAAGTCCTTGAAAGGACTAAGATTGTCAGAAATTCCCTTGTCACTGGTAATTTCGACGTTAGATCCTTAGACTTATTTAAAGATGTCATAAATTTTCTTTTTGACCTGAGCCAAGATGTGGTTACTTTCGTTCTCGAAAGCAAGGAAGATATATGGAATAAACCAGAATTGTTGTCTTTGGTTGAGGAATACTTTGATGGTAGCATCAAATATATGGATTTTTGTAATGAACTACAAAGCTGTGTTTCACGCGCTCGTACTAGCCAGAAGCATATACAGGCTGCCGTTACGCATTTCGAGAAGGAGAAGTATGTAGAGACATTAGAAGAATTACAGAAGTTTGTGGCGGCTGGCAATCCATTTACCTCGGAGTTCTTTGATCTGTTCCAATCAGTTCGTGAGCAGCAGCAATCCTTGTTGGAGAAAATAAGATCTCATAAGAGGAAGCTTGATAAGAAATTCAAAAAAGTGACGATTTGGAGGGCAGTGACTTATGTGTTGTTTGTTTCTCTTTCTGTCTTTGTGATGATTTCCAATGTAGTAGCGGTTGCCGTCTCTGCACCACCTGTTGTAACTGCTTTGGTCAATGCGCTAGACGTTACAGTGAAAGGGGTGGGAAGTTGGTGTGACTTTTGGAATCAGTACCAGAAAGCATTGAAGGAGGAGCGGGAGTTCGTGAAAAAAATTGACCGTGCAACTTTCATTAGAATCACAGCCATGAAAAATGCAAACGCTCTTGCTGAAAGATTGATTGTGGAAATCGAGCCACTCTTGAAGGAAGCAGCAGGGCTTGCTAGCAGGGAAGAAGATTTTGTAAAACTGAAGATGGATGAGATCAAGAAGGAGATGGCGTTGTTCATGGATACCTGTAAGCAATTAAATGACCAGGCTCATAACTGTCACAGCTACATAATCCAAGGAAGAAATCAGATTTTGGAGAAGATCAATAATAAAACAACTTGAACACAGACTGAGGTGATAAGTGGTGAGATCTCTAATGATTGGTCAATCATATAAAAAATAAAAAAGTATATACCAAACAGTGTGTTGTTGATGGTCTGCAGTTGTTTGTGAATCATTGTTTATGACAAATCATGAATTTTGCGTACTGTTGCACAATCGTGAGCGTGTATGTGTGTGTGACTGTAATAACTTCTTTAGCTTGGTTGATTACATTCATCAATGGCATGTTAATAGTCTGCTTATTATTAATGCACCTCACCAAAATTCTAGAAAATGCTATAAACTATGAGTTAGTACTAAGCTAAGCTACTATAGTTCTAAAAATGTAAAATACTAATAAATGAATATTATGTGAAAGAAAGAATTTTAGTACACAATTTAAACTACTCTGGAATTGTCTATATTAGTGTGTATATATATGCCTTGTATCTAATTTGTTGATTATATATAATATTAATGCTTTGTAAAGAAAATTATAATGTTATTGTGATTATGAGATATATATTGTATCAAAGAATTATTTCTAAATCATTCTGGTTAATGTTATATTAAGACTGAATATTAATTAGGTCATTGAAACTCGTACATGTTATGTTCTTTCTTTAATGAAAAGAAGCAACTATTATCATAAGCTAAGGTATGAGTGATACTTATAACTAATATATAGATAATATGACATATGCATTGAACTAACCCACATAAGAGTTTCACATGGAAACATCATATGTGTCTATGGAAAGACTCACGTGATGGTTATGTAAGTGATCCTTAAACTTGAGATCATTGAGTTATTTTATATAAGGAATGCTATGTTTTGATTCTTATACATAGTGTCCTAATCAAGTGCAAGAAATAAACAAATATGAGGTATAACATGACTATATGAAGATATTTAAGTAATCAAGAGATGAATCATTATCCACTCTGGAATTGTCTATATTAGTGTACATGTATATGCCATGTATCTAATTTGTTGGTTACATATAATATTAATGCTTTGTAAAGAAAATTATAATGTTATTGTGATTATGATATATATAGTGTACCAAAGAATTATTTCTAAATCATTCTGGTTAATGTTCTATTAAGACCGAATATTAATTAGGTCATTGAAACTCGTACATGTTATGTTCTTTCTTTTATGAAAAGAAGCAACTATTATCATAAGCTAAGGTATGAGTGATACTTATAACTAATATATAGATAATATGATATATGCATTGAACTAACCTAAATAAGAGTTTCACATGGAAACATCATATATGTCTATGGAAAGACTCACGTGATGGTTATGTAAGTGATCCTTAAACTTAAGATCATTGAGTTATTTTATATAAGAAATGCTATGTTTTGATTCTTATACATAGTGTCCTAATCAAGTGCAAGAAATAAACAAATATGAGGTATAACATGATTATATGAAGATATTTAAGTAATTAAGAGATGAATCATTATCATAAATAAATTATAAAAAATATTATATTTGTTCTCAAATAATATTAATTGTAATTAAATCTTTGCATAAGATGGAATGATGGATGAGAATGGAGTCACTCTTGAAGAATGAGAGTTTGCTATCACGGAAGAAGGCTTTGTAGAATTCTTGATGGATGAGATCAAGAAGACGGTGGTGATATGTTGATGGAAACCTTTGAGGAATTAGATGGTCAAGCTCGTAGCTGTCACCGCCACATAATCCAGGGAAGGACTATGATTTGAAGAGGATCAATTATGCTAGTCAATGAAGAACTCCTATGGTTATTATGCTGACTGCCCAGCATCTCAGTCCGTGTTCAAGTTTTTGCATGATCCATCTGTTTGTAATTGTAAGCTAGCGCATTGGTTTGATTTATTTGGATTCGACCCAGGAAACTGTAATTTGAGCAGAAAATGATTTACAAACAGATGGATCATACAAAAACTTGAACACAGACTGAGATGATAAGTGGTGAGATCCCTAGTGATTGGTCAATCATAAAAGAAAACAAGAAGAAAAAAAAGAAGCAAATACCAAACAGCTTGTTGTTTATGGTATAGTAACCATCTCGGTTGTGTAACTCGTAGTGTGTTTGTTTTATAGGTAGTTTTTATGGTTGTGGTTTAAAAAAAATAAGTTTTAAAAAAATATGGTTAGGTGTGGTTAGTTGGATTTAGATATGTGTTTGACAAAAATTGTGGTTGAGGTTTATGTGCAGCAAAAAACATGTATAAAATGTTTGGTTGTGGTTTTTTTTCAAAAGTGTTTTTTACTTGGAAATGTATTGTCATAACCCAATTCTGGGTTATTTCCCAAAAATCTATTTCTTTTTCAAAATAAAAATCAAAAAATAAAATAAAGACTAGCAACGTGGAGAAAGCAGATCAAGGAGGGCTACAAAAATAGAAAAAAATCAAGCTGCAATTTTTGAAGGAGATTCAAGGCCTAATTGTTCCCCATTATGCCCAAAAATGGAGAAAAAAACATATTCAAGGTCAAATTAAATGATTATTGGATGAATTTGCATAAGAATTAAGTCCAATGATATAATTAAATTTTTAATAGGCCAATTTGATTTAATCATGGGTCAAATTAAATTTTTAATTATGTTAAGAATTAATTTGGGTCCAATTAAAGGATTTAATTAAGTGCAAGGACTTAATTATACTTTAAATGGGTCAAATTAATTTTATTTGGGGCTTAATTGGTGAAAAATTAAGTTTGGGAGCTTAATTTGGGCTTAATTGAGAAGATTGGAATTTTAAAATACCAAATTTAATTTTTACCAAGTTAATTGATTGAAATTGAGGGCCAAATTGCAAGAAAATTAAAGTTTTGGGGTCAATTAGGGGTTAAATTGAAGAAATCCGAGACCAGGGACCAATCTGCAACAGGCGGGAAACTATGAGGGTTTAATTGACAAAAACCGGGGGTGAAATTGAAGAAATTGAAAGTTTAATGGTCAATTAGGGGTTAAATTGACAAAATCTGAGACCAAGGACCATGTTGTAAAAAGCGTGTAACTTCGGGGATCCAATTCAAGTTCATCGGGGGCTTAATTTGATTAAATCAAAAGTTTAGGGTCAATTAGAGGTTCAATTGAAATCAATTGAAAGATGGAGGACTAAATTGAAAATCAGTTAAAATCCCTAATTCAATATAAAACGGCACCGTTTTAACATTTAAAAAAAGAAAAAAGAAAAAGAGAGGACCAGACGACGCGTCGTCTGTTCACCGTTCATTGTCTTCCCCGTTTTACCCGAAAGAAACAGCGTGGGAGCCTACTTTGCAGGAGCATTTAATGCTTTATTTCTCCATCAAATCAAACAAAACTTGCACGAAACGGATCCCCTGCAGTTCCTCTACAACCCCATGTGAACGTTTTAGGATGAATGACAGCACGACGACACCGGCGACGGCATGAAGAGGTCAACTCAGGTAGCCTTTCCTGTAGATTTGACAACTCAGGGAGGCTACTTTGAACCAACGGTTGGGATCCTTACCAACCAAATCAAAGGCCGAAATTTTACCCCGGTGTGGACGAGATTACCTTCTTCCACCGCCTATAAATAGAGGCTCTGTTAATGACCGGAGGGAGGAGAAAATCGGGTCCAAAGTCGGAAAAAACCAGCCCCCACTACCCAGTTTCTGCAGTTTCTCTCTCTCTCTCTCTCTCTCTATCCGCCGTTCCAGCCACCAACCAAAGCCACCATCGGCTTCCACATCACTAGCTTCACCACATCTAGCTATCCCAACGACAAGCCAACCACCCCCACACCTGAAACAACCACCGTTTCTTCCTCTCTCTCACTTCTGCAGAAGTCTTCCTCTTCTCCCCGTGAATGACTCCGGCCACCGTTCTTCACAGAAACGCTGCCAGAACCACCAGCTAATCCTCTTGATCACGGCCGAGACTCCTGCTTTGAGTAAACCACTCCTCCGTCAACCTCCAGTTTCTGCAACCATTTCGGTTGCATGCAGAACGTGAACCACTGTTCACGTTCTGCAAATAATTAGCATTTTCCTTGGGCCCAAAAAAAAAAAAATATATTCTGGGCCGAGATCGGCCCACTGTGTTCTGGGTTTATGCCTGGCTCAGTTATCTGGGCTGACCCGACCCACATGTTTTAATAATATTTAATTAATATATAATATTATATTATATATTTCTTTAAAAAAACAAAAAATTCAAAAAAAAATTCAAAAATCCTTTAAAAAAATTTGTTATTTTCTCATATATTTTCTACCAATTTTGCATAATATCGGATTATATATTTACATTGTAAAATAAAAATCCGGTATTAAAATACCCGGTTTTCTCCGAAATATTTCAAAAAAAAATTCAAAACATTTTCAAAAAGAAAAAAAATATTTTGTTGCATATGGACAAATCCTGAAATTTTTCCAAGCATATTTTTCAAAAAAAAAAATTGCATCTTTTTCATGTTTAAAAAAAAATCTAAAAATGGATATCGTAACCAGTTTATGATTATCCATTAGGATTTGGCCAACATGTCAAAAATCTTTTTTCCAATTTTTTTAGGATCTAGATGTAGATTTTAATATTTGTGGGGTGTAAAATTACACGATAAAGTACACTCTCAGATATTAAAGATACAAAGTGTAGAAATGCGATGCTAACCCAATAAGGTAGAGATTTTATCATGAAGAGAGATCTGCCTTGAACCTTAGAAAAGACCAGCGAATAGAAACCTGACTCAAAGAACCTTTGATTTTCCCACTCAAAGAACCTTTGGTTTTCTCACTCAAAGAACCATTGATTTTTCTCACTCAAAGAACCATTGATTTTTTTATATTTAATTCTTAATTTATAGTGGTTATTTAATGATTGATAATGATGTGAATTAATTCTTCAACCTTTTTAACTTTTTAAATTCACTATAAAAAGGAAAAGGTGAAGGAAGAGTTTAAACCAAGTATTTTTTTCAGATTTTTACACACTCTTCCTCACATTATGTTTTAGTGTTTTATTCTCATTAAATGCTTTGGTTTTCCTCCCAGAATCTAGAGCTTAGGTTTATATTGTTAAAAAATATTTAATTTTTATATTATTTGGTACAAGGATCTTGGTTTAGAAGTGCATATTTACCAAAATGATGTTATTTGAATCTTGGTAGGCATTTTGCATACATCTTAGTTGCACAAGTGAGGAGTTTGCATGAATGAGGAACAATAAAATATTAAGGACAAATAATTTATCCTTGACAATAACAAAAGATTCATTACTTTAAAGTGTTTTCCTTGTTTTAATTTAAGCATATTGTTTGAATCTTAGTAGGCATTTTGCATACATTTTAGTTGCACAAATGGGGAGCTTGCATGAGTGAGGAATAATAAAACTTTAAGGACAAATAATTTATTCTTGATAATAACAAAAGATTCATTACTTTAAATGTTTTAACAAGTAAATATCCTTTTTGTTTTAATTTAAGCATAGTGATTTAAGTTTTTTTATCTTGAGTTTATAGATTTAAACATGTATAAATTCTAGTCTTTTCTATGACATCTTTTATTTAGGGTGCCTTTGTAACGATAAGCTTCTAATATTTTTTAACTAAAGTATATTTGTAAACTAGTTTAATATATTTTCAAACTTTGATAAGCATGATGAAATATACAATTAAAGAGCTGTTTGCTATAGGATTGTCCAGTAATGGGAATTAGATGAGTGGCAAGACAAGGTACATGGAGGGCACCCAACAAAGCGCTTTTGGTCATCGATTGTAGGTGCATTAGGCATCTGTTGTCTGGAGAACGTGTTCATGAATATTTATAACGATGATTATACTTGTTAAAGGCACCGACAGAAGAGTTTGTTCAGAAAACAAGATTAGCATTCAGTGAATGCTTGAATCGGTCCATGGCAAATTGATTTTGCTGCATATAAAATTGAAATTCCCATTTTGACCTGATCCGTCTTGTGATGGAACCCATTAGAAGACAGGTTTAAGCTTTAGACAATAAGTAGCTGATGTGGTGGTGGTGGCTGAGGGGATTCTGGGTCTTCAACTTAAGGTCCAAGCATTTCATATAGCCTTGTCGTACACTCTGTGTTGGGTGCCCTGTCATTTCCAGAATATATAGCTCTCCAACCAGACAAGGACTTGTTTACAAATTTCCATGAAGAGAATTGCTGGAATCTTATCTATGATCGATGCCATCACTCATCCTAATTAGTGTACTAATTAAACAAGCATTCTTATTAATTATTATATGTATAGTTGTTTATTAATCAAAATGCCATCCACCAACCTTCAAGGGACGCATTTTAAGCCAACTCGAGGGCATATTTTGCTGAGTCAGTACCGTACAATTTTGACAAGGTCCTCAACCACAAGTCATAAAATCCCTACAGCTTCTTTAACCATCCAAATCTTTCATTCGCAGAATAGCAGCAGCAGCAGTAGTCAATGTGAACACCCACTCTATTAACATATATATATATATATATATATATATATATATATATATATATATATATCGTAAACGATCTAGATAGGCAGGCACTAAACGTGAGTGCAAAGCGGAATTAATTAACCAAGATCTTCCAGCATTAACAATAATGCTGGCTTCGACACATTTTGGTTATTAAGTGGTCAGCTTTTTAACCTTTTTCTTGAATGACACGGCACCCATTAGGAAGATGGTGCTTGCTTATGCTTAGAACACATGAGAGACAACTTAAGTGACACTATTAATTTGAATTAATAGTTGGCCAATATTTGTCTAGTGTTCTTGTGGTTTTTTAGCAGACAGGACAGAAGAAGCTGCCATGAATTAAGAATAATAAGCAGACCTATCAAATTAGGAGAGACAATTTAAGTTGGGGGTCAACTACTAAATCCTGAATTGATCAACTAAACCGTTTTATCAACTTTCAAGTCAATGCTATGCTAACAATAGCAGATAGACATCCAAGTACACAACAAGAGAGGAAACCATGTGCTTAGAATCAAATTCAAATCCCGTCTTGTTTTACCTTACGGCTCAAGAATAAAAAAGTGGGAGGTAGACCTATCTCTATCTGTTTTAATAATTTTACCGACAAAAATTTATATTGGTACTTAAGCTAATAATTTTACAGACAGGATCATTGATAGAAGCCGTCCTTCAAAAAAATGTTTGTCAATAATTTGTGGTCTGTCAGTGAATCCGTCGTTAATAAATTTACTGATGGCTTTATAGGCGGAAAATGCACGCTAAAAAAAATAATCCGCTTCATTCCATCGGTAATTTTCTCAGTACAATTTAGCAAAAAACCGACAGGAGAAATGTATGTAATGTCATCGGTAAAATTACATATTATAGATAGAACGCATCCATCGCTAATTCCGTTGGTGTGTTAATAGTTGTAGTGATATTTACAATAATTTTTTCCACCTCTTTGAAATTTACCGACAGACTTATTTCGTCAGTACATTAACAGTAGAAATGATATTTGCTGTAATTCTTTTCCAACTCTTTAGAATATACCGACGAACTTGGTTCGTCAGTAATACCGTCTTTAATTATTTAAAAATATATTTTTTAAAAAAATATATTGAAAAAAGTAGAAAAATAATTAAAATAATATAAAAATCAAATATATAAAAATAAATTATCTTAATATAAAATAAAATATTTATTACAATATTAAATATTTTTACGTCAAATATAATAAAACTAAAATTGAGGCGGCGCTGGAGGAGGAGGAGGTTGGTCATCACCGGGACCGCAAGGTCAATTAGGATAATCACCATTGAGTCATTCATATTTTTCATTAAGATAGGTCGTCGTTCCTGCACTCCTTGATTTAATATCGCCGCAAACTCTGATGTTTAAGTGCCTAGAAACAATTGTGAGCATCCAACGATTAAAACACTACAAGCCGTCTGCAAGTTCTCGATCATAGTGTTAGAGAATCTGTGCACTTGATTTCTATAGACAAACTCTTCAAACGAATATATATATATATAATAAAAATTTTATATGGTTAGTTTTCTAGAAATGTGTTTAGTTGAAAAGATAAAAATAGATATATAAAATAAATTTCTTTCAGTGATACTTTTAGAATTAATTTCTGATGATGTCTCAAAAATTCAAGTAGCTCGGGAATAGGGATCCCGGGTTGGATAATCAATTAATTAATCGGTCCTACCAATCTCATTTATTTCCTAACCATAGTGGTTGATAACTTATATTTGGTGCTTTGGATTTAATGTGTTTATACAGCTTGGACAATTATTTTATTTTCAAGTTCATAAATTTGAAAGTTGCGAGAACAATAACATTGACAATGAAAGCATTGTTGAAGGCGCCTTTTTTTTCATTACAGCAAACTTAAAGATCATCTAGAATGGTGGCTTATGGTTGATGCTTGGTAGGGGAAATTCAAGGTTAGTATGCAATCAATTCTTTTGGTGGATAAAAGATGTTTTTAAAATTTAAAAACTAATTATTTTACAAAAATGATTTCAAGAAATTTTTTTAGTAGGATGACACAAACTAAAGGATGGCAAGAAGGCTAAGAAAATCATAGCGCAACTAGGTAAGTTTTAATGTGTGACATATATGTTGTTTTTGTAAAATTTTAATCTTTTATTTCATTATATTTTTTTATTTTAACAATTTGCTAAACTAGGTTGTGTGATTTCTAATATGAAGCATACACCTATGCTCAGATATGAGCCAAGTTAGATGACTTTGAGGTGTGAAAGAATTATAGACCTCCCCACATCACTAAGAGCAACTGGAAGAGATATTTAGAGTTCTATAAGCATACCAATGGGTCGCTTTCTTTTACAAACCATGCAAAACGCCTTATAAAAGAGCTGATTTTAATTTCAAGAATTTTTCTAAAAATGTTACCTATAATTTGTGTTTAACTAATAACTAATGGATTTGTTTTGCAAGCTACATAGCTTGGGCACAAGCCTACTCCGATGGAGTTGTATATAGAAACATATATACATATGAAGGATAAACAGAAAGGGGTGCAACAGTTTGTCAATAATTAAGCTGAGTAGTTTATTGTAAGTAAACTTTAAAACCTTTATGTATATGGTTTGGACTAATGTTTTTTCATCCATATCTCTGACTTGTTTTTTTTATGGTGTAAGAGCAATATAATGTTGCTATGCTTGTAAAACATGGAGAGGACACTTCTACTTATCTAGAATACAATCTAAATTTATGGTTGAAGGCTGGAGCAACCGGTGGACCCGACAAGAATCGGGTTTGCGGTATTTCTATGACTATGGCCCAAAATATAAGATCAGACTGTAGTATCTTAACTGTAAGCACCTCATAATCTAACCCAATTCAATCATCACCAGTTGTTAAGGAGATAGTTGAGTAACTAGTTGGTTCTTTATGGGTTAAAATGAAGGCAAAGTATGAAACACAAGGAAATAAGCTCGAGCAGATCATGAAAAAGTATGAAGCATACTTTTTTAATCATTATCTTTCCCCCTACGGACTTTCCCGAGATTGTCCTCCCCCTTCACCTGCAACTGAACCTTGCAATTGATTTGTTTATATATTTGTAATTGTTTTTTTATGTTATATAAGATTTGTTCTTCAATTTAAATTAGTTATTTTTATGTTGTTTAATGTTATTGTGAAATTGTTTTATAGCATTTAAAAAAAACATTTTTTTAATATTAATAAAATTTTTGTTTGTAAATTATCAACCTTTTCAACAAAGAATTACAAAGAGCTATAAATTGTTTCGATCCACCCCGACAAAATATGTCGTCAGTGTTATGTCTGAGAAATTGTCAATGACACAAAAATATTGCCGGCATAAGTATCCGTCTGAATTCCTTTGGTAATATTCATCAGTGAATTTGGCAACACATATTGTGTGGCCCATTTTTTAAGAACCGACTACAATAATTCATCGTCGCTATATCCATTAATATAAAAATTACCAATAAAATTACCAACAGATATAACATCAGCAACGAGATACTTCCTGACAACACATTTCCATCGATTAATTTATCAGTGATTTTTATATCAATATTCCGAAGAAACATACCGTCGATGTTTTGAGTTTTTCTAGGTGTGAAAGTGAAAAACATTAGAGAACTTTGCTTGGTATAAGCAAGAGTCCACCGCACAAAATGGGTAAGGCAATAATGCCTCAGAATATATGCTATTCAACCTGATTGATGATAAGAGATCAGAACGCGGAGAAGCTTGTGCGATCAGATTGCAATGCATGCATTTTCGTATGGATAAGGCAAATTCTCAATTATTATTGCCTAGTTGCAAAATACCTCCAAGTCAAATGGTTAGAAGCAGCACTCCTTATATTCTTCTTTCTTTCAGCAGCATTCCGTCTTAGTGGCATATGTAGCTTCTTAGTTGTTCAAGTGCCAAAGGACACAAGCTTAATTCGTGATAGGAGCATGTGTACCTTCAACTATTTCCCGTGCACGTTGTTGAATACAAACAATTTCATATTTAGGCAACTTGTTTTGGATTCGCTCATGACTCATCGATCCAAAGTTAAAAGGGTTCTCATGGATCGATCTGAGGTTTCCCTCCTGTGATAGGATTGCTCCTATAGAAGGGAAAAAGAAAAGAAAAAAAAAACTGATGAAAAAGTTTAATTTATAAAGATTTTTTTAAAATTCTTTCTAACGCAGGTACCAAAGGAATACTACGTGCATTGAACATGATAATAAACGAGTAAAGCATTACATACTCAATGTTGGATTAATTCTCTAAATTCTGAGGTTGATATTTCCTCTACGTTTGATGTCTAAGTTTTTTTAAATAATATTAGTTGCCATTTCACTGTCCTCTTGCCTCTCTACCTACTTAAAAAGAATGGTAGCAAACGTGAAACTTTGAGAATATTCCAATCCTCAGATTTGAAGGGCAAGAAAATTATTTTCGTCTCGTAGAAAGAAACTCTGTTTATCTCTCTCTAGGTATAGAGCCTCACATTCCAACTACAGGAATAGACAAATGAGCACCCAAAGCACATGCCCTGTACACCACTGACTGGGGCATTATTGATTGATAATACTTGAGGAATCCTTTGGTGGATTCCATTACCATGCCTAGAAATGATGATGTGCCAACCAGTGTGACATTTGCAGTTTTTAGAGGTGAAATTGACCCATTGAAAAAGATTTGGTACCATCTGGGAAGAAAATGGGAGTCCTATAACTACTGTGAGCATGTGATACTGTGCTAGCTAGGAAGGGTTCACAGGTAAAAACAACGTCTGATGAGAATGGGAGCACCCAATCCGCTAAAATTATTGCAGAAATTGTGTTTACGCTTTTGTTTTTTTGGCAATTCTCGTTAAGTTAGCCATGAACCTGCTGGATATTGCGATCTCCACCTCTAGTTTACTACAGTTTGTCCCTGGAATAGCTGTAGTGCCTAGCTTGTTGAATATTGTGCCTAGCTGAAGTTTCTTAAATTATTGGTAAATAAACGTACCTCCCCTTTAAATGAGGCCAAAATCCGTTCTCTTAGTGGAAAATCCCTTAAAATTTGTTTCAATCGACGCCTATCAAATCATGTTAGATTCGATAACCCCATAAACCATAGGTTTGAAGGTTGTTTACTTTCTTTGATTTTTATATCGATCTAACCATTGAGGTGAAACACCTAAGAAAATTTATTTCTAAAAACAAATCAAATTGATGCCAAAGTGCACTACTAAAATTATTTAAAGAAGAATGATTTATTTTGATTGACTTGTAAGTTTGATTCAAGAAGATATACCTTCAACCAAGAAAAAAAAATAAAAAAAATAAAAAGAGACTTAACATTTATTTAATTGTGTATTTATTTTTTGCAATATTTTTAGGAGGTTTTTTTTTTTTAGTTTGAAATATTACACAATGATTACACTTGCTTATCGAATGGTTAGTGTGCTTGAACCAATGAAGTTGCTTCAGCAATTTAATCAGCTAATTAAAACGTAAATCATGCTCAATTCTATTAGTTTTATAATATTAACCAAATTTACATCACATAATCAAATAACCTCTTAAAGATCATGTCAACTAAACATCATATGAATAATTTAATTTATTTTTTTTACAAACGTGTTTGGTAAGGGTTTATAGAAGTTGATGGCTTGATATATATGTTAATTAATTGTGATGGAAAACCTAAGATCTTCCAAAAGAATTCGTGTGAGTTTCACTGATTTGATAAAACCTTTTTGTCTATAACTTTATATATATATATATATATATATATATATATATATATATATATATATATATATATATATATATATTAAATCGG
>Ga0325405_1001244_pt1 | contig 25664 bp, 10 predicted proteins | sample PopdelMetagenome_21_FD_205663 | JGI IMG/M metagenome (GOLD analysis project Ga0325405, IMG submission 205663) | Populus deltoides microbial communities from Bellville, Georgia, United States - Xylem-Control-R2 | ecosystem: Host-associated > Plants > Phyllosphere > Stem > Wood/Secondary xylem...
GGGGTCCTAGCTTCCCAAACCATATGAATGAACTATTGGCCAACTATTCTTCAAGATATCACAGACTTGGTAAAAAAATAACCAAATGTTAAAGGTTTGTTCTAGTTCCTTACCATTCATTTGCAAAAATTATCATTATAAACTCAATATAGCCTCTCTTTTTTTAATAGAGAATGGATATCTTAGGTTCACTCCTCAAGGCCTCAAGAAAGAGATAGTTTATCCTTGTTAAATACACAACACCATATAGGTAGAGGTAATAACTTTGGCTGAGATAACCGCTAAAAAACATAATCTCTTTCATATGGAAGAATCCCATTTATTATTTTATGTTATTTAAAGTCTTGATAATAATATCCAATTTGATAACAAAAAGGTGAGGGGGCAATGTTAAAATCTTGAGAGTTCTTCTATAAAGAATGAAAAACATTTCTTACATAGTTAAAATAAGAGAGCTCTTTTTAATATAATTTTTTACAATCTCCTCCACAGAATAGACAATGACTTTGTAACCAAATAAGAAGATATATTGATTATTTTCCTTGTCCATAAATTAAAACAAATAGAAGAACATGGGTATGTTCCAACTTTCACTTGCCTTTCTATGCTCTAATAACCTTTTAGTTTTCTTTCCTTTATCTTGATTAAAGCTACTATAAGTTACATCCACAGAAAATGTTATACTTTTAGTGTATTTCTTTCTTTGAAAGTCATGAACCTAATTAACTTTTTTTTTTGCTTTTATTGCAGTTAAAAATTTTAAATAATTGTTTGGTAAACAATTTCTATCTTTTAACTTTAAAGAGTGGAAGACATTTTCAATTATGTAGTATATTAGGTTTCACCTAATAAAGCACAGGGAAGATGGTTTTTGAGTTGAAAGACTATTTATTTTTTAAAAAAGACAAAAGAAGACTTTGATATTGGATATTTAATTTGACATTTATTGTAATATTTAGAGTATCATGCTCTTAACCTTATATCCATAATTATAAGTACTACTCCCTGTGTCTCAAAGAAATTTTCATGTTTGACTTTTCATATATATATTTAGAATGTCATTAATCAATATACCATATTATTAGTTTTTTATTCATATTTTTTGAAAATATCTATTTTTAATTGTAGTATCGACAAATGAGTTTTAGTTGGGGGTATTGTAAGAAAATATGACTAAAGTGTTTTCACCAAACAACCATTTGGGACAAAAGAAAAAAGAGAGCAAGATTATTTTTTGGGGATGAAAGGAGTATAATTTTCATCTTTTATCTTACATTTAATTGTAGGTACCTTACCAATGGAGTTTAATTAGAGGTATTGCAGAACAATTCATGAATTAAATGTTTTGAACAAACAGTTATTTAGTGACAAACAAAAATGAAAATTAGCACGATCTCCTTGGGATGGAGGAAGTATAATTTTCATTTAAAGAAACTTTCATTTAATTTTTATTGTAAAGATATACATGATTCCACATTTAATCTTGTCATACACTATAATATGAACTATATTAAAAGACAATTTTTAAAAGACTTTAAAATTGAAACAAATGTGTATTAAAATTATATTAAATGAATATCATATTACAACTTTAAAATGGTAATGTCAATTTTTTAATAATTAGTTTAGCTATTAAAAAGCTTATATTAGTTTTATGCCTTTTATATTCATTTTAATTCAAACAACATAATAATAAATTTATTCACAACATGAGATCACAATTTATTATCAAACATGTTTAATTGCTTTGTTTTAAAGCACAACACAACATAATTAACTGTAATGCACTACAATGCAGTCAACATGTTTTTTTTTCCTTACAAATCATTTGCAAAAAGATCATTATAGGCTTTACTTTAATAAATAATGGATATCTTAGGCTGATTCCCAAAAGCCTCAAAAAGAGATAATTTGTCTTTGTTATAATAGACTACTTCACCAAATAGGTAGAGGTAAGAACTCCGACTTAAATAACTACTAAGAAATGTTATCTCTTTCATGTAAAAGAATATTATTTATCATTTTAGGTTATCCAAAGTCTTGATAATAGATAATGACCAAATTTGATAATAAGAAGGTTAGAGAGCATTACTAGAGGCTACATATAAACCACAAGTTCTCATTAGTATTCCATCCCTAAAAAAATAGCATACTAAGTTTATAAGCATGATTCTTTTAAACATGTTAGAAAAGAAAATACAAGAAGCAAAAGGAAAATGTGTTGGTATTTTTTTTAATGAAATTCCATGGGCATACAAAACCACCCATAAGTCCTACACTAAAGAAAAAACATTTCTCCTCACCTATGATACTAAATGCATGATCCCTGTTGAAATTAGGTGCTCTAATTATAGATTGTCATACAACTCACCTAACAAAAACTAGAAAGAGCTTAAGGTTAATCTTGATCTTGTAAAGGAATCTTGACTAGCAGTTTATATGAGAAACAAGACATACAAATGTAAGACAACCCATTATCATAATACAAAAGTTAAAAATAAACAATTTAGAATGGGGGATATGGTATTAAAAAATCAAAGGTAGCATACAATTCAAAAGAAAGAGGTAAGCAAACCTTAATATTGGATAGACCATATATGGTTATAAAGGTGATCAAAGCCAATACCCACCATCTTCAAGACACTAAAGGGAATAGTCTTCCACATGTATGACATTTAGATCATCTAAGGATGTATCATTAGTAAATTAGCCATCTCTTGTATTTTAATATCTTTCTAGATAATAGAATTAACACTTCTTTTCATGCATGCTCACCATTAAATTTTCTTCATAAATTTTTCTCTATATATTGCTCTTCATGGAAATATTTTGTCTTTTACTCTGTATCCTAGATAGGCTAAGGGTAAGTAACACTCCTACTTTTGAGAGAGTACTAGCTAGCATGATTGGAGTAGGAGAAGTTGCATCCCTCACCTCTTCTAGGATCGAGAGCGGTGAAGGGGTCCCTCTTTAAGCTCAATTATGTATTTTTACTTTTAAGTTGACCTTGTTGTTGTTTCTCTAAATTTCATCTCTTTATATGAGCTATTTTCTATCTTCTCTATTATTATTTCCCTTTAGAGACAACCTACTGAGTCTCTTATGGACCATGATCTTGATTTTTAAGACAATGAAGAATCTATTAATTATATATCACTTTTAGTCTTCTACTAGATAACTTCTTGGGCCTGAGGCCACCTATACCAATAAAAGATACACCAAATGAGAAATAATTATAAAAGTTCAAACATATACATAAGGTAAGATTTTCCTAGTGAATGCATATTTGTTAAGAGGTTGATGTTATTTTTGGATATGGACTATTGTAATTAATCGCACATAACCTTTTTACATATAATAGACCTATATTCAGACTATATGGATCTTGTGTGGTCCTTTAAATAATAGGGCACCCTATATGTCCTAGGTCCAGACCATAAGAATTTCTTTTCTATGCTTTACCATACATCATTCTCCCTCATAACTCCTTCAAATAGCTAGTTTTACTATAAAAGATCCAAGACATAAAACTTTTATTCTCGAGGGAAAAAGAATAGAATTAAGATATTCCATGTTCACTACCAGCATAACCTATTAGTTGATAGTAGTACCTAAATACTACTAAGGATGACTCTTTTAAATCTTGTAAGGATGTCCCCCCACTAAATATTACTAAAGATGTCCTTTATTAGCATAGCCTACCACCAGACTCTTCTTTAGTGAATGACCATTTGCTAAAAGATTGGTGTTCTCTTTTGATATCGATTATTATAACTAATCACACAATAACCTTTTCACCTTTAATAGGCCCATATTAGATTATATGTACCTCGTAAGGTCCTTTAAATATTAGGGCACCCTTAGATCTTCTAAGTCCAGGCCATGAGGATTGTTCTTCTATACTTTACCATACATCATATTCTCATACAACTCCTTTGTATAACTAGTTTTATTATGAAAGAGCCAAGATATAAGACTTTTGTTTTAGAGGGAAAATGTATGAAATTAGGCTGATACATTTCCCCTAATAGCATAACCTATCAATTGATAACAGTACCTAAATACTACTATGGATAACTCTTTTTCATACTGTCTTATGTAGTTTTTGAAAACAACCATGGTGGCCCACCTATTCAAGTGTAACTAGCTTACATAGAAGTTGCAGTAAAAGAATACATTTTATGTAATCCAAGATAGGAGGAACTTGAAGGCCTACCTTTAAGCTGTCTACTTATCTTCTCTACTTGAAAAATAATTTAGCCATATACACACTCCTTATTGGGCATTAATATCTATTATTTGTTGCATTATTATTGTGTTAATGAAAGTATCTTCTAAATAGTCTCTGAGTTATCTATTATTTGAAGTTTTAGAAAGGAGGCTAACCTTAAACAAAGTGATCATCAAATTCTAGTAAAACCTAAATGAAATCCTCTAAAACAACTCCTACACGGTTTAATTTTAGACCTAGATTGAGCAATAAATCAGGTTAAAAGATTTCATAATTGATCCACTAGTTCATGTTTAATAATAATATTGAATAATTTTTTATGTTTTAAAAGTTTTTTTTAGGTTTTTTTTTCTCAATTTGATAATTGACCTTGTAAACTAGTTGGAACTAATATAGTTGTTCAAATATCCACTACACAAAAACATAAAAGTTATCAGATGATTCTGAAAATTAATATTTTAGAAATAATTTTGGCCAAATAAACATATTAAATGGATAGAATGGTAATAAGCACCCTTTATCATCATTCAAAGTTGATTTTTGCGTTATATATATATATATATATATATAAAAGTTCATTTCTACGAGAGCATGGGCATAACTCAAGCCATTGGTTTCTAAATTTCTCATCTTTTAGAACGAAAAATCACCGGTGCTTATTGCTCGAGTTTCGTAGTGTAAATTTTAGTCATATTGTTTTTCTCCCAAAAACTGCTAAGTTCATAACATCCTTGCAAATTTTCAAATGAAGAAAGTTTATGTTCATGGTTCAGATTTGCAGCGCAACAACACTTTGTTAGATCAATTTTTATTTTTTTATTTTATTTTTATCTAAGAACTGATCGCGGTAGGATAAGCTCAATTGCATATAACACAATTCTCAAGAGTCATGATAAGCAATTGAATGATGTTGATGTTGAACTTGCAATTCTTGTATTGGCTTGCTATAATCCTCCAAATGCATGGGAGTCCAGCAAGCAGCTGTCAATATTTGATCGACTGACACTCACACGTGAAGGCGACATAATCCATTAACCAATCAAGAAGGGTTTTCTTCGCACTAGGACCATTCAATGCCGACGCTTTTTTTTAGGTCAGTCTTAGCCGTCTTGCAAGGAATTGGTTGCAGGTGTGGGAGTCTTGGACCTACGCTTTCTAGTTACGTATGAGCAAGTATATCCTAATTTCCAGTTGAGTTAAAGCATGGAGGCTGGTCTTAAAGATTAGAAATGGATTTCTTATACTCTTGACTATGAAAGTAAAGAGACTTAGTGCCTTTGGTCCAATGGTAAACAACTTTAGACCACCACCAAAACTCGTGCGTGACTTTGATCTCTACTTGTAACACTAGATTTTCTCTTTTATTTTATTATCAACCAAAACTTTAATGATTATTAAGAATCTAATGCATGATAATAGAGCTTTATTAATTGGTGAGTTGTTTAATTGAACACAGAGCACGTTGCCTAGGATTTGGGATTGCATGTTCTTAGCCTAGGATTTGGGATTGCATGTTCTTGAGCTAAGCTTCTGATTGGATGTCCCCACATAAATAAAGATGATATAACCAATAAGGTTGAATCATACTAGGAAATTGTAAAATTAACGAGCCGGTAATCAACGTTGATAGATAAAATAACATAACCTAATCTTCCATTCCTCTAACTAAAAATGAGGACAAGTGTTAATCATTAACTAAATGGTATATAAGTGCTGATCTCCCCATCACAAACTTCCACTGCTCAAGTAGAAATGAGATCTGATTGTCATAACTTGATTTTACATTCTATAAATTATCATTTAAAAAACATATAAAAGAAAAGGTGACTTGGTTGGTAAGAACAGGCTGAAGAGAGATCCAAATGCATAAACAAGAGATGAAAAAATCAAACTGAACAACCAGAACAATGTACTCAATCTACATTTATTACCTAAAGATGTTAGGTTTAGCAAGTTAGTAGAGAATTTGGTTGAACAGGTGCAAGTTGTGCATCAAGAAGTTAGGAGGAAACTAGAAGAAGCAGCTATCAAAAACAATCACACATCAAACAAGCATAGACAATTTAAATTGTTTTAAGAAAGAGACATTGTCATGGTTTTCTTGCGCAAAGAGAGGTTTCCAGTAAGCACCTATAATAAACTAAAGATGAAGAAGTATGGTTCGTACAAGGTGCTAAAGAAAACAAATGATAATGCTTATGTTATTGATCTTCTAGATAGCATGGGCATATCAAAGACCTTCAATGATGTTGATCTTTACGAGGACTTTCTAAATACTAAACTCAACTCGAGGACAAGTTTTTCTAAAATAGGGGAGATCGACGTAGAATAATTAGCCCATGAGTTTATAGACCAAATTGAGGCATAAGTTATTGTTTTTCTATTTTAAATATTTTCCTAGTTAATTTTATATTTTAATTATTTATTTCCTACTTAGTTTAAGACTTTTAATTTAATCAATATTTTAATATTTAGGAATCCTATGCTAGATGGATTCTATTAATTAGGTAAGTTTTAATTAAGAATAATTTTCTATAAAGGATTTTAGTACTAATATAAATAGGGATGTCTAGTTTATTTTATGGAGATCAAGATTATTATTCAGATTTAATAAAAATATTAGAGAGTTTTCTCTAGATTTCTCTATAATTTGGTCTATAACTATAGGGCTTGAGAACCTTAGTTTTATCTTTGTTTTATATTGCATCGACAAGTTAGTGTTCGAGTTCTGGATCTAGTTTCAAATTTGGGTGTTTCAAATATGGTGAGTTAGGGTATTGAATTTCTGAGTGCCATAAATTAGATAGTTGTCTAGGTAAAAATTTATTGGTAGAATAATGAAATGAAAAGATAAGTGATCTCGTGAGGAGGTTTTGCAAGGTGATAACAATGTTACTTTAACCATTTAGAAGAGCTTGTTTGCTTCTAAAGGTGATTCAAGTGAAGATTGGCAATGTACTAGCCTTTTTTGTTCAATTTGTACCATTAAGGATAAGATATGTAATTTGATCATTGATAATGACAGTTATGAGATCGTGATGTTAGTTGAGGCAGTAAAGAAATTTCAGCTCAAGATAGAAAAACACCATATGTTCTATATAGATGAATTCTGTATTGTTTTGTTTTCTATAGGGATGAGATATTTTGATAGTGTTTGGTAAGATATGGTATTTAAGGATACGTGCCATCTATAGTTAGGTAGACCATGATAATATGATTAGTATGTAGTGTATGACAGACAATGTAATATGTAAGGGAAGTGTATAATATTTGCGCTCAAAAGATAGGCAATTATTGAGAGCAAAGGCAAAATATATTGTTTTTATCATAGTTTATGAAAAAAAAAGAGTGAAGGAAGAAAGAAGAATAATGGAGAATCAGAATGATGTGAGAAATACTAAGGTGTGGAACAAACCATTAATGACTTGTAATGATTATGTAAAGATTAAGAGTATGATGCGAATTGATTCTTAGCTCATTTTATCTGAGTGCTAGTACACAGAGGTTAATAGAGTGTAAGGGTACTAATATCACTTTTAATGGTCAATAACAATAGCATCATAGGTACTAACCAGAACTTGAGGATGAGTTCTTTCCAACCTAGGGAGGTTAATGCAAGATGTTTTTTTTTTCCTAACACACATTCTTATATTAATGTACATAATGTTTGTTCTAGCTGTTAGATAGGGCTGAGATTTTACTAGGAGATTCTAGAGGCTTTGTTTTCTATAGGGCTAAAAGTTTATAGTCATTTGAGTTCAGGAAGGCCTTCAAATAAGGCTAAAAAAGTACTGATCACGATTCGCAATATTCTTTAGATAATTTAGGATTTTTTTTCTATTTTGTGTATAACTCTTTTATTATTTTTCTAGTTTTGTTTAGGATTTCTTACTAGCATATAAGGAACCTATAAGAGCTCTAATATAATTTTTTTATTAGAATATTTGTTTGGTGAAATATTCATATTAAAATTTCTAATTAGGTTTTGTGGTGTGACCCTGTTTGGTAGAATTTTGTGTTGCTTATTCTTGTTGTCTTTTCTCTATGATGTTTTTATTTGCGTCAGTTTGTATCAGAACTCCGTGTTAGATATGTAAATGGCTAAATAGGTGCAAGAATCTTCAATTTACAATAAAATATTACTTATATACCCAGTAGAAAATTTTCTATTATTGGTTATGGGTGTCGAAGACTAAGATATCCTATTTTACAGCTTTTAGTTGTTTTTTTTTTAAGAGTATTGATTGTTTATCTATACTTGTTTCATGTGAACCTTAATATATTTATTAATGCTTTCTATATTATTGACCTATTTTTATTGAGCAAGAAGCTTGTTCATTATGTATTGAGTCAATAAAACATGAAATTCTAGTTGTCTATAAAAGTGAGATTAACCCTAAAAAATTGTCACTTGTGAGTTCTTTGAGTTTCCATTGCCAACAATTGATCTAGCCATGCATCAGGTAGGGATATACAATCTTTTAGAAATTTCATTATTGGTTTCTGTTGCATGTTTTAGCATAATCTAATATACCTTCTTTTCTTTTAATTTTAGGAGGTTTGTGGGAATTGAACATAACTTTATCACATTTATAATAGGTACATAAGAATACGAGAAAAATATAATCATGAGTCTTGATACAATCTAAGTCAAGTCTGAATTTGGCTTTAAAATATCTGCTGAGTAGTTTTGCGAGATTAAACATATCTTTCAAAATGTATATTGGAACGAGCTGAAATTTTTCAGGAAGATACTAGAAACATAAAACTATATTTTGATAAATTTGAAGGTCAAATGCTATTATATTGCCTTTCTTGATTTTCTAGGTAAAGTGTTGCAAGCTAATTTTTTCATTGAAGATATCCATCGCATCGTGTGTTGCATTCAAATGCTTTTGATAAATGTATAAAGTATGGTGGATTTATTACGGTTAACATGATCTTAGACGGCATGTATGAAAATATAACAATTAGAATGAGATGGTATGGTGAGCATTCTTATCCTCCTTTTCTCAACCAATTCCCACATTACCTTTTATGGATATGGTTCTCCTGAATTTGGCAGTCAATATTGTTTATGAAATCTTGAAATTTTAAGAGAGATAATTTCTTTTGGGTACACAAATAAGTATAAAATAAAAAGAGAGTGGAGTAGACACGTGCCAAATAATCCCTTTTTCTCTTCCCACTACCATTGCCATCGCCTTTGCATAGGCTAGCGATGCGACACTTGCCAAATCATCACCAACCAGTTACGGTTAACTGGGGAAAGGGTACTTTTGATATTAGATCATGGAACAACAATCCAATTCCTCCTTTAACATTCCCCCCCTGCCGCTGCCGCTGCCGCCATCCATTAATTATTACCACTAAATTCACCACCGCCGATCGTTGACTTGCCTTTTGTGTGCCTAAATGTGGAAAAGATTGCACAGTTTTGCTGGCTCTCTCCGTGACTTTGGCGGATGCACGCGTCATAACAACGGCGCTTCCTCCTCTTGTCAAAATCCTGGAGGTATCTCTTACAAAAATATTTTTTTTATTAAAATTATCTTCTTAATTCGATGCTTGATTTTGATTAAAGAAATAAAATGAAAACTTGATTTTGATTTCTAACAAATCAACTATCCAGTTAACCACACTGGAATGGAGTGATTAGGTTGATTAATCCATGCTATTTATCCATGTAAATAAATATGGAACTCAGGTGGAGATTTGGATCGTGGTCAAAGAGCTTCAAGAGTTAACAAGGGTGGTCCCACCATGCCATTTCAGGCAGTGCGATTGTATATTCAAGACCACCATGTAATTATGCAATGGTTTTGCTTAATGTTTTTTTTTTTTTTTTAATGTGGTGGATAGTTTAGAGGTTTTATTATTCGTGAGTTGAGATTTAAGCTCAAGTGTTATTAGTTTTAGGTTGTTTTATGTATCTTGTATTTGATTAGATAGATGCATGCTTTCTTCAGGTGGTGATGGATAATGGCATAGTACAAGTTACCTTATCGAAACCAGCTGGAATTGTCACCGGGATACGATATGATGGCATCGACAATTTGCTTGAAGTTCTCAATCGTGAAACAAATAGAGGGTAAATGGTGTTACAGCTGCTGTTTATGTACATAGTATTCTTTTCTTTTTACTGTCTTAACTCATATTTCTTTGTATACCGAATAGAAATATAGCTCAAACACCCTTACTTTATTTTCTGAAAAGTTTTTCTAGTCTAACGGGCAGGCCACATGTAGCTTGTGGTATGTCCATCTTCCAAATGATTCTGTTTATGTGGACATAAACAGCAGTGGCTAATTCGTAATTGAGTCAGGGACTCGTATATTTGCAACCATAGCATCACTGTTTGATTTTAGGCTAGTGAATTAAACAATGCAGATTCACAGGTGAAAATGATTTTTAGCCATTCATAGATTCCTTTTCTTTTGAAACTGATTCATGCTGATATTGATGAAAGATTCCTGTCACTCGTGACTAGGAACTTACTTGTTTTTATTTGTAATTGCAGGTACTGGGATCTTCACTGGAATCCACCTGGAGGCAACGGAATATTTGATGTGTATGCCCCTTTTTTCTTTTTCCTTACATGTTTTTCAACCAATGAAGTCTTTGTTTGGTTATGAAGCCAAAATTGAAACTGGAGTTTTTCTTTATTGTACAATGTAACCTGATTGTCAGAGAACAGTCATTACTTAAAAGGTTGCATTTTTTTAAAAAATTTAAATAGTGTGCATGGTGAAGCTATGCTGACATGTCTTGGAATGAATATATATATGCGATTGCTTTAAAAAATTTATTCATACATCTCTCTCTCTCTCTCTCTCTCTATATATATATATATATATATATATATCTTTCTTGTGTGTGCGCGCAGACATGCACGTGCATGTTTCTGTAAGCTTTTGAATTATTAAAAAGATACAGAGTTTTGTGGTTAACCTCTTTTTCTTGCTTCTTCATTATTCTCAAAATGCACAATTATGCCCGTGCTAAATTTTATTTGTGGACTTCTTCACTTTTATAGCAAAAAAATAATGCTGGTTCTAATTCATATGTTTGTGCGAATGAACTGGTTGCTATGCAGGATTAGTGGAACAAGTTTTAGGGTCGTAGTGGAAAATGATGAGCAGGTTGAGCTCTCATTTACAAGAATGTGGGATTCCTCACTTGAAGGCAAATACATTCCCTTGAATATAGATAAAAGGTCCCTGTTCAATTTTTATATGTATGAATGCATATATAAGTGTATAAATGCCATTGGAATAAGATATATATATATATATTCATAAAAATAATGAGAAGTATTTTAATTCTCCTCTAGGTTTATATTGCTACGTGGTTCCTCAGGCTTCTACTCATATGCCATTTACGAGCACTTGCAGGAATGGCCTGGTTTTGATATTGGCGAAACAAGGATTACTTTTAAACTCCGGAAAGACAAGTAAACATATTCTTAGCATCTTTGTCAATTTCCTAATAGATTGCCTGAGATTCGTTTGTGGTTGTGGAGTGAATAATTCAGTACATGTTGACAAAAACTTGAAGTTCCTCTGGTTTGGTCACTGCTACATATAGTTAAATGATCAGTTACAAAGATATTTCTACTTATTGTTTTGTGAATGTGAATATATATTATGTAGTATCACCAATGATATTTATATTATCTGTTTGCTAAGTTTAGGACTTTGTAGGTTCTAATTTAAATTTCACTAGTGTCATGAAAAAAATAAAGAAGAAGAAGAAGACATCATCCCTCATATAATCAATAAAAGAGTGTTTAGAATTGTCTTCATTGGTATATGATCATGCAAAGAAGTCACCATGAGGTTCTTTTGGAGTGGATGATAGGTTTCAGTACATGGCCATAGCAGATAACAGGCAAAGATTGATGCCCTTACCAGATGACCGCTTACCAGGAAGATGTCAAGCCCTGGCTTATCCAGAAGCTGTCATTCTTGTTAATCCCAAAATGCCAGAGCTCGCAGGAGAGGTGCTTTACAAGTAAAATATAAGTAACTTCTTGTTGTTGTTGTTGTTGTTGTTGTTGGTCTCTGAGTTGGTCTTGATTTTAGGTGGATGACAAGTACCAATATTCATGTGAAAACAAAGATAATCAAGTCCATGGGTGGATATGCTTCAAGCCTCCAGTGGGGTTCTGGCAAATCACACCAAGTGATGAATTCCGAACTGCTGGGCCCCTGAAACAGAATCTCACTTCTCATGTTGGCCCCACCACTCTTGCTGTAAGTGATTGATCTTATACTATGGTTTTGTAGAAATGTTTTGACATGTTGATGGATGCAGGCATGTCTGTGTCATTATTGCTATTATTGGTTGTATGTTCAACTCCATTAACTTTTAACTCAAATGACATAATTAGATGTTTCATAGTTCACATTATGCGGGAAAAGATCTGGTACTGAGTATAAGCCCTGGTGAACCATGGAAGAAAGTTTTTGGCCCTGTTTTTATCTATCTTAATTCTGCATCAAATGGAGAGGACCCTCTCTTTCTGTGGGAAGATGCTAAAATGCAGGTTTTAACACAAACCCACAAGTTCATGTTCCTGTAAATTGATTGGACAGTTGGACAGACATTGAGCTAAGTTTATATACAGATGATGGCTGAAGTCCAAAGCTGGCCATACAGCTTCCCTGCTTCTGAGGATTTCCAAAAGTCAGAAGAACGAGGGAATGTTTGTGGAAGACTACTAGTCAAAGACAGGTAGCCATACAAGTAGGAAAATAATAGCCCATCTTGTAAATAAGAAATTAATAAAAAGCAGAAATGATTGTGGCCTAAGTACATTCATGTGTGCAAGACAAGGATTTAGCATCCATATTTATCTTCATGTTATTTCTATTATTACTTTCTTAAAGAGTACCCTGGTGAGATGGATGTGGTTTGATTTTAGGAAGTCACCATTGATTTACATGATTGATTTTACTTTTATTTTAGTCAAATGAGACCAGTGGAATCATGGACTTATTGTTCAATGCAAACAAACTTCCAAAAAATTTTAAAACAAAAAATTATTCTTCTTTAACTTCTGTTGTTTGATTTGCTGGGTAGATGAATGGGATTAAATTTTTTGTTATTATGTTGCATAGGAATATAAGTGATGACTATATACTAGCAAGTGGTGCTTATGTGGGGTTGGCCCCACCAGGAGATGTTGGATCATGGCAAACAGAATGCAAGGTGATTTAAGTATTTTCTATGTTCTATGCAAGACTATTTAATTCTTTATCTTCCTAAAAATACAATATCCTATTATGCTTTTTAGTTATCCAAGGTCACTTAGCTACAATGGTTTAACCATTTTCTTTGAGAATTAGTTTTGTGGTCTTTTAGCTATTACTTAAGGGGGAATTTGCTAGCGATACAGAGCTCAATAATGGGAATTTTTACTTTATTGTACATAAACTCGTAGATTTTCCTTGCTAGTCTAAAATGATTGCAACAGTCGTGTCATTTTGGTGCTTTATTTTGGATCCCAGTTGAAATTAAAATTAATAAGCCCAATCATATTTAGCATGCATAGATACAATTAAATGTGGTGGACTTTGCAGTTTAGTATCATTCCAAATACAAAAGGCAAATTGGTGTTGCAAAGTTTCCTTTTCTTTAGCTGCCTTTTCTCATAGGGCCACCTGCAGTACATCAATAGAGGATGCGTGTCAATTGTGAATTGTCTTATACATGCAAAAAATGAGTTTACTCAGAGAATAGCGTTAGAATGGCAGACCTCCATACTTTTTTCTTGCTTATGTTACATAGTTAGATAAATGCATATTCTTTGAAAATGCTTGTAATAGCAGCTTTTGTGGGGGTGCTAAGGAAATCCTTGGGAGAGATAATTCATAGTGTTACAAGCTCCTAGAACATTTCAAAAGATAAATTGATCTTGTCTGTGTAGAGAAGTTATTTTTTGGGTTGCCTCTAAATGCTGTTTTTGACTTGTCATAATCTTGCCTGTTACCTCTTATCAAGTTTTGGGGTCAGATCTAAATAACGTGAACTTATCACAATCTTATCTTTTTACTTCATATTAGGTCAGGGGTCACAGCTAAACACTGCTGAACTCATCATAACCTTCCTTGTTACTTATTGTTAGGACTACCAATTCTGGACCAGAGCAGATGAGAATGGCTATTTCTCTATTAAAAACATACGTGCCGGGGACTACAACCTTTATGCATGGGTCCCTGGATTTCTTGGAGATTACAGATGGGATGCTATCATGAACATAATTTCTGGTTTCCTTTCTCAAACTCTATTGATCTCTTTTGAGTACTGTTTTTTCAATGATAGATGTTACAGAGTTCAAATATCATGCAATGTAGGTTGTGATATGGACATGGGTGATCTTGTGTATGAGCCTCCAAGAGATGGGCCCACACTGTGGGAAATAGGCATCCCTGACCGTTCCGCCGCTGAGTTCTATATTCCAGGTCCTGATCCAAAGTTTATGAATAATCTATATGCCAATCATCCTGACAGGTTAGCTCTCCTTGAATTTCCTATATAAAAAATCTAAGAAGATATCATAGACGTTGTAATACTTGTAAAAGATGATCTTCCATACGGAGCTTATTTTCTGGTGGGTGTTTGAAGTATTTTGGGATCCATTTAAATGCTAATTTAGATTTGAATGTTGATATATTTTCCTGTTTAATGAATCTAACATTACCCCTATACTGGAAGATTTCGGCAGTATGGTTTGTGGGGCAGATATGCAGATCTGTACCCTGATACAGATTTGGTTTACACAGTCGGTCTCAGTGACTACAGAAAAGACTGGTTCTTTGCTCAGGTTGTCAGGTGCGGTTCTTTTATCTTGGGATTTGCTTGACTCTGAGTGTCAGCCACTTTGTAATGGTAGTTGAGATTTATTACTTAGATAGCACCATCCATTAAAACATCGTACTTTACCAAGTAGCTGATATGTATTCTTTCGTGATTAATAAGCTAAAAGACCAATTGATTTAGACTGGTAATCTATCAGCAATGCACTAATGGGAAAATACAGGCAACTATTCAGGTTCAATCTTATCTCCAACACCTTGGTTATGTTATAATGCTCCCATACCAGAAATATATAGAATATAGTATAGACTATGAATCTTGACTAGCATTAAAAACATGGGTAGTTATAATCCTAGCTTTTTCGTATTCTTACTCAGAGCTGATGCGTTTTCTAGTCAATAGATTAATTATCATGACAATTATGTCTCATCTTCAAGCTTCTCTGAGCTGCAGGAGAAAAGACGATGATACACAAGTAGGAACTACATGGCAAATCAAGTTCAAACTTGACAAAGTGGATCGGAACAGTAGCTACAAACTGAGAGTGGCAATTGCATCTGCAACCCTAGCAGAATTGCAGGTAATGTCCCTTCCCACACTGAATATTCACTTGCTGCACGGTGCGCATGGAGGATTGAGAGAATGAAAGGCCCAGTACGACCACATCCATTTTTGCTTGAAATTTACAATGCTAAAATCTTTTTTTTATATTTTTTGGTGGTATCTTTTTCGAAGGTTCGTGTTAATGATGCAAAAGCACAACGTCCACTATTTACAAGCGGATTGATAGGGAGGGACAACGCAATTGCTAGACATGGGATTCATGGGCTCTACCGGCTGTATAATGTGAGTATTCCAGGAGCTCGGCTAGTCGAAGGAGAGAACACCATCTTCTTGACGCAGCCAAGATGCACCAGCCCTTTCCAGGGTCTCATGTATGACTACATACGTCTAGAAGGTCCTCCTTTTTCTGGATCCAGTAATGAAGCTTCCAGTTCATTTAAGTAAAATATCCAGTTAGGGTTGTGATCGGATTAGATGTATATTCCAATATCAATTCGTAAACACTATTGCAGAAAGAAATTCTCTGCGAGATCCATGAATCAATGATCGTGTGCCCATTCCTCCTGTTTCCATTCCCAGGTTAAGGACTAAAATTGATTCGTGGGGACAGATGGAGCAAAAGTCAGAGCTGGGGGACGCGCGAATTTGTTTCCCTTTGGAGGTGGAAACTGAAACGATGGAGAGTAAATTCTAACTTAATTCATGGAGTTGATTGAAACTAATTAATTGGTACATGTAGTATAAAAAATTATTAAATGGTTCTTTGGACATAATCAATTTAATAGTTTTTTTTTTTTAAAAAAAAAACTCACCTTCTTTCCTCGTCTATTTTTTCTATTTTTATCAACTTTGCCTTTTCCTCAGAGAAGGGACATAAAATTGACGTAAAAATAAAGCTTAAAAATATAGATTTTCGAAAAAGGAGAATTAATTAATCAGTTTTGTTAAACTATAAAGGGCCTGGTTATGATTAACTAAAATGGGTTCAAGAATCATGCGCTGCCTTTTAGATCCGCCAAATATGAGAAAGTACTTGGTGTGATTAAGTAAAATGTTTTCGTTTATGTAATTCAATTATATAAAATAAGTTAAAGTTAATCTAAGTTACCATCATTTTAAATCATTGAAGAAAAAACCAGCAAACATTAATTAACAATTCCCTCATCATTGATCACATTCTAGGTTTTTTTTTTTTTAGTTTTAATTTTATATTTTAACATTGAGATTGGAATTCATAATTTATTTTGATTTGCTTTTTATCGAGTTATTTTAGTATCATGATCCGGGTCATGAATTTAGTTAGTTGACCCAATTAACTCGAGTTTTTTTTAATCTTTTTTTATTGAATTTTTATCATGTTTCATTCTTTAATGTTTGGTTGATTGAGAATTAGTTTTTATAATTTATTTTAGTTTACCTTTTGAGGTTATTGTGGTTTATTTACATGAGTCATATGTTTGGCCTATTAACTTGAGATGACTCAGGTCGTTTTGTTTTATTTATTAATCGATTTTTTTTAAAATTTCTTCATTCAATGTTGTGTTGATTAAGGATTTGGGTTCATATTTTGGTTCGGTTTACTTACTATAGAGCTATCCTGGTTTCATGATCCATGTCATATATTTGACAAGTTAATCCAAGTTACCAGATCAATTTAATATGTTGTCATCTCAATATTTAACAAAAAATATCATCTTAAGTTTTTTTAGTCAAACTATATTTTTATTGATCGTCTGGATTATTTTTTTATTTTCAAAGTTGATCAGGTCATATTGAATCAATCTCCACACGATTTAAATTTTTTTTCTACTAGAAAACACGTTAGCAATATCTATTTTTTTATTAAAATATTTTTAATTTCACCCATAACATAATACAAGTCAATAATCTAGTATCCCACTATTCCATCTAAATAATAAATATTTTTCTTAAAATAAATAAATAAATAAAGCTCCTATAATGCAATCTTTTCTTTTTTTCCTTTTTTCATTTAGATAGCATTTCTGACAAAGGGTTGGACATACAACTTTATTTGTTTTAGGTTTTGATGTTTACATGCATTAGACGGGACAAAAATACTAATCTATAATATTGTGTGTTTTTATTGGATGCAAAGCTATTTTGGATTAGCTTATATGCTAATTGAGATTAAATTTTTATTTTTTAACAATCTTAAAAACATATCTTTATACCAGTTTATGTTAAAAAAATCTAATAATTCTTTCAAGATTTAAATTTAGAAATAAAAATGAACGAAACACTTATAACCTAATTCCTTGAGGTTCTTTATAGTCTATATATATATATAAAACGAAACAACTAAAATGAAATACAAAAACATTATAGTCATAGACTCACTTTGCTACTCACCACTATAGTGCAATAACTTTTTATCCTTCTAAAAAATAAATGAACTTGTCTTTACGGTAATATATCTTTGCGCATGGTCTACTAGGTCATTATACAATTGATTGTATAAACCCTCACATAAAAGGAGGGTGGGTTGTATGAAGTAAGGTCTCAATAAGTAATGAAAACTTAGGATTAAAAGAAATGAATAGATGATGGAAATTGTAAACACTTGGGTAAAATCTATAAGAATACTAAAGTAAATATTATGTTAACCAAGTGAATCGAATATTTACATCAAGGGGATGATGATAGATTTTGAAATGTGAAATAAAATGTTTGTGTTAATTTTAAAAATAAAAATAAGAAAAATGACCAAAAAAATAAAAAGTACAAAATCTAAAAAAAAATAAAAAAATAAAATTTATTTATCAGGAAAGAAGAGTTATGGGATAAATCTTAATGAATTTTGATTTTGCCCAATCGAAATTTGGTTTAAACATGTATTAGGATATGGAAAATATGACTTGACGAACATAAAGGGTATAATGCAAACCAATAGCCTGAAAATTTATAAAGTAGTGATAAATATAGAGAATTTTTATAAATTTAGGGTGAAAATATTTAGAAAAGTATTTTGGAATTTTCAAATAAATTAATGTATGGTTTTATATGCGAATAACCCTGATCACCAGTATAAGCCTTGTGTGCAATCGCACAGTTTTTAAACTGAAAATGGGTGAAATTTGGGGAAACAATTATATCATAAATAGGGATGGAAGTTCCAAATAAATTAGTTAAAAATATGGATGATTTAAGTAAGTAAAACATTAAAAAAAACACGGATTTTTGCTTAAACAATTACAAGTGTTCAGGTTTACGCTATCACGTATAATTATGAATGTGACAGTTGGATCGGGCTGAAATTTTATGTGTAACTTTCTGACACATCATTCTATCTCAAGTTACAATTTTAGATCAATCAGAGTTCGGGAAGGCTTCGCAATAATGTTGGAGTTTGGATAAAATAACATGTGGACAATAAGTAAGGGTAAAATTGGAAATTTAGCTAAAAACTCTTTCCTTCCCCTTTAAAAACATGATGTGCATACCATACCGAGGGAAGAAATCATGTTGCTTTTTCTTCTCTTCTTTCTTCATTCTTGCATTTGTTTTCTTAAGAGAAATCCTAAAAGAGTTTGATCTCTCCATGTTATAAGTGTGGATAAATGATCATAACACTTAAACACTACACTAAGGAAGCAAGTAAAGAGAGAAAGAGAGAGTGAGCAATAACGAGGGAGTTCATGGTAGCTTGGTGGGGGGGGGGGACGGTTGAAAAATTCAACTGGGAGCATTTTAAAGCTCATTTTGGCAATTGGTAAAGACTCTGAATGTCATTTATACAAGCTTAAGTAAGAGTGAGATTACCATGATTTTTGTACTAAATTCTTGAATTTTTAAGTTAGGGTTCATAAATAAATTTTGGGGGTATTGAGGAATTCTTGTAGAATGATGAAATTAAGTTAGTGTGGAATTAGAATAACCTAAAACCATGAATAATTAAGGAAACATTTGAAGTGATGGGTTGTACAGGGTGTCAGCCACATTATGCTTGGGAACAGGGAGTTTGGTTAATTCAATGAGCTTGTTGATTTTAAAGAAATTGATATGTTAATATATAAATGAAGGCTTATAATGGATTGGAAGATGTATATTTTATTTAAATTATACTATTGTTAGTATGAGTTGTGATAAATGTTTGTGGTGATTTGGATGAGGAAATATTGAAATGTTGTTCTAAAGAGGAAGTGAAGGGGAAAGAATAATATTGAAATTGTAGGAAAGGTTTAAGAAGGGTGTCAGCCAAAGGGGAACTTAGAATTTTAAGCAATGTTACATTTGATTATTGAAATAGGTATTCGGTACCTCATAGAATTTCTTCTTTTAAATTATCCATTTACTCTTAATTATATGATAGTTCATATATGAAATGTGGAAGCTAATATGAATTATATATATGGAAAGAAAGATATGTGTATTGAAACGATTGATTGGTATTTGTTAAGAAATACTAAATTATTAGTTTCTAAATAAGAAGGCTAGAGTTTGGAAACCAATATAGATTTACCGAATTGATAGGTATTCGTTAAGGAATACCAGATTATTGGCTTCCAAATGAAAAGGCCGGATTGATTGGCAACCAAGATAGGTTGGCCGGATTGATTGGTATTCGTTAAGGAATATTAGATTATTGGCTTCTGAATAGGAAAACCAGATAGATTGGCAACAAAGATGGGTTTGTCGAATTAATAGATATTCATTAAGGAATACCGAGTTATTGGCTTCCGAATGAAAAAACTGGATTGATTGGCAACCAAAATGGGTTCGCCTAATTGATTGATATTTGTTAAGAAATATCGGATTATTGGCTTCCAAAAAAGCATACCGAATTGAATTGTAATCAAGTTGGACCACTGGAGTACTTGGTATTCATAAGGTGATTCTGGATTGTTGGCTTCTACAACGAAATGTCAGGATGATTTGTTTTGTCATGAGTATTAGAAGATTTGCTTAAATTATATGAGTAAATATAATGAGGAATTATTAAATGGTTATAAGGAATGGTTGTAATATGATCTAGATAAAATATTTGGAATTTTTTAAAGTTTTAATAAATTATCATTTTTAAGAATTAATAGGAAATGTTGATTTTATTTCAAGTACCTCTCAGAATATCCATGAGCAGTCTTTAGTTGTTGCTTTTGTTAGACTCGAATAATTATAGATTAGTGGGATGTATGATCAAAATTTTGTGTTGTAATTATAGACATCTTATTTTACTATGTAATCAAGAGGTTTTCGGGTTAAACTAACTAGAATTATTGGTTAGGTATGATGATGTAGAAGTGCATGTTTCTTGAAACTTTATAAAACTCAAGTCTTAAATATATAATGCATGTAGCAATATTTTGTGTAAAATCAATGTAATTAGTTTCGTACCATATAAACATATTAATTTTTGTGATGTTTTATTATTGTTGTTGTTGTTATCATGTAAACAATAGAAGTTGAAAATGTTACAGATTATTGAGAATGAATAGAGAAATGTGGAATATAACGAGATATGATTTAGGATGATTATATCAGAATTATGGTGATGAATTTCTATGGATGTGAGAATAAAGAGTATTTGATTTTGATTGAATTGATGTCGACACGTAAAATATCCAATATACAAAGGAGATTCTACTAAAAATTTGACATAATATATATATATATATATATATATATATATATATATATATATATATAACTTATTAATTTTATTGAGTTCAACACTTAAGAAAACTGGTTTACGTAAAAATTACAGGGAGTCATAGATTGAGGTCAATTAAATCTTTTTATTTTTTTAGCATAGTGGAATTACTGAATTCCCTTTAAGAGAAAAAATATTAACCTGCCATCTAGGGTCATTTTGTCTCTTTATTCTTATTTGCATAGTGAAATGATGATAATGCATTTAATAAATAAAAAATGATAAATTGTCACCTAGGGGTTGTTTTGTCTTTTCAATATATATATGTTTTTTAGTGGCGATCTTGTCTTTTAATAAATAAATATATTAAAAAAGAAAAGAAAATATGTTGGCGTGTGCATAGCACCCGTCAACACGTCATTGACTTTGTAGCCTTCAAATGGCGCATCCGACGATCAACGGTGAGCTTCCTTGGTATGGTTAGGTTTGTCTCGGCAACCTTTCCCTTCCACAACAATACATGTGGCAATCTAGTTTCGTTTGGTGCTGGTGAGCTTTTTTGCTCTCTTTGTTTTCTCTCCACCTTGATTTTTGCTTGTGGCACTTCAAAATTTTAAACCAGTCTTTCGATTTGTTTTTCCTTCATATTTGATCATTGTTCTTTTAATTACTATTTTTTAAAATTTGTAATGTTATATAGAATTGGAATTTTTTTTTTTATCAATTTCATCCTCTAATTTTTTATCTATTAGGTTTGGTCTTTGTTTTTTTATTGTTTATTTTTTTTAGACAATTTTTTGAATTGAAGTTTTTTTTACGATTTCATCCACCTTTAATTTGTTTTTCCTATGTGATGTAATCCTCATTCTGTTTTTTGCACTTTTGCTTTGACAGATTTTTTTAATTTAATTTTTTAATGATTTCATCTTCCAACATTAAATTGGTTGGGAATTGAGTTTCTTGATTGAATTAAGATCTAGAACTTTGTAGGTTACAAGTTTGGGGAAAAACCTAAGTTTAGGAGATTCACGTGGGTTTACTTCGTTTTGTTTCCTTATTTAAGCTAATGTTTTTTCAATTTCATCCTTTAATATTTATTTATTTTTAAATTTCAACCTTTTTCAATTTTTTATTAGTCATATTTTGTCCTCGATCTTTTAATTTCTATTAGTTTTGTTTTAGATGATTTTTAGAATTGAAGGTTTTTTATAATGTCATCATTCAAAAAAAAATTCTATGTGCTTTGGTTCTCATTATTTTTGTTGCAATTCTTTTTCCTTTGGCAAGTTTTTTAATTTAGATTTTTTTTTACGATTTCATCCTCCAATATTAAATTGATTGGTAATTGAGATTATTTATTGAATTCAAGTCTAGGATTTCACAAGTTGTGAGTTTGGATGATTAAACCCAATATAGGAGACTCACCCATGTTTCCGTGTTTTTTTTTTAAGCTAATTGTTTTTCTGTTTCATCTTTCAGAAGTCAAGTTTAATCCTTCAACATTTATTTATTTCTTAAATTGCGTCTCCATTCTTTAATAGAACCCGAGGTTTGTTGAGACTTGGCCAGGGTTTAACAAGGAGAAGAATAAGGGAAGAAAAAAAAAAGAAGCAAATTATCCAACTAGGTTAACTCATTGTCGTCGTGTCGATCGTCTAGGTTATTGATTTTGCGAGTTAGCATGAGTCAATATGGTGTATTGTCATTTTTTCATTCTGCTCCATAGATTTTTTTTGCAATTTAATCCTTTGATAATTTGATGTATTACATTTGAGCTAGGGTCGGGTAGGAGTTAAAAAAATAATGGTGTTAATATTTTTTTTAACCAATATTGCAACCGATTCACACTTGGCTCATTAGGTTGAAGAAGCCACATCAACTTTTTTTATTTATTCATTAACATGTATGATGATTGACAAATTGGACAAGTTTTTGATCCTCATTTCAAGTATTTAATGGCATAAAAAAAACAACTCTCATATTTTTCTTAATGCAGTCGTTGTGAAGTGGGACTCGGTATTAATTTATATAAATAAAAAAGTTAATCCCATCTCTTCTTTATATATGACAGTCTTAGCCCATCCAATTCCGCTTGACCAATAAAAATATGTTCACCAAGTGCAATCCTCGGGAATAAAGCTAAGCCTTGTCGAAGAAGCATAATAGAAAAGAAAAAAGAAAACCACACACTCACACCTGCCTCAAACATAATAGAAAAGCACAGCGATCTGTTTCCCATCCTTTTACAGAAGGAGATTTAGCTGCATGCCTTCCGGCCAACAAAGTTTTAGCAGAATTCTGAGGGTTGGAAGTTTTAATTCTCTATATATCTCACACAGTTGTCATGATTCAGTGATGTATACCGATTCTTGCTCGCCTTTCTATCTGCTAATGCACCAACCAATAGATTCTTATAATAATACCCCTCCCTCGTGTGTGTGTGTGTGTGTGTTGACTTCCTCCATTATTATTTCTTAGTAAGCATCACTTGCAGAGTACTCTTGCAGCCTAAATAGAGACATCTAAACTTAAATTGTTTCCAGGGTCCGTCTATCAGGGCTCAAGGGCTTTAGCATGCCACGTTTAGGGGTGCCACTCCTTGTTCAGGAGCTCAGAGGAATATACATGCTTCTTTCTCTCTCGTTTTAATTCTTATAAAATTTTGAATTTTTCCATTATAAAATGTATAGTTGGATGATAAGTACCAATACTCAAATGAAATTAAACAACAAGGTACATGGGTGGATATGCATGGACCCGCTAGTAGGGTTCCGGCAAATTACACCGAGCGATGAGTTTCGATCCGGCGGATTGTTAGTGCGAGACAGGTAGGGAAGCGGAGATGATCAATCTGATTTTACTTTAAATTAATGGTTGTCTTGTTCAATGTCTAGGCTTGTTAGCAATGATTGTATACCAGCAAATGGAGCTTATGCTGGAGTAGCCTTGCCAGGAGATGTCGGATCGTGGCAAAGAGAACGCAAGGCGTAACTTTGATTTTTGTTTATCTTGTCTATTCTTAACCATTTCCGCAACATAACAAAGAAGCGCTAAGAATATACACCGAAAGGATGGATAAAAGAGACTCAATGCTGTGTTGAAGTCATTTTAGGGGAAGTTTTTGTCTAGCAGACCCTTGAAGATAACAATGTTTCCTGTTATTTGCTATCAGGATTTCCAATTCTGAACTATAGCAGATGAAGACGGCTACTTTTCCATTACTATTACCTCAGGCATGACTCCCTGGCTAGATTTGGCTCTATTAAAATTTCTTTGGAAGCACCTCTACCACTATAAACCATAACTTCAAATCCTGGAACACAGGTTGTGACATTGAGATGGGTGATCTCGTGTATGAACCTCCGGGAGATGGGCCAACATTGTGGGAAAGAGGCATCCCTGATCGTTCGGCAAAACAGTTTTCTGCTCCTTGTTCTAATCCCAAGTACATCAATAAACTCTATTTTAATCATCCTGAAAGTTTAGTCATGCTAGCTTGCGCAAAAGGAAATCTCTCCTGATGAGGCTTATTTTTGCAATAACGTTCTTCCATCTTCTTTGTGCAAACACTTTGTACGAGATTGCAACACTTAATGGTTTCCTAAAATATATACTAAATAGTAAATTTAAAATTTTTCAGGAGTTTCAATAATCCCGTTAAACATATTTAAAGTTGTTTTAGAGTTTTATACGAAAATTACCTGAAGATCGAATGTTATTTTCAGCTTTGAATATTTGTTTCAAAAGTTTACAAACCACAAACTGTTAAATTGTCTTATCTTTAATAGTAATTTACACAAACTATCAGTGAGAAACTTCTAAACTCTTTTAGAAGAGAGGGATTGTTATATCTTAGAGTACTATCTCTTTTCTTTTATGTTTTAGATATTTTAATTAGTATTATACTACTGTACTCATTTTTTTCACCATCCATATGAAATAAAAGGCATAGCTTTTTATTTATAAGAAAATCTAAAAACCCTAGCTATAAATGAAAAAAATATCAATTTACCCCTTAAATAATATCATATATATTATTTTAGGTTAATTTTAGAAATTTATTCAATCAAGTCCTCAATTGATTTTCTAGGTCTAGAATTGTAATTCCCTGTATAAATTACACTCTAATCTTTAATTTCTAAAACTTATTTATAATCAAGTCACACTTGATTAATCATCTTATTTTAATTTATGATCAATGGTTCTTAAAAGTGTGACCCATTAGATTCCCTAATAAATTGATCCAAATATAAATCACATTCCTAAATAAAATAGGATTAAATAAATTAAACAAATTAATTTATTATCAATTTAACAATTAATTGATTTATATTTGAAGATTAAGTACAATGTCTAGTAACCTGTCATGATTCCTCAAATATTAGAAAAGTTATAAGTGACTTAACTTAACCTTTTATTTAGTGATTAGTTTATTAGTAT